>CAJDUD010000022.1_pt1 | contig 19967 bp, 9 predicted proteins | sample 7390161 | NCBI WGS metagenome assembly CAJDUD01 (sample SAMEA7055664, study PRJEB34461) | soil metagenome | biome: terrestrial ecosystem; feature: Peninsula; material: soil | place: Antarctica | collected 2016
ACGTTTTTTTCACCGATATAAATCTCGCCCTCGGTCGGTTGCTCAAACCCGGCGATCATGCGCAGCGTGGTGGTCTTGCCACAACCCGACGGGCCCAGCAACGTAAGCAACTCACCAGGAACCACCGTAACGTTGACATCGTTCACGGCATGAATGCGGCCCTTGACGCCATGCTCGAAGCTCTTGCCGATTCCTGTCAACCGGATCGGAACCGGTTGCGCCGCAGTCACCGCCATGCCGGTGCTCCAGTTCGTTTGAACATCATTAGCAGTTCCAAATCAACCTCCCAAAATGCTCTCAACGCGCCCGCCCTCGAGCGCCCGGAAGCGAGCGAGTAACTGCCCAATCAGGAACAGCACGACGTAAACAATCACCACAACCAGCACCGAGAACGCCGCAGCAGGGCCCAACGAAAGCTCGGTCATATTCTCAAGAATGCGCACGGTGACCAGCGTCCAGTTAATTGAAATCAAAAATATGGTGGCGCTGATCGCGGTCATCGAACGGATGAACACAACGCCCAGACCCGTGAAGAAGGCCGGCATGATGAGCGGCAATGTGATGCGGCGAAAAGTCGTGATGCTCTTGGCGCCAAGACTTTCAGACGCCTCTTCAAGACTCTTGTCGACCTGATGCAAGAGAGCAATCGTCGCGCGAATACCGGTCGGGCTGTAACGGAATATGTAACAGGCGATGATGATCGCCGCAGTCCCGGTTAACTCCATGGGCTTGTCGTTAAACGCCAGCAAATACGCGATACCAACAATGGTGCCCGGCAACGCATAGTTGATCATTGACACCAGCTCCAGCGACTGACGGCCCCAAAACTTTTTACGCGCGACCAAATAGCCAACGACAACGCCATAGATACCTCCGAGTGGCATGCCGATCACCGCAATGATCAAGGTGTCGCGAATCGCCGGAAGCCCCTCGGTAAAGATGACGTGATAGTGCTTGAGCGTGAACGTGTGATTCGCGCCAAACGCCACCACTAGCGAGGAAAATAACAGTAATCCGTAGAAGTAAACCACCACAACCGACACCAAGCCGCACAGGGAAAACAGCGCGCCGCGCATCGCGGGGGTCAGGATTTCCACGCTGCTGCGCGACCCGGCCTTGCCAGTCACCGTGACAAAACTGCGCCCAGCAAGCCAATACCGCTGCAGGAAGAAAACAACCGCAGCGGGCACTAGCAACAGAATTGAGAGCAGCGCGCCGCCACGCAAGTCAAATTGCCCCGTAATCTGCAAGAACGCCTCAGTCGGGAGCACCGGAAAATCATTGCCTGCCAGGATCAGCGGCGTCGCGAAATCGGCTAACGAACAGGCGAACAAAAGCAGGAACGCGTTGGCGATACCCGGCATCGACAGAGGTAATGTCATCGTCCGGAAAACGCGCGCGCGCGATGCGCCCATGCTGAATGCGGCGTTCTCGATATTTGGATCGATGCTGGCGAGAATGGGTCGCAACGTGAGGTAAGCGATCGGGAAATACGTAATTATTTCCGCCGCAGCAGTGCTCAGGAATCCGTAGATCGCGTAGCCTTTGATTCCCAGCAAATCGTAAGTGATCAGGCCGCGCGCACCAAACGAAAAGAGAATCGCCACCGAGATCGTGAAGGGTGGCGAAATGAGCGGCAACAGCGTCGCGGTATCGATAAAACCGATCACCCGTCGTGACAAACCGCCGCGCACTGCCGTAAACGCAAACAGAAATCCCAGCAGCGTGCCACCGATACCAACCGCCAGTGCGAGGATCAGGCTATTGCCAAATGCCCGACGATGATGGGGATTGTTAACGACATCCAGTAGCGGTTGTATTGAAACATTGCCACCGTCCACGAACGCTCGTCCAAACAGGCAGGCGAGCGGATACAGAACGAACAGTGCGAGCAGCACCCATAACAACAGGATAATGCTCGCGAAGAACGGGTCGCGATGCGCCGCATTCATCGACGATCGCGGCGACAGACTGGCCACGGACAAAGTCGATGAGGTCCGCTATTTTGTGTTGAGCACTTCCTGAACCCAGCGCTCAACGATACGTTTGCGATTGGCGCCGGCGTACTCGTCGTCAATCGGAAAGATTTTCGCGTCCTTCAGCACGGCGGCCAGCGAGGCTTCCGTTTTTACCTGCGGATGTGCGGGAACAAAATTGATTTTGTACGGTGCGTAAAGCGACTGCATCGCCGGGCTCGTTGCCCAATCGATGAGCTTCTTTGCGGCTTCCGGATTTTTGGCACCCTTGACCATCGCGATACCTTCAGCTGCGGAACCAATGCCCTCTTTCGGGAAGCTGATGGCTACGTCATAGCCCTTGGCCTTGGTGTCGAGCGCATCAACGATAAAGAAGATGCCGCCGGCCGCTTGTCCAAGGCCGACCGGCAGCGTGCCGCCGCCACCGCTCTTGGTGTACGTCTGAATGCTCTTGCGCATTTTCTTCAGGAAGTCGAACGCCTTTTCTTCGTTGCGGCCATTGACTTCAAGCACCGAGAAAATCCGCGTCACCGCTGTACCCGAGGTGCGCGCATCAGCCATCTGCAACATGTTGGCGTAAGCAGGGTTCAGTAAATCGTTCCAGGACGTGGGCGCTTGTAACTTATTCTCGGCAAGAAACTTGTTATTGGTCATAAAGACCAAAGGATCGTCCGCGATAGCAGTCCACATCCCGCCTTCGTGCTTGAATCGTGCCGGCAGCAGAGCCACTGATGGCGGCTTGTACGCCTCAAAAATCCCTTCTTTGACTCCGGCCCCAAATGTCTCGACCGGGCCACCGAACAGTACATCTACGCGGGGGTTACCTTTCTCTGCGATCAAACGAGCCAGCGCTTCGCCGGAGGAGAAGCGCAAAAAATTGACCTTGATGCCACTCGCCTTTTCGAACTCCTGCAACATGGGTCGCGCCCAGTTTTCTGGCCAAATCGAATAGACGTTGAGCGTTTCAGCCGCTTGGACTGAAGCCATGGGGACGACTAACGCGGTAGTCAGTGCTGCGGCAGCAAGCAAATGCTTGAGCGCATGGTTAATGAGTTTCATAACGTTTCCTCCTTATTAGCCCTGAGATTGCACTCAGAATTTGCCAGCGCGTCCGGGCTTCGATGAATCAAAGCGCCGTCGCAATCTTCTAGGCTGCTTATATTACCTTGCCAGGTTCTCAGCACACGCAATCCGTTACGATTGGGAACACACGGCGACGGGGACAACATGAATACAAGCGTAAAGGTCGTAACTGAGCTTATGGCACCGCATGCCGTGCGCAATGCGGGTATGCCACTGAATCTTGATCTGATCGCAGATGCGCGCGTGAATCTGAGCGCGGTCGAGCGTCGGGCAGCGACGTTAACAACGCGCCGTTCGATCAAGAAGGAATGGCAGGCTGCGTGGCTGATTAAAGCGTTGACTTGCATTGATCTGACCACGCTCTCGGGCGACGATACATCGGACCGCGTTACCCGGTTGTGCGCTAAGGCACGGATGCCATTGCGTACGGATTTGGTTGAAGCCTTAGGCCTTGAAGCGATGCCTAAAGTCGGCGCTGTCTGCGTTTATCCGACCATGGTGCGCAGCGCGGTTAAGGCTTTAAATGGCAGCGGCATTCCGGTCGCGTCGGTCGCTACGGGATTTCCCACCGGCTTGATGCCACTGAAACTTCGCCTGGCTGAGATTCGATATGCCGTGGAAGAAGGCGCCAAGGAGATCGATATTGTCATCAGTCGCGCCACTGTTTTTAGCGGCGACTGGCAAGCGCTTTACGATGAAATTTCCGCAATGAGAGAAGCCTGTGGCGAGGCGCATCTGAAGGCGATTCTCGCGACTGGGGATCTCAAGAGTTTGCGCAACGTATATCGCGCCAGCTGGGTGGCAATGATGGCGGGCGCAGACTTCATCAAAACCTCCACCGGCAAAGAAGATGTGAACGCAACACTACCCGTCGGATTGACGATGGTGCGAGCGTTGCGCGACTACGGAGAGGTTTCTGGTGTTGCTGTTGGATTCAAACCGGCGGGTGGCTTGAAGAGCGCGAAAGACGCACTTGCCTGGCTCACGCTGATCAAGGAGGAGCTTGGCAATCACTGGCTCGACCCGTCCCTCTTCCGCTTCGGTGCCAGCTCCATGCTCGGCGATATCGAGCGACAAATTGAACACTACGTGACGGGGCGATATTCCGCGGCCAACCGTCACGCAATTGCATAAGTACCATGTCAAAAGTAACTGAAATTCTCAAGACGATGGATTACGGCGTTGCGCCCGAAGCGAACGATCAGGTTCTTGCGTGGCTGAGCAGTAAACAGCGGCAGTTCAAGCACTTTATCAACGGCAAATTTGTGGCGTCTGCCGATGGTGCACAGTTCGAAGTACTGGCACCAGCAACGGGCGAAAATCTCGCCTTCGCCGCTCAAGGCGGCAAGCAGGAAATCAACGCAGCCGTAGCCGCCGCGCGCAGTGCGCTAAGGCACTGGTCGGCGCTTCCGGGCAACGCGCGGGCGCGTTACCTCTACGCCATCGCCCGCCTGCTACAAAAGCGTGAACGCTTTTTCTCGGTGCTGGAATCGATGGACAACGGCAAACCGATTCGCGAGAGTCGCGACATCGATATTCCGCTCGCCGTGCGGCATTTTTACCATCACGCAGGATGGGCCGATCTGATCGAGACGGAGTTCCCGGACTTCGCGCCGGTTGGCGTGTGCGGACAAATTGTTCCTTGGAACTTTCCTCTATTAATGCTGGCGTGGAAGATTGCACCGGCACTGGCCGCAGGCAATACTGTCGTACTTAAACCCGCCGAATACACGCCGCTGACTGCACTTGCGTTCGCCGAGCTTTGCCAGGAAGCAGGCTTGCCACACGGCGTGGTGAATATTGTTACCGGTGACGGTGAAACGGGAGCGCTGTTGGTAGCGCACGACGGCGTCGACAAGATCGCATTTACCGGCTCAACCGAAGTCGGGCGCGCCATTCGCAACGCAACAGCGGGTAGCGGCAAAAAACTCTCGCTGGAACTCGGTGGCAAGTCGCCCTTCATCGTGTTCGACGACGCCGATCTGGACAGCGCCGTCGAAGGCGTAGTCGACGCCATCTGGTTCAATCAGGGCCAGGTTTGCTGTGCGGGGTCGCGCCTGCTGGTGCATGAATCGGTTGCCAATTGCTTCCACAACAAACTCAAAGCGCGCGCCAGCAAACTACGCGTCGGCGATCCTCTCGATAAATCCACTGACATTGGCGCGATCGTGTCTGAAGTGCAGTTGCAGCGCATCGCGCGTCTTGTTGAGCAAGGCCGCGCCGAAGGTGCACAATGCTGGCAGCCAGAGGGCGCAATGCCCAGTTACGGTTTCTACTTTCCTCCAACGCTGTTCACTGGCGTCGCACCGTCATCGACGATTGCGCAGGAAGAAATTTTTGGTCCGGTATTAGTCAGCACCACGTTTCGCACGCAGGATGAAGCGCTGCAATTGGCTAATCATTCGCGCTTCGGCCTTTCCGCATCTATCTGGTCAGAAAACATCAACGTGGCGCTGGATGCGGCTGCCCGCGTCAAGGCGGGCGTCGTCTGGATCAACGCCACCAACCTGCTCGATGCCGGCGCAGGATTTGGCGGCTATCGCGAAAGCGGCTTCGGACGCGAAGGCGGGCGCGAAGGCATGACCGAGTACCTGAAGCCGCGTGCGAATCCGCGAACCAAGTCGCGCGCATCGTCAGTCACAGCAGCGACTTTTTCCATCGCACCGACCGTCGGAACGGCCACAGCAGGCATCCCGCTGCTGGATCACACGGCAAAGCTCTACATCGGCGGCAAACAGACTCGACCGGACGGCGGTAGCAGCTATACCGTCTTCGATACCAAAGGGAAAGCCGCTGGACAAGTCGGATTAGGCAACCGCAAGGACATACGAAACGCTGTTGAGGCCGCGAACGCCGCAAGTGGCTGGTCTTCCTACACCGCGCACAATCGCGCGCAAGTCCTGTTCTTTCTCGCAGAAAATCTGGAGCAACGCGGTGATGAATTTGCAGCACGTCTGCGCGCTCTGCTCGGCGCGAGCGCCGCGCAAGCAAAAGCGGAAGTCGCGCAGTCCATTGCCCGCATCATGTTCTACGCGGCGCATGCCGACAAATACGACGGCGCGGTTCACTCAACCCGCAGCCGCAACGTCACGCTCGCCATGCCGGAGCCTTGGGGCGTTATGGGCATCATTTGCCCCGATGAGTCACCATTGCTGTCAATGATCTCGCTCATCATGCCCGCTATCGCAATGGGCAACCGCGTGGTCGCAGTGCCCGCCGCAGCCACCGCATTGATCGCTACAGACTTCTACCAGGTCCTCGAAACCAGCGACGTACCAGGTGGCGTCATCAACCTCGTCACCGGGGATCGCGACGTGCTCACAAAAACTATCGCCGAGCACGACGACATCGCGGCGGTCTGGTACTGCGGGGACAAAGACGGCAGCGCCAACGTTGAGCGCGCGTCCAGCGGAAATCTGAAATCGACTTGGGTCGATGGCGGTATTGCACGCGACTGGCAATCTCTGGCGGGTCAAGGGCGTGAATTTCTGCAACGCGCAACGCAGATAAAAAACATCTGGGTCCCCTACGGCGAATGACCCGATTTGTCATGGACCACCAACTGAAAAAAATGAGTTCCTAAACTAAGCAGGATCAGATGGACAAAAAAAGGCTCGACAACGTTTTGACATTGTCGAGCCTACTACTGCGGGTATCCATCTGGGGGAGAAAATTGGATACCTGTGTCCATCGTGACCCTAATCCGCTCCGCCATCTGTACGGAAGCACACATTGCAAGCGTTTCTCGCACTAGCAAGTGATTTGTGAAGAGCTGCGCTATGTGCCATCCGACATGCAGACTATGAACACGACTCAACAGTCGGTCAAATTGTTTTCGGAAGACGCCGTAACGCGCGCTAGTGTGAGCCTCCAGTCCGGAGCGATCAAGCACCTCTACGAAACCGCGACGATAACGAAAGAGGCCTTCGAGCTGTAGTTTCCCTGCGGCCGCCAAATGCCCTCGCGGCGCACGCCTAGTATGGGCGCGACGAGTTCCTGAGTCATCGCCCAACGAAGCGAAAGGCTTGCAATGCTGGTGCTGATCAAGTCGGAAATATTGACCTACATGCTCAAATACACCAGCAGTTTCCGAAAGTCGACCAAGGCTAAGGGCTTACTTACGAGCGCCAGGAGCAAATCGTCGTTTGCGGAGAATTCAGCCGTCGGTTCGTTCGCGCACATACAAAATCTCGGAGCGCTTCTATACTTTAGAGCGCTTTGAACTGCTGGCGCATGTGCAAAAAAGTGCGCCAAAGCGCTTGCGGCGACATCCATCCATCACTCAAAGGCCCAAATATTGAGCGCTACATTGAAGAGCCTGCGCACAGCGCTTAGTCGACTAACTTCAAGCATTCGCGGCGACGTTCTGAAGCAGCAATATGCATTGTTCGAAGCCCCGCTCCGCGCTGAGTTGTTTAGCGCAGATGAGATGGAAGTCCACGGAAAAGCGTTGGCGCGTTCTCACACTCTGTCGACTTTGCGAAGCGGCGACAAGTTGCTGTCACGTCTAGCAGCTAACGAAACTGCACTACAAAATATCGGTGAATTGCTGCGCGACGCTGTTAACGAGAGCCGCCGCCTCACTCCGGCCGGCGAGTGGTTGCTCGATAATATTTATCTGATCAAGGAGCAGATTCGTACTGCGAGACGGCACTTCCCCGAAGGCTACAGCCGCGAATTACCGCGTCTAGCGAGCGGCTCATCGGCGGGGCATCCGCGCGTATACGACATCGCGCTTGAAGCCGTTGCACACGGTGATGGGAGAGTCGACTTCGACTGGCTCAATCGATTTGTCGCGGCTTATCAGACGGTGACTGACCTCACCTTGGGTGAACTATGGGCAATCCCGATCATGTTGCGACTTGCATTGATCGAGAATTTACGCCGCGTCGGCGAGCGCGTTGCGGCAGCCATGCTGGATCGCAATGACGCCGGAAACTGGGCCGACCAGATGATCGAAGCTGCGGAGCACGATCCGAAGAGTTTGATCCTCGTCGTCGCGGACATGGCTCGTTCGAATCCGCCATTGGTGAATTCATTTGTCGCTGAACTTGCGCGGCGCTTGCAGGGCCACGGCTCGGCGTTGGCGTTGCCTTTGACATGGATTGAACAGCGCCTTTCAGAGTCCAACTGCACCACAGAGCAGCTGGTGCAATCCGACACGCAAAGCCTGGCCGCCAATCAGGTGACGATCAGCAACAGCATCGGTAGCCTGAGACTACTGAGCGAAACGGACTGGCGGGATTTTGTTGAATCAATGAGTCGTGTTGATCGACTACTGCGCGGCGAACCAGACGGCACTTATGGTGCAATGGATTTCGCCACGCGTGATCGTTACCGACATGTCGTAGAGCGAATCGCCCGAAACAGCAAGCACTCCGAAACAGATGTCGTGCTCGCAGCGCTTGAGCTCACGCATCGCAACAACGAGTCGTCACACGCAATAACCAGCACGCCGCGAGACGCACATAAAAATCACGTCGGCTACTTTCTGATTGATAAAGGACTGGGAGCACTCGAGCGCGCGATGCACACGCGCATTTCCCTGGCTCAAACAGTCGCGCGGATCGGAGCGCGATTTCCACTGTTCCTGTATCTGGGTGCTGTCGCCGCAGTAACCGCAGTACTCATGGTTAGCTTTGCCGTTGTGGTGAGTGCGAACGCGCTGACACACGGGATGTTGGCTCTGGTCGGTTTACTGTCTCTGCTGGCTTCGAGCCAGTTGGCCATCACTTTAACAAACTGGTTAACGACGTTGCTGGTGACGCCAGGTCGGCTCCCGCGCATGGATTTCTCGAAAGGCATTGCAGCGGAGGCGCGCACGCTGGTTGTTGTTCCGACAATGCTAACCAGCCTGTCTGGTATTGAACGATTGGCTGAAGCATTGGAGATTCGCTTCCTTTCAAATCGTGACGCTAATCTACACTTTTGCTTACTGACCGACTTTCGTGATGCGCCTGACGCGACGCTGCCTGACGACGAACTGTTGCTGCAACGGGCGAGCGATTCGATTCGCTCATTAAACATCAAGTATGGTGTTGAAAATCACGACACCTTTTTTCTGTTTCATCGCCCACGTCGCTGGAATGAAGCGGAGCAAGTGTGGATGGGGTATGAAAGGAAGCGTGGCAAGTTGGGTGAACTAAATGCCTTTCTGCGCGACGGATCGACCGAACCATTTTCGCGAATCGTTGGCGAGACCAGTGCCTTGCGACGAGTGAAATACATCATCACGCTGGACACCGATACGCAACTGCCGCGCGATGCTGCGTGGGAACTCGTGGCCACGATGGCACACCCGTTAAATCGAGCGCGTGTCAGTACAGAATCGGGTCGCGTGGAAACTGGCTACGGCATTTTGCAACCGCGCGTTGCAGCTAGTTTGCCAAGCACTAATCGCTCACATTACGCCAGCCTTTTCGGAGGCGAAGCGGGTGTCGATCCATACACTCGCGCTGTCTCAGATGTGTATCAAGACGCTTTTCATGAAGGCTCCTTCATCGGCAAAGGTATTTACGACATCGACGCGTTCGAGCAATCACTTGCTCATCGTTTCCCGGAAAATCGAATACTGAGCCATGACTTGCTTGAAGGCTGTTATGCGCGTGCAGGACTGCTAAGCGACGTGCAACTGTACGAAGACTTTCCGTCGACCTACCTTGCAGATGTCGCACGCAGGCACCGCTGGATTCGCGGCGATTGGCAGATCGCATCATGGCTCTGGCGCCGTGTACCCGGTGCTGATGGTCGGCCTGTGAAAAATCCACTGTCATTCTTGTCGCAGTGGAAGGTTTTTGACAATTTGCGACGCAGTTTGGTGCCAGTGGCGTTGGTAGCGTTATTTCTGCTGGGCTGGGCTTTTGCCGAAAGCCCTGTCTATTGGACGTTAGCAGCCCTCAGTGTCGTACTGATTCCTCCTCTATTGACATCGTTGGTAGAGCTGATCAGGAAGCCCAGGGACGTGCTTCTCGTCCAGCATTTATCAGGCGTTTTCCGAGACGCGGGCCATAAAATCGTGCAAGCGCTATTCGGACTTGCATGCCTTCCATTCGAGGCGTGGTTTAGTGTTGATGCGATTGTGCGCACATCCCTGCGCGTATTGCTGTCGCATCGGCGATTGCTGGAATGGAATCCATCGAGCGACTCAGCAACCCAGAGCAACAATGGCGGGCAACTGGCGGAAATCCTGAGTGTCTGGCGGACGATGTGGATCGGCCCAGCGCTAGCGGGGATCGCCACTCTCTTTCTGGCGCTTGAACGACCTCAGGCGTTGGTCGCCGCAGGCCCGCTGTTACTGCTATGGCTGGTCGCACCACTTCTCGTATGGTTCATTAGTCGTCCACTGGTACGAAAGGCTGTTGCTCTCCAGGCTGAGCAAACCGTTTTTCTGCGCAAACTGGCACGAAGAACATGGCACTTTTTTGCCACGTTCGTCACTGAAAAGGATCACTGGTTACCGCCTGATAACTATCAGGAACAGCCGGTGGACGTCGTTGCTCACCGCACCTCTCCCACCAATATGGGACTGGCATTGCTGGCCAATTTATCGGCATATGATTTTGGCTATCAATCGGTCGGCAAGGTAATCGAGCGAACTGAACATGCCTTCCAGACGATGCACAGCATGGAGCGTTACCAAGGCCATTTTTACAATTGGTACGACACGGAGACGCTTGCACCCTTGCAGCCGCTCTACGTTTCATCTGTCGATAGCGGCAACCTGTCAGGTCACCTGCTGACATTGAGCCCCGGACTTTTCGCGCTCGTTGACGCAAAAATCATCAATGCGAGGACATTTGAGGGAGTCAGCGACGCCTTGTCAAACCTGCAGGATGCAAAGGCCGGCGGCCTCTCGTCCGAGATCACTCAATTGCAAAGCGACATTGAAACTGCTGTCAGCAATTCGCCCACCACGATTGACTCAACGCACCGAGTACTGACTCAGCTCATGCGATCAGCAAGCGCGGTAGCTCAGGTTGATCGCATATCCACAACCGGCGTAAGCAGTCGACAAACGGAACAAGAAGTCTGGGTCAACGCAATCCGTCTGCAATGTCAGGACGCGCTCGACGAACTGACCTACCTGGCGCCCTGGACCCAAATCGCGTCAGCGCCATTGGGTTTGCACGAATGGTTGCATGAGATACCAAATGTTGCAGCGATTCCAACGCTTCGTCAACTTTCGACGCTCGATGCTTCGGTGGCGCGCTGGTTGAAAAGCAAGTTGCCGTCAATCAACGGTGAGAGCGAGCGTTCGTGGCTCGCTGAGCTTCAGCTTGCAGTTAACGAAGCTAGCCACCGCGCGCAAGAGCGAATCAGAACGCTAGAGCGTCTGGCCGAAGAATCACGAACGCTAGCCGTCGTCGACTACAGCGTTGTCTACGACGCAGCACGGCGCTTGATGGTTGTGGGCTACAACGTTGATCAACGGCGGCGCGACACCGGCTTTTACGACTTGCTGGCTACAGAGGCGCGACTGGCCAGCTTTGTCGCCATTGCCCAAGGTGCCGTACCGCAGGAGAGCTGGTTCGCGCTTGGGCGCTTGCTCACCGTCGTTGGCAAAGATGCGATTTTGCTCTCCTGGAGCGGATCGATGTTTGAATACCTGATGCCGCTTCTGGTCATGCCGACGTACGAAAACACACTGCTTGATCAGACTTGCCACGCTGCTGTGCGGCAACAAATTGCTTACGGCAAACAGCGTGGCGTGCCTTGGGGCGTTTCCGAATCGGGCTACCACGCGTTCGATGGCAATTTGAACTATCAGTACCGTGCGTTCGGCGTTCCGGGGTTGGGAATAAAACGGGGATTGGCGGAGGATTTAGTGATCGCACCGTATGCGTCAGCAATGGCGCTGATGGTGATGCCGGAAGCCGCTTGCGCCAACCTGCAACGGCTCGCAGCAGAAGGCGTCATGGGTGAATACGGCCTGTTCGAGGCCGTCGACTACACCCCAGCTCGACTGCCGCACAAGCGCCAAAGTGCCATTGTGCATTCGTACATGGCTCATCATCAGGGCATGAGCTTGCTCTCTTTGGCCTATCTGCTGCTTGACCGCCCGATGCAGAAACGCTTTGAGTCCGACCGGCAGTTTCAAGCCACGACGTTGCTACTGCAAGAGCGCATTCCCGCGCCCACTGCGGTACACCTCCCTATGCGAGAATTTTCCGACATTCCGGCGGGTTTGATTGGGCCGCAAATGCCCATGCGAGTCCTAACCAATGCGAACACTCCCATCCCGGAAGTGCAGCTGTTGTCGAATGGTCGCTACCACGTGATGGTCACCAACGCTGGTGGCAGTTACAGTCGCTGGAAAGATTTGGCCGTCACACGGTGGCGCGAAGATGGAACGGCCGACAACTGGGGCGCATTCTGTTACTTACGCGACGCCACAACCGGTGAATTTTGGTCCACCGCACATCAACCGACGGGCAAGCTAGCAGACACCTACGAAGCCATTTTCTCGGAAGGTCGCGCTGAATTTCGTCGACTCGACCACGAATACGAAACGCATACTGAAATTGTCGTCTCGCCTGAGGACGACATTGAACTGCGCCGTCTGCACATCACCAACCGGTCGCGCACCCGGCGCACAATTGAAGTGACCACCTATTCGGAGGTTGTGCTTGCGCCAGCCGCTGCGGATGCGTTGCACACGGCGTTCAGCAATTTATTCGTACAAACAGAAATTATTCACGGACAACAAGCGATTTTGTGCGTTCGCAGGCCACGAGCCATCGACGAGCGAACCCCGACGCTGTTTCATCTGGCCGCCGTGCATGGTGCCGACGTGACCGCAGCTTCCTACGAAACTGATCGCATGCGCTTTATCGGTCGTACCCGTAGCGTCGAGTCACCGAACGCAATGACCGCAAACTTTCACGGTATCGACGGGCAACTGTCAAACAGCGAGGGATCGGTTCTCGATCCCATCGTCTCGATACGCTATCGCATCACGCTGGATCCTCACCAGCTGGTCACTATTGACGTAGTGACGGGGGTCAGTGAGACGCGCGAAGCTGCTCTAACGCTTGTCGGCAAATATCGGGATCGCAATCTCGCCGATCGCGTTTTCGATCTTGCGTGGACACACAGTTGGGTGAATCTGCGACAGATCAATGCCACTGAATCTGATGCTCAACTCTACGCTCGGCTGGCGGGGTCAATCGTCTACGCCAATCCATCCATGCGCGCGCTCGAAGGCGTTCTCGCCCGCAATCTGCGCGGTCAGTCGAGCCTGTGGGGTTACGCCATTTCGGGCGACCTGCCTATTGTGCTGCTACAGATCGGTGACGTTGAAAATATCGGACTGGTGCGGCAGTTGGTGCAGGCACATGCCTATTGGCGGCTGAAAGGACTCGCCGTCGATCTTGTCATCTGGAACGAAGATCACGGGGGATATCGACAGCTACTGCAAGAGCAAATTCTCGGACTCATCGCCGCTGGCAATGACGCAAATCTGGCGAACCGTCCCGGTGGCATTTTTGTGCGCGTCGCCGATCAAATTTCGGCAGAAGATCGTATCCTGTTTCAGACTGTGGCGCGCATTGTGTTGAGCGACAAGCGCGGGACGTTGGCCGATCAGGTGAATCGACGTGCATCGCTCGATCTGCGTGCTGCACCGCCGCCGCGTCTGATTCCGCGTTCGCCACCGGCGCGAACTGTCGAGCCCCCTGTTGCTGCGACAGCGCAGCAGAACTCAGCCCAGTTCTCCAACGGCTATGGCGGCTTCTCCACCGACGGTCGCGAATATGTCATTTGCGCTACGCCGGATCAACCCACGCCCGCGCCCTGGGTCAACGTTATCGCCAACGCACAGTTCGGCACCGTGATTTCAGAGAGTGGGGCGGCGTACACATGGAGTGAAAACGCACATGAATTTCGATTCACACCCTGGAGCAACGACCCAGTCAGTGATTCGACCGGCGAAGCTATCTACATTCGCGATGAAGAAAGTGGTCGTTTCTGGTCGCCAACGCTACTCCCATGTGGCGGCAATGCAGGCGCTGCCAATCTGACGCGACATGGATTTGGCTATAGCGTGTTCGAGCACGAAGAAGACGGCATCAAATCCATACTCACCGTTTATGTTGACACTGAGGCGGCCACTAAATTTTCTGTGCTGAAAATTCTCAATAAATCCGGCCGCTCGCGGCAGTTATCCGCCACCGGGTACGTGGAATGGGTGCTCGGTGATTTACGTGCAAAGTCAGCGATGTATGTCGTGACTGAAATCGAGTCGGCAAGTGGTGCCATATGCGCGAGAAATCCATACAGCCCCGAGTTTGCGGATCGCATCGTGTTTTTCGATGCTGACGAAGCCACCAAGGCGGTCAATGTGACCGTGACCGGTGATCGCAGCGAATTTATCGGACGCAGCGGTACGCTTAAATCACCGGCGGCTATGGGTCGGATTCGTCTATCGAACAAAGTGGGCGCCGGGCTGGATCCATGCGCAGCAATTCAGGTCCCATTCGCACTGGCCGATGGGCATGAGCGCGAGATCGTGTTTCGTCTTGGCGCAGCGGGTCGCGGCGGCAGGCAAGATACCGGCGAGCGTGTCCTGAACTTGCGCGGCTCCGGTGCAGCCCACAATTCATTGGCAACTGTTCGCGAGTACTGGTCGGACACGCTCGGAGCGGTGCAGGTGGATACGCCCGACCCGGCATTGAATGTGCTCGCGAACGGCTGGCTGCTCTACCAGGTCATCAGTTGTCGACTCTGGGCGCGCAGCGGCTTCTATCAATCAGGCGGCGCATTTGGTTTTCGCGATCAACTGCAAGATGCGATGGCACTGGTGCACGCCGAACCTATGATGTTGCGGTCGCAGATACTGCTCTGCGCTTCACGTCAATTTACGGAAGGTGATGTCCAGCACTGGTGGCATCCTCCGTCCGGACGGGGCGTGCGTACACATTGTTCTGACGATTTCCTGTGGCTCGCGCAGGCTACCTGTCGCTATGTTCAGAGCACGGGTGACAGTGCTGTACTCGAAGAAATGGTTTCATCGCTGGAGGGACGTGCAGTCAATCCAGAAGATGACTCGTACTACGATCTTCCCATTCGTTCCGCAACGAAAACGAGCCTGTATCAACACTGCGTGCGTGCGATATTGCGCGGCCTGCGATTCGGCGAACATGGTTTGCCGCTGATGGGTTCTGGCGACTGGAACGACGGCATGAATCTCGTCGGCATGCAGGGCAAAGGCGAGAGCGTCTGGCTCGCATTCTTTCTATACGACACGCTAACGAAGTTCACCGATCTGGCCCGCGACTATGGCGATGCCACCTTCGCTGATCGCTGCAAAACGGAAGCTGATCAGTTACAACGCAACATTGAGCAACATGCGTGGGACGGTGACTGGTACCGACGCGCATACTTCGATGACGGAACACCGCTCGGATCGGGCATCAATCCTGAATGCCAGATCGATTCGATTTCGCAGAGCTGGTCAGTGCTGTCCGGTGCGGGCGAAACTACACGTTCGCATACGGCGATGTCGTCGCTCAATCAACGCCTCGTTCGTCGCGACGCTGCACTCATTCAATTGCTTGATCCGCCGTTTGATAAATCTGCGCTGAACCCCGGCTACATCAAAGGCTATCTGCCAGGCGTGCGAGAAAACGGTGGCCAATACACGCACGGTGCAATCTGGGCGGCGATGGCATTTGCCGCTTTGGGTGACCGGACTCGCACCTGGGAATTGTTCAACATGATCAACCCGATCAATCATGGCGGCTCAGAGGAAGCCATTGCCGCCTACAAAGTCGAGCCGTACGTCGTCGCAGCCGACGTGTATGCCGTCGCGCCGCACACCGGACGCGGCGGTTGGACCTGGTATACCGGATCGGCGGGCTGGATGTATCGGTTCGTCCTTGAATCAATGCTGGGTGTACAGATTCATGCTCACAAATTGAGCTTTAAGCCGTGTTTGCCTCCTGACTGGGACGGTTTCAGCCTGCGCTATCGGCACCACGACACGTTGTATTCGATTTCGGTGCGACAACTTGCAATGGCTGGTTCAGGAACGAGCGTGACAAGGGTTTTGATCGACGGCATTGAGCAACCTGAACCCTACCTCACGCTAGTGGATGATCGGCAAGATCATGACGTAGAAATTCGGATATCAACGGGAAGTGTCGGGCGGGTGGAAGCTGCCGTCTAACCTGCGTATTTTGTTACGCGGGTGACAAGCCAGATTTACTGAGCCGACACACTGGAAGGTAGCGGCAAGGCATGCTCAAAACCACCGCCGCCCTGTCGCTTGGCGCGATCCATAGCCTCGTCGGCGCGGCTGATGAGTGTTTCCGCGTCTACGCCATCACTGGGATAGACAGCGATACCCACGCTCGCGGACAATTGCACTTTTCCGTCTTTCACAGGGCTGGGCGCAGCGATAGCGGCTAGCAGGTTAACTGCCGCCAACGCAGCGTCTGAGGCTTGCGATATTTCCGTCAGCAACACTACAAATACGTCGCCACCGAATCGGCTCACCGTGTCGGCTGCGCGTATCGTCGCCTGCAGTCGGCGCGCTACCAACTGCAGAACCTCATCACCGATCAGGTGGCCATGGGAATCATTAATCAGCTTGAAGTGATCAATTTTCAGAAACAACACTGCGAGCCGCATACCGCCGCGCTCGGCCATGTCGATGGCGTGCTCCATACGGTCAATCATCAAGGCGCGATTAGGCGTGCCGGTGAGTTCGTCGCGCTGATTCATATTTGACACACCGAACAGCTCGCTCACTGCGGTCTCTGCCACATGATCCGAGTGCAATGCCGCGAGCACCAATTGCTCGTTCGCTTCTAAAAGTTCGGCGACGCGGCTCAAACTGACTGTTGGCGTTTCGTACGCGACCGTACGACGCAAAACAACCAACTCACCACGCAGTCGAATCGCCTCCTCATCGAGCAGCGCAAGTGCGCGCTTAGCCGAAGCTATTTTGCGATCAAGCAGGCTTTCAATCACTGCAAGCTTCGAGTGGCCGAACCACTCAACAGCGCTTCATAGTCGCTGAGCGAATCACCAATCGTAATTCCGTCATCGTCGATTTCAAAGAGGCGAATTTCATTGGAATGCGCACTCGCGCGCACCTTCACCACCGCCATGACGCGGCGCAACCGCGATTCCATCTCAACGTAGCGCTGAACGATAATCGCATCGGTCAAGAAGGCGGTGCCGTAAGGACTGAAACGCAAATCAGTGTATCGGTCTTCAAGCTCTGAGGTCATCAGTACCGTCGCGCCTGTTTTGGCCAGCGCCGTGACCATCCGCGACAGGGCTTCCCGGAAGTCGCTTTGAAAGTTAGGTGCCAACGCGAGCTCGAAGCCCGATAACGAATCGATCACCACGCGACTGGCTTTCAGGCGGACAATTTCATCAATCAAGAGCTTTGCGACTTCATCAACCGAAAGATCAGGCGCGCGCGTGTCGACGACGCCTATACGCCCGCTTGCAATCAACTCGGCGATGGCACGTCCGCGCGACGCATTGGGGCGTTGCTCAAAGGCAGCAATTACGCCCGTCTCGCCAAGCCGGGCACCTTCCGTCAAAAACATCCCGGCCAAAATACTCTTGCCAGCGCCCGAGGAACCGGTCACCAATACCGAATAGCCACGCGGCAGTCCGCCACCCATCATTGCGTCAAGCCCCGGCACACCCATCGACAGGCGTTCACGCTTCGGCATCGGTACGTCCGATTCAGCGCGCTTTGCCACGTGTGGCGGCGCAAACACATGGATGCCGGCGCTGCTCATACGAAATGTATGCAAGCCGAGCAACGAAGGCTGCCCGCGCATCTTGGTAATCTCTATTTTGCGAACGACCGAATCGCCTTTCACGCTCTGCCGCATCCAGATCAGCCCGTCGACAACGGTGAAAATCGGGTTCGGGTCGTTCTCCGAGAAATATTCACCAATCAGAAAGGTAGTTGCCTGCCAACTCGTCATCAGCACGCCGAGGTTCTGGATAAATTGCTGGAGCGCACCAAACGACGTACCGCCGTCTTGGCCGGCCAGCACCACGGAGCGAAACGAGTCGACAAACACCATTCCGGGTTCGTGTTTTTCGACTTCGGCGACGATGCGACTCAGTACCTTGTCGAGATTTCCAGTCGCGGCGTCGTCCGAAAGATTAACGAACCGGATCGAGCGATTGAGTTTGTCGAGATCGAAAAAATCATATTGCTGCTGGTAGCGCAGCATCTTGATCGGTGGTTCACCCAACACAGTAAAGTAGATGGCGGGCCGCTCCGGTGTCGCCAGTGAAAACATCATCTGATGCGCCAGCGTCGTTTTGCCACTGCCCGGCGGTCCGGCGATCAAATTGCAGGAAAATTCGGGTAACCCGCCACCCAGCACCTCATCCAGACCGGGCACGCCGGTTAGTAAACGACTGATAGTTGCTTTGCCGATGGTCATCGCGACGAATCCTTTACGGCATCGCCGCTTGATGAGGGTTTGTCCAAAAGCGGACATAGCAAGCGCTCGGTGAGCGATGGCCCGATCAGTTTGGTCAGAAGATCGTGAAAAGTTTGCAACAGTGCTTCACTGGCTGCCATAGCGATAGGTGCGGCCTGTTGCGCCAATGCATTTTGCAGAGTTGTGTAGTCGCCCAGTTGCAGCGTGCCCTCAAACACCGCCGCCAAAACCGGGTGCGCTGCCCGCGTCAGAGAAAGACTGCGCTTATAGAGACCGGCCACGCCGCGCCGACCAATGATCGGCGACAGGGCGTCATCAATGCGGGTCCAGGTAGCGAGCGCCGACAGCGCGATTACCGTAGCACCGGTCTGTTCCAACTTGCGACGCATGGGGAATCCGGAGAGCTTTCGTACGGTTGATAAATGCGCGGTGCCCGATAGTACCCCTTGATCGGTACCGCCGGGCCCTGTACCCACAAATGCTTGCCGGGCAATTCGCGACTCGGGTTCAACATCGAAACGAATCTTCGCGTCCCTGATTGCGTCAGGCTGAGAGTGTGTCGTCATGGAGGTCAAAACAGTATTAAAGAGTGTGGACGGCGTTCCGCCTGTGCGAGCGAAAATTTTTTTAGTACGATTTCACGTAAATCGACACACATAACGCCACATATTGCACGTAACGCACACTTGGGAGTCTGCCAACGCAGCACTGTTCAGTCAGTGCGCTAGCACACATAAGCATCAAGCTCGTTGTGTGCTTTTTCCGACACGACGCTACTTCGGTGATGGCAGCGAGCCGCGGTAGAACACTTCGCACTTGTCTTGACCACTCGAGAAAAGTTTTTTTGCACTGTCCAAGAGCTTCAGAAGCGGTTCCACTGGAGACAGGATATTCGATTGATCCGCGATCGGCTTGCTGAACGGGCCGCTGACTTTCTGGCGTGCTTTGGCGCAACCATTGTGGTCAACCAATGCCACCACGATGCCCTGGAATTCGTTGCGTACGAAGTCCAGATCGCCATGAACCGCAACCCGGTTTTCGTTCGTGGTGAGCGCGACATCAGTGGCGTGAGCCACACCCTTTTCCACTGTCCAGCGTGACACCACATTGCGTATTGATGTGCTAGCGCCACCCTGCTTTACGAGACCGACGACTTCAACACCCTTGGTAACCACGAGACTGATGGGACCAACAAAAAGTAATGCGCCGACTTCCAGCAAGTTAAGGCTTTGGCTTAATTTGAACTTCTGCAGTTGCTGATCGAGATCGACTCCGCTCAAGGTTAGGCTCGCACCAGATAGTGCCATATCGCCCCGTGCGCTTTGCCGCATTGCCAGTTGCGTTGAGCCGCGCATCGACAGGTTTGCAGTGAAATTCAGGAGCCCGATCACTGACTTGCCGGAGGGCGGTGATTTTAATAATTTTTCAACACGAAACTTCGGTAATGAGGCGTTCACGGTGAGCGTCGGAACAGCCAGCGAACGGT
>CAJDUD010000023.1_pt1 | contig 19909 bp, 9 predicted proteins | sample 7390161 | NCBI WGS metagenome assembly CAJDUD01 (sample SAMEA7055664, study PRJEB34461) | soil metagenome | biome: terrestrial ecosystem; feature: Peninsula; material: soil | place: Antarctica | collected 2016
GGCGTCGGAATCCTGTGAAAGCGAGCGCTACGGCATCACGTTGGTCATGCCACACTGCGTGATCAGGTAGTCGCGGATGAGCGGCCAGGTGTTCCGCTTGGCACCAGCGCCCAGTGCGTTGGCAATCACCGCATTCCCCGTCATGCCAGCGGCTGCGCGTGCAAGCAGCAGGCCGTCCGTGGCGGGCGAAACGATGCCGTCACCGTCGATGTCGGTGTTGCATTTATTGCCAGCGTTAGTGCGGTTTTCAAGCCGCAACACGCGGGCCTGACCGACGCCGCTTGTACCGCCCCCCGTGAACCCCGCCACCATTACGCTGCCGGTACTTTGCTGCATCAGCGCCAGCGCTGTGGCGTAAGACGCGCCATCGGTAGGTGCGTTCAGATCGAACGGCGGTTCGGCCCAGTTGGCATCCCGGCTGCCGTCCTCGTCATAGCGCCGAACCCGATACAGCGTGCTTGAAGCCTCGTCTTTCAAGAGCGCTAGCATCTTGCCGTCGGGTTGCAGAACTATGCGCTGAATCGAAAACGCGCCTCCCACAGCAGGCTCCCGCAAGATCGAGGTTCCAGTGGATACGGTCGCGCCGAGATACCACGTGCCCGGTGTGAACTGGCTAGTGTTCGGTTGCCCAAGTCTAGCTGCACATGGGACAAGGGTCGGGGAGCCGGCGTTGTAGCAAGTGCCGGCGAATACGAACTCGCCGTTGGCTTGCACTCTCATGTCGAAGATGGTTTCGGTGGCGCCGCCGGCGCTTAGAGGCGTAGACAGCGTCAGTGGCTTGTTTGAGCTTCCGCTGAGATTCTGGTCGATGGAGCCATCCGCATTCAACCGAATGACGCAGGCTCGGTAAAGAGGGCTTGCGTCTTGTTTGCAATAGCCGCCCAGATAGATTTGCCCTGCGGGTGATAGCGCGATGCGCGCAACTCGATCAAGTGGATTTGTCGTGTAAGTGCCAGTGATCAAGCGCAGATGACTTGAGCTACCGAAGGAAGAGTCATATTGGCCGTCACTCAAAAGGCGAGCCGCGCACATCAGCGTCCCACTGCTGCTGCCACATTGTCCAGCCACGATAATTTTTCCATCTGGCTGTATGGCCACGGCGTTGGCATAGCTGTTGTTTGATGTCGAACCAGAAAACGCCACGTTACCGAAGCCGACCGCGAAACTGTTGTCGATCGAGAAGTCTGCATTGAACCGCATCGCGCAGAGCTCAGTAAGCGTCGACCCCGAGTTGAACAGGCAAGGAGCCGCCAATACCAACTTGCCATCAGGTTGCCGCGCGATGGCGCCGCCCGCGTTGGCACTGACCCGCGTCATAGCGGTTGGACCGATGTGCAGACTCACAGTGCTGCCCCCCTTGCTCCATTCGACTAGGCAAAAGCGATTGCCGGCTGGATATGCGCCCACTGCGACGCACGTGGCACCCGCGACTACCCGATCATCAGGCAATACGATGGCGTCGTGCACACGGATTTGCTGCTCGGTGGTGGGCGGGAATTGGCCGTACGCGAGTCCGCTGTAAGGGCCGTAAGTTGCCGTATCAAGACCACCCGATTGTTGCGCCCAGCCAGTGGCTCCGAACAACAGCGCGAAGAGCGAAATAAATGAGCCGACGAGTCGGAGCGAGTGAGAATTTGATCTGCGGACAGAACTGAGCGTTGACAACACAAACTCCTTTGACGGGACTAAACAATGAATACGCGACAGCATAGAGCACGAATGCGCCAGGCTACCGTGCACACGAAAGACGGAACAGCCTGTGAAGTTGCGACATTTTCAGCGTGAAGTCAACAGTTTGATAGGTTGGACCCCGTTGTGTGACGCCGTTGTTGGCACGAAGCCATTTTGCTTAAGCTCTCGTGTACTGGGACGGACAGGCGAGACATTGAACCTGATTTTGGCCTAATCGTCGGTTGCGCTTTGAGGGTCAGAGCGCGAATGTGGCTACGATACCAACATGGATCAAATCGACACCGTAGTCATCGGCGCAGGCGTAGTCGGCCTCGCGGTCGCGCGAGCGCTTGCTTTGCGCGGGCGCGAAGTGTTGGTGCTGGAGGCGGCGGACGCTATCGGTACGGGCACCAGTTCGCGCAACAGCGAGGTGATTCATGCGGGCATTTACTACGCGGTCGGGTCGCTGAAGGCGCGGTTGTGCGTTGAGGGCAAGGCGCTGCTGTACGCGTATTGTGCGGAGCGCGGCATTGCGCATCGGCGATGCGGCAAGTTGCTGGTTGCAACGAGCGTGGATCAGTTGCCGCAACTGCAATTGATCATCAACAAGGCCGCCGCCAATGGCGTGAACGATCTCGTGCTGTTCACGCAGGCAGAGGCGCAGGCGATGGAGCCGCACCTCGCTTGCGTCGCCGCCATGCATTCGCCGAGCACCGGCATCATCGACAGCCACGCGCTGATGCTCTCGCTGCAGGGCGATCTCGAAAACGCGGGCGGCATGGTGGCGTTCAACACGTCGGTGACGAGCGCGAAAGTCACGCCCGGCGGAATACAACTGACGATGGCGGACGACACGCAACTTATGTGTCAGCGCGTGGTGAACGCCGCCGGATTGCACGCACAAGCGCTCGCGCATCGCATCGAAGGTCTCGCCGCCGAGCATGTGCCGCCCGCGTTCTTCGCGAAGGGCAATTACTTCACGCTGTCTGGCCGTTCGCCGTTCACGCGGCTGATTTATCCGGTGCCGCAAGCGGCGGGATTGGGCGTGCATTTGACGATTGATATGGGCGGGCAGGCGAAGTTCGGGCCGGATGTGGAATGGGTGAACTCACCCGATGAGTTAACCGTCGATCCCGCGCGCGGCGATGCGTTTTACGCCGAGGTGCGCAAGTACTGGCCCGAGTTGCCCGACGGCGCGCTGCAAGCGGGCTACGCGGGGATTCGACCGAAGATTCAGAGCCCGACCGAACCCGCGCGAGATTTTTTGATTCAAGGGCCGCAGGATCATGGCGTGCAGGGGCTGGTGAATTTGTTTGGAATTGAATCGCCGGGGTTGACGAGTTCTTTGGCGTTGGCGGAGTATGTTGCGGCGAAGATGGAGGCGTGATCTGGAGAAGGCTCCTCCCCCGGTTCGCCGGGGGAGGTTGGGAGGGGTAGGGAAGTGAGGAGCCGGGCCCCAGTTGTTGCTATTGCCAACGCTTTACCCCACCCCAACCCTCCCCTGCAAAAGGGGAGGCAGCCAAGTCACTCGTTCGTGTAGATTCAGCCTCATGCAAAAAAAGAAAACAGCAGCCGCTCCTGCGCCGATGCCGGAAATCCGCGCCGGGCAATCCCTTGAACTCCTGAAAGCGCTGCACATCCTGACCGTCGACGGCAAGATGAATCAGGATTCGCGGCGCAAGTTGAAGCAGGTGTATCACCTCGTTCAATTTATTGAACCGCTGCTCGCGCAGGTGCTCGCGGAGCGGGGCGGCGTGACGCTAGTCGATCATGGCGCAGGCAAGTCGTATCTCGGGTTTATTCTTTATGACTTGTTTTTCAAAAGCATCGCCGCGCAATATCCCGCGAACAAAGTGTGGGGCATCGAGACACGCGAGCCATTGGTAGTGGGCGCGGCTAAGCTCGCCGGGCAACTTGGTTTTTCGCAGATGGCATTTCTCAACGAGTCCGTAGCCGATGCGATCACCACCGAAAAGTTGCCTGCGCAAATTGATGTGGTCACTGCGCTGCACGCCTGCGACACCGCGACCGACGACGCGCTGCGTTTCGGACTGGAGAAGAAGGCGAAATTCATCGTGTTAGTGCCGTGCTGTCAAGCTGAAGTTGCCGCGCATTTGCGGAACGACAAGGGCGAGACCACGGCTAGCAAAAGCATCAGTGAATTATGGCGTCACCCGATTCACACGCGTGAATTCGGCAGCCAGATCACCAACGTGTTGCGCTGCCTGCTGCTTGAAGCGAATGGCTACAAAGTCACGGTGACCGAGCTGGTCGGCTGGGAGCATTCCATGAAAAACGAACTCATCATCGCGCAGTTCAAGAATTTGCCGCGCAAGGCAGCGACCGACCGGTTGAAGGAAGTGTTGAGTACGTTTGGGCTGGACGGTATGCGCGAGCGCTTCGCTGCGCGAATCGCCTGAAAATAACCGCTCTGAAACCTAAACGGTCAGGACGAAATCACCTGCGACCGTTCGCTGCGCCGGTCGGTGACGGCAAACCCGCCCCTTGCATTGCGCGAGTAAATCTCGGCTCACCGCGTAGTGCGTCAAATGCTGGATCGATGAGCACGTTGACCAACCAGTAATCGCCGTCAGCGGCGGCCCGTTCGAGCCATGTGAGTGCATCATCAACGTCACCCAAAGCGATGTGCGCAGCTGACCGATAGACGGGTGAAAAATAGCGGTTAGCGAAGTCGTGATCGAACGCGGTCAACGCGGCTCTTGCTTCGTCGAGACGGCGCGCGGCAGCGAGCGCTCGTACCCGTTCCAGCGCGACGCCACCCAAGTCAGGGTTCTCGGCCCAGCAGCCAGAAATTTCGGCGACTGCCGCGTCCGCACTGCCCAACGCGATCAATGCGCTGGCGTGTGCGATCCGCACTATCAGATGACCGGGCTCCATCTCTAGCGCCTCCGCGAATATGCGTTCAGCGCGAGCAAAGTCTCGCTGAAAGTAGGCTAGTGATCCGAGGTTGTGGCGCATAAAAAACGCGAACGGATCATGCGCGAATTCGGCGTCGAACATTCGCTGCGCCCGATCAAATTGCCCACGAAAAATTAGCCACCACGCAAACGAGCTGCGCGCGCCCCACGACTCGGGGCTGCGTTTGAGCGCGGATTCGAAGAGCGCCTGACCCCTGTCCAGATCAAAGCGATAACGGCACAAATACGTGCCCTGCAGCGAATCCAGTTCAGGGTTGTCCGGCTCAAGTTCGCGCGCTCGCTCAATCGCCGCGGCCATGGCCGGGCCTTGCTCACCTGCTTCCTGCGGGACGCCAAGATGCCCCGCAATGTTGATGCGAGCCCAGCCAATCGCGCGATGAGCGGCAGCGAATTCCGGCTCCGCCCGGATGCTGTCCGTGAACAGCACGAGCGCCTTACGATAACCGTCAAGCGTTCGCGTTCGCATCATGTACCACGCACGCTCGTACGTCGCTAAAACGGTTGCGGGTAAGTTGGCTGGTACCACGCCACGCCCGGCGACTGAAAAGCCACGCGACAGAGGTGCGGGCGCTATGGCCTGAGCATGATCGATAAACCTTGGGCGATAGTTGCCCGCAACCATCTCGATACGCAACGTTGCGTCGGCGCCTTCGTCGGCGTAGTAGCGATCAAGCTTCTGACGCACGCGCGCGGCTTCTACACGGACAATCGAATCGGTGGTCGAATCAAAGCTCGCGGCGTCGCGCTGAAATACCTCAAGCGCGATAGTCGATTCTTTGAGCCGTCCGTATTCCGCGTCCAGCGTTGCGGCGACAACGTGTTGCAGGAATGCCCGATGGTGGGCTGAACGACCGATTGCGCGGCTGGCAAGAATGCGCTCCAGCGCTTCCTCGATGAGCGCGCGGCGCGAAGGACTACGCTGCGTAACCTCTGTCAGCTGAACATCCGTATGCGCACCGTCGATCACGTCGCCCTCGCCAGACTTTGCTTAATTGTTAACGTTTTAGTAACGCTATCACGTAAGCTGGATCGTCGCCCGTAACGCAACATGCATTGGTGTGGGCGGTGGAGCGTTCGCGTGTAACGCCGTGTAACCTCTAACGCAAGGTGACCGTGGTTTTTCACGCGACGTTGTCCTTAGCATCGCCAGCACAGGTTAAACGTCAGCGACCCAACCTGGGGTCGCGACGAAAATCGTGGGGTGCGACATGTCTCAATTTATCTTTCTCCGCTCGGCCAGCGCTAAGGCGCTGCTCTGTGCCCTAGCGTTCGCGGTGCCGGCAAGCCACGCGGCAGAGCACAAATTCTCGCTGTTGCTGGATACTGACAATGCGGCCGCCACCGGCTGCGTCGTCGCCACCGCCGACGGTTCGGTTAGCGGCGTAGAGCGTGTCAGCACTGCCGTTGTCACCACGACCGCCAGCACCGCCATGGTCTCGCGACTGGAGCAGCAAACCTGCGTCGGTGGCGCGCTCACCGCCGCGACAACGTACGACGCAGGTGGCTGGAGTGCGGGGCTTGGCAACGGAACCAACGGCAGTGCAGCCATTGAATTTTCGGTTCCGTTGTCCAGTTTGCCGCGCGGCGGCACCATGAAAGCGCTGGCGGTGAGCCGCAATGCGCTCGGGCAGCAGGATGCGACTGGCAGCTTCCTGATCAATGTCGCGAACGCGGTGGCCGCGGTTGACGTGTTGCCGGTGCCGTTATCAAAAGGGCTGGCAGCGCTCATCGCGTTGCTGGTTGCCGTCACTGTGGCGCTGCGCCTGCGCCGCCAAGCATCCTCACGACTCGTTACGTTCGTCTTGGCCAGTGTCGTCATTTCGACGTTCGCGTGGGCGGCAACCGTCGCGCGCGACGGAAATATCGGCGACTGGATCGGCGTTAGTCCGGCGGTAGCCGACGCCAGCGGCGACGCACCGGTGAACGCCGACATCCTGGCCGTTTATCACCAGCAAGACGCAAATAATCTATATGTTCGAATCGATGCCGACGTGCGGCTCGATGCACCATCGGGCAATCTTGCTCCGGTCGTCAATGCGGGGCCCAACCAAACCATCGTATTCCCAGCGACGGCAAACCTGTCAGGCAGCGCGATTGACGACGGGTTGCCTAACCCGCCCGCCGTGCTTAGCTTTGTGTGGACGAAATTTTCTGGTCCTGGCACGGTCACGTTTGCTGCAGCTACCAGCGCGGTAACCACCGCAACCTTTAGCGTCGCCGGTAGCTACGTGCTGCGGTTAACCGTCAATGACAGCGCGCTGACCGGCAGCTCGGACGTCACCATCGCAGTGAACACAGCGTCGAACGCAGCCCCCGTAGTCAGCGCCGGGCCAAATCAGACGATCACGCTACCAGCCGTAGCGACGATGGCGGGAACGGCCAGCGATGATGGCCTGCCGAACCCACCCGCTGCGTTGACCGCTACGTGGACGTTCGTATCGGGCCCGATCAATGGTGTCGTTTTTGCAAACGCCGCTGCGCTGAATACGACTGTGACGTTCACGGCTGCGGGCACGTACGTGTTGAAGCTCACCGCGACCGACAGCATTTTGTCGACCAGCAGTACCGTGCAAATCATCGTGCTCGACTCGGGTCCGAAACTGGTTGCCATCGCGGATCGAACGATTCCCGTGGGCGTGCGCTTTCGGCAGGTGTTGGCTGCGAACGATGCCAATTCGAGCGACACCCTGGCGTTCACTCTCACAGCGGCGCCCACGGGTGCGGTGCTGAATCCATCCCCCGTGATCGACTGGACGCCAGGCAACGCTCAGCTTGGCCCACACACGTTTGCGGCGAGGGTCTCCGACGCCCAAGGCCACACCGATGACGGCACTTTCAAAATTACCGTTGTCGCCCAGAATCGTGCACCGCAGTTGGCGGCCCTTGCCGACGCTTCCATCCCTCAGGGTGCCGTGGTTTCGCGCACGCTGGTGGCCACCGATCCCGATGGCGACGTCATCACCTTTGCCGTTTCATCAGCACCGGCAGGCGTGACGATCAGCGGCGAGAACGTGACCTGGCCCACGGCGGGCGTCGCGGTGGGTGACTACGCGATCACTGTTAAGGCCTCCGATCCCGCCGGACTTTTTGACGCGAAACGATTCACCGTGAAAATCACACCGTCAGCTGCTCCCGTAGCCGTTGATGACACTTATTCCACACGCCTCGGACAGACGCTGACCATTCCTGCACCCGGCGTGCTCGGAAACGATTTCAGCGCCAGCGGCGAATCGCTTTCTGCGGTCAAACTGACCGACCCTGACAAAGGTACGATCTCCGCGTTCAACGCCAACGGTGGCTTCACCTATCAGGCTCCGGCCACGCCGCCTGGATCGGTGTTTACGCCAGTGCTGCGTCACAACAAAGAGCTCTCGGTCGGTGGTCCGCTGGGTCACACGATGATGATTGATCTCGATGGCGACGGCAAACCGGAAATGGTGTTCAGCGGTGAAAACCACGGTGTGTTCGCGATCCATGCCGATACCGGTAATGTGCTGTGGGCTTTCAGGGGAGATTTTTTCACTGGCTGCTCGCCGTACTTAAGCCGCCGTACGCTAGCTGCTGCCGACATTGACGACGACGGCAAGCCAGAGGTGATATTCGCAGGTTCGTGCGCCGGGGACAACGGTGCCATGCGTATCGTGGCGCTGAATGGTCAGGACGGCACGGTGAAGTGGATCTCGCCTGCGCTAGCTGCTATACCGGTGCTCGGTGACGCAGCCAGTCTCACCGACTATGCCATGCTAACCATAGCGCGCCTGCACGCTGGCGAATCGCCGAGCGTGTTGATCAACGTGCAATATGCGGGGCTGCACCGATACGCAATTTCTGGCTTCGACGCCTTTTACGAGCCCGCATGCCGCTTAATTGTGGAGACCGTCCCAGACGGCGACTATCAGCCCAACCCTGCTTTCCCTTCGCACTACCAGCAGTGTCGTGGCGTCATCGTGCTTAGCGGCAATGACGGTACCGTGCGCCAGCGCATGATTGCCAAAAAAACGCCGATCAGCGGTGTCGATGGTGGCACCGAGCAAACCGGCTTATCGGCTCCCGTGGTGGTGGATCTGGACGGTGACGGCACGCCAGAAATCGTCGCGGGTGGCGTGGTGTTTAATCTCGACGGCACGCCTCGCTGGCAGGGCGCGTCGGCGAACGTCCTGGAAGTTGCAGTGGGTAATTTTGATGACACGCCAGACATCGAAGTGGTCCGCTTTGAGACACAACCAGGCGGTTACTTCCTTACCGTCTACAAGTCCGATGGGGCTGTGCTCTGGCGCCTGCCTTTCGATTTCGTCACCTTCATAGGCAAGATCGTCGTCGGCGATCTTGATGGTGATGGCAAGGCTGATATCGTATTCAACTACGGAGGCTTGCTCTGCGCGATCAAGCATGACGGGACGTATCGCTGGTGCAACGTTGCCGACGTGGTGAACGGTGTTTTGCAGGTCAATTCGAGCACTCGCGTTGCAATCTTCGACTTCGACGGCGATGGTGTGGCTGAAGTCGTCATGCAGACCAACGAAGGCGTTTTCTTCCTCGACGGACTTACCGGAAAACTGAAGGCCAGTTTTCCGATCACTACAGCGTCGACAGGCACCACAGTCCCGCCGACCCGCAACTGTTGTTACGTCACTAGAGCGCCATTGGTCGGTGATGTTGACGCCGATGGCCACGCCGATCTGATCTTTTTCTGGGTTGGCGAAGACGGTATCTCGTGGCGGCAGACCGTACTCAAAGCGCAAAACAACGACTGGCGTCCAGCGCGTAGCGTGCAAAACCAGTTTGCGTATCACTTTGCCAATATCAACGACAACGGCACCATACCGACCGCCGTGCCACTGCCCAATAATTTCGCGGTGCCGCGAACCAATGTGTTTGGCACGCAGGTGCAGATGTTGGCTCCGGTTGACCCGCGCAAGGCGACGCAGACTTCGTTTACCTACAAAGTTAACGACGGCACGCTCGATTCAGCGCCAGCCACGGTCAAGGTTGAGATTGCTCCCGTCAACCGACCGCCGGTATTCGACTCGATCCCGCCGACCCGGTACTTCCAGACCTATTTGCCATTTAGCTATACCGCGCACGCAACTGACCCAGATGTCGGCGACACCGTCACCTATCGGATGGTGTTCTACAACTACAACGGCGCAACGTGCAGCATTGGCGCGACGTCCGGCGTGCTTTCCTGCGACGTGCCGATCAACCAACCAACGGCCTTCTTCCTGATCGCCGCCACCGACAGTTTCGGAGCCGAGACTGTGCAGAGCGTGCAGATGACCGGCGTGACCACCAACAGCACCGTGCCCAATGTGATCGGACTGACTCAGGCGGCTGCGGGCACCGCGCTGACAACTGCCGGACTCGCCGTCGGCGTAGTGACACTAGCAACCAACCCTGCACCCGCCGGTCAAGTGATCGCGCAAGTGCCAGCCGCCGGTGCCACATCGCTTTCCGGAGAGGCGGTTGCGCTCAATATTTCGAGTGGGCCAGCACCGGTATTCGTGCCGTTCGTGGTGGGTAAAACGGAACCCGTTGCGTTGGCACTGTTATCGTCCAACGGGTTTACAACGAACATCGCTCGCAGTTTTTCGCTGACGGTGCCGCGTGGTGAAGTGATGTCACAGAGTCCAACTGCTGGCACGCTGCTGGCCCCGGTAGCAACTAATCCGGTGGCCCTTGCCGTATCGGCGGGCAGCGGGATCAAGGTGCGACTGAGTCAGGATTGGACGACTGCGAATCAAAGCGTGACCGCCACGGTGACGCACGTCGATATCAATGGGGTGGAGACGCCATTCGTAAGTCCGGCGCCTGTGCTCACAGTAGTCGCAAACGATGGCCGAAATCTTGGCGCACTGCCGGGAATCAGCGGCAACACTGTCATACCTGCGCTCGATTCGCTGGGCACGTATACCGTGCGCGCGGCCGATACCGCGAGCGGTGCCCAGGATAGCGCGGTGCTTGCCGTCGTCGCGCCAACGGATGGCACGGATCGTGGCATTGATCTCGCAGCCTTTGCCGAACAGGCGCGCCTGATTGCAGCGGTCGAAACTCTGATGCGCGACGCATTGGCGGCGGGACAGGCCGGTGACTTGACGACTGCCACCGCCAAAGCGACACAAGGTGTTCAGCTGTGGCGAGGCTTTGATCAACGTTTGCTGCGACTCTCCGCCCCGTTCAGTCCGCCGGACGGGTTGCCACCGACACCGGACGATGTGCTGGCGCACGGCACCACGCAAACCGCTGAAGATCTGGTGAACCTGCATCTGCTGGAAACCACGGTGGCGCAGTTCACCGCGATGGTGAATTTGCTTCAGGACCCAGCCACGACCAAGGCGCAGGTTGATGCTTTGCTGGGACCTCTGGTTGAAACCGCGAAAGCATTGAGCACGAGCAATCCTGGGCTTTACGGCATCGCGGATGCGCAGCCTGAGTACGCCGTGATCCTGTCGCGTTTGCTGCCCGATTTGATCGACGCGATGATGAATCGTCTCGGCGATACCGTAGGGCTGCCTGATACCGAGCCAAGTACCAAGCGCGCATTGACCGGACGCGGTGGCGAGCATCAGAAGCTGACGCTGATCGAAACTGGTTTAGTGACCGTATTGAATACGATGCTCGATGCGCTCAACCCAGCAAAAAATCTGGTGGCAGCGGGTCAGCACCAGTTAGCCATTGGTATGGCGATGGTGAAACTGGCGGCCTACTATCAGCAAAGTCTCAACACGCAGGAGCTGCCGGGTGTTGCTGCGGGGGCATCCCTCAGCTTTCACCAGTTCAGGGCCGACTGGTCTTTTGTTGAGGCCAACGGCAGCAACGCGAAATACCCGATCCTGAATTTCGTGTCGTTCGTTGGACCGGACTCTGCGTCGGCGGTTGTCGGGCTATTTGATGCGTTGCTCTCAGCCAACTTCACCTCACTGGCTGCGAGCGCCAAGTCAGCGTACACGCTGCTTAAGAGCGGCATCGACTTGCCGTCACTTTCCACCACGTTACGGCACAACGGTGTGCAGCGAACCAATCAGGCGCTTCGAGGCTGCATATTCACCAGCGACCCAACCTGCAATCAGCTCGTCTATCCAAATGGAATAAACACCGTCTACACCTACGATCCGGCCTCGGGATTACGCATACCGCAGCCGGTGATTGTGCTGGTACGCAGCCCGCTCACCGGGCGCTATTCGATGGGAACTCCCTTGTTTATGCCCGCAAATAATTAGGCGAACGACCGGTGTCGTGATGCAGGAATGGTTGAAGCAGCTTTTTGTTGGAATCCAGCTTTGATGGGGGATAAGCCCTATATTCATTGATTCTCGACTATTGAATAAATTAGCGCTTAACCCTCGTATATTGGTGGATTAAGGAAAAAGCTGATACATTTTTTGTGTCCATAATCGGATTTCGAACTACCACTGCTGCAATCGCCTCAACGATGACCCAGATCGCTGTACCGTATCCACACGATGATGCAAACCTCCGGATCGCGAAATGAATGACGCGCTGGATCAGATGATCCGCAAAGAGCTTGATCGCTTGCTTGAGAGCGACGTGTTGCGCCGCTCGGCGAGTCACCTGCGGCTGTTGCGACATCTGGTGGAGCGCAGTCTGGCTAATGATCAGGGTGCGCTTCGCGAGATGTCGATTGGTATTGAGGTGTTTCATCGCAATCCATCGACCTACGATCCGAAGAGCGATCCGATTGTGCGCGTGAACGTCAGCCGACTGCGCGAACGCCTGGTCAAGCATTACGCAATGTTCGAATCGCCACCGCAGGTGCGCATCGATCTACCGAAGGGGCGGTATGCGCCGGAATTCGTGGAGCTGGGCGCGCGCCAGCTCGCTGCGCCGCGGTTCCTGGTGCTGCCATTCGTGAGCGAAGCGCGCGATGATTCGCTGGCAACTCTATTGTTTGAATCGACTATCAGCGAATTGCAATCTGTGTTGCAGGTGCTCGTTCTTGGGTCGCGCTCAGCGCGCGCCGTGGCCGACGATGACCCGCTGGACTCCGCACGGCGCGTGAACGCACAGGCCGTGTTGTCGGCGCGTTGGGTGCGTGTGGCCGGTGAGCGCGAGGAGCAGCACGTGCACACGATGTTGCTGTCCGCCCCGTATGGCCACATGATGGCGAGCAAGCGCTACGCGCGCAGTGAGGACGAAGCGGACGCCGCATTCGTTGATCGCCTGAGTCGCCAGATTCGCGACGATTGCCTCCAGACGCTTGCGGATTTGTTGCCGGGTGAATACATCTTGCCGCCGCAGCGCAAGGGTTTTGCCGGCGTGTCGCGTAAGGCAACTGACGCGTTTGTGCAGGCCCGACGCGCGAGCGCGTCAGGCACAGCAGACGGGCATGCTCAGGCGCGCCTGTTGCTGGAATCCTCGATCAGCGCTGCGCCCGATTTTGCGATGGCGTATGCGTCGCTCGCTGCGACCATGGGCAATCTCTCGATGTATGAGCAGGTGACCCCGGAGGAGGCGTGGCGGGTCGGGAGCGCAGCGTCACAACGGGCATTGCAGCTTGATCCGCTTGAACCAAGCGCCTACCTTAATCTCGCGGGAGACAAGATTTTTTATGAGTACGATTTTGCTGCTGCACGGGCGCTGCTTTTGACTGCACGCAAACTCGCACCAAGGCAGCCCGGGGTACATATGTTGTTCGGTACCGTTGCATCGTACGACGGTGAACTAGCGCAGGCGCTGGGCCATCTTGACGCCGCGCAAGAGGTCGATCCGCTGTTCCCTGCGATTCGATCCAATCGTGGCGTAGCGTATTACTTCGCGGGTCAATTTGATCATGCTAATCGCGTGTTTCTTGAGCTACTCACGGAATACCCGCAACGTACGGGCACACGATTGTCATTGGCGAACTCACTGACGTTGTGCGGCGCGTTCGAGGCGGCTCGCGCCGAGCTCAACGCTGTGATTGAACACGATCCTGACGACGCCAGTGCACGCCTTGCACTCGCCATCCTGACCGCTCGCGAGGATGACAAAAGACAAGCCAGGAAAATCGTTAATTCCGTGCGCGCCAGTAGTGCAATCGAGAAAACCAACCCGTCCACTTTGGCGGCTGTCTACGCGCAATTGGGCGACGTCAGTGAGTCGATGAAATGGCTTACGCTTGCCGCCGATTCACATGAAGGCGGGTTCGCCGAGGTGCAGGTGGATCCGATGCTCGCGCCGTTGTTGGCGGTGGACGCCTTTCACGCACTTCTGACGAGGTACAAATTGATCGCGAAGCAAATTTTGATTACTGTGTAGGGTGGTTTCCCGCAGGGGTTCCACCATGCGTCGCTACGATAACCGGTAGGGGTGCAGCTGCACGCTGGTTGGTTGGCGGTCAGCCGTTCAACCGTGCCTGGTCATTGTGTCGCAGCCGTCCCGCTCGCCGCGCAGAACACAATCCCCTCCGGGCTCCAGCCCTTCGCGGTCATCTCGTTGTAGCGCGCGAGCGAGGTGCTGAATCGGTGGTTGGAAGTTTTGCCGTTCGCCCCCGCTCTGAAGCTTCGGTAAATCGCAAACGGTGCCGTGGCGGGGCAAGCTCCGCTCACCGGCATTGTCACGGCAAAGTCCAACCCGTCATACGAAAAACCCGTCGGTTTGGCGTTTGCGATCAACACGCAATCCGTGTCGCGTGGCCCGTAAAAGTGCGAGCTGGTGTACGGGCTGGCAATGCTGATGTAATAGCGACAGATCGGCGTGAGCCCCACTGTTTCAGTCGCGGCGGATGATGCGGCGAAGGTGCCGCCGGTGCGTTGGAAACTGGCTACGCCATCAATTGCGGTTTGCTCGTTCGTCCGCCCCGTGATGAAGTACGCGTCGAGATCGCGATTGAAGTACTCGACGACCGTGACGTTGCTGGCGAGCGCCGGGGTGGCAGCGAGCGCCGCCGCCGCATCCAGCTTGCCGTAGCCCCAGCGCGTGTTCGGTACGGCCCCAGTGAATGAATCGGCGCGCGCTGAGCTGCGCAGAATCTGGCGAACCTGAACTGCGTCGAGGGTCGGATTGCGTTGCAGGATCAAGGCGATGACGCCAACAGCCATCGGTGTTGCGCCGCTCACGGCACCAAACTTGACGTAGCGGCCAGCGCCGTCCGGGGGAAAGATGCCGGTGAGCGTTGACCAATACGAGTCGGCCCCGAGCGGGACAACGTAGCCCTCTCCCGGCGCGCTGAAATCTATGCCCAGACGACCGTCATATGTCGGCCCAATGCCGCTGCCTTCCCACAAATCGCCAACCGTGCCGCCGGTGCCTGCTTTGTAGATGTAGTTGTTGGGCGAGATATTGTTAATGGCAGCGGCAGCGTCCCAAACGGTGTGCCCTGCTTGCGAAAACGTCAGAAATTTGTTGTCAGTCGAGGCAGGGCCAATCGTGCGCGATGGGTTGAGTGATGCCTGAAACTTGCCGCTGGTAACGGTTCGTCCGGTGAGGCGCAAAGTGTAGGTGCCAGCTGCGCCGCTGATGTCGGCGAGCACGTAGCGTTTGCCGTTGCTGTTGGTCGCGCCACCGCGCTGGAAGAGGTTAACGCCACCGGCCGTTTTGCTGTCGCCCGCATTGGCGGCGGGAGCGGCGTAAGGGCCGAAGGTGCCGGTCGGTGTGACCAGCGTAACGTCAAACTCGTCGGCGCCCGGATACCAGAGCCAAACGCGCAAATTCGAGGATGCGTTGGCCGCGCCTTTCTGCACCTGCAGGTCAACGCTTGCCCCTTGCGCCACGGTGCCTTCCGCGTAATTGGCCGAACCGCCGTCGTCACTGGAGCCGCTCACAATGACGAGGCCCGGTTTGCCAGCGCCCGCCACTGCATCCATCGCTTCGGCGAGCGAGCCGGTGCCGTCCATCGGCCCGGTTACGCTGCCGAAGTTCATGTGGATTACGGCTGGGAGGCCTAGTCGCGTCGCGGTGTCCTTGACGAAACTCAGTGCTAGCGGCAATCGGGCGGGATCGTAGAACGCAGCTTCGGCGGGGAAGGTGCCGTGTGCGGGCGAGCCCGCGCTGGTGAATTTCACGACGACCAGCGTTGCCTCATAAGCCGGTGCGCGATATTTGCCGCCGCTCGCCGCTCCGTTTCCAGTAGAGCCACCCGCAGTCGCTGAGCCATGTCCGTGCGCGTCGCGAGTCCCAAGTTCGGTACCTGCGGTCAGCGCAGCGTTAATTTGCGCGCGCGTGTAGATTGTGCCTTTGCCATAAGGGTTGCCCGCTGCGGTTGCCCCGGTGTCGTCCATCAGATCAAAGATTGCTTCGATACGCGTCGAGCCGTCGGCATTCCTGAAATCTGGATGCGTCCAGTCGATACCGCGATCAATCGGTGCGACGATCACGCCACGTCCCGACACGCCGTACGTTGCCCACGCCTGAATCACGCGGGCTTCGGCGTTGCTTTCGGGCTCGGCTAATAATGCCGCAGTACCGAGGACCATAACGGCAACGACGGCGGATTGAAGGATTACTCTGACAGAACTGTTTATGTGCATGAAAGCCCCCGAAACGAATGGCAATAGCTGAATGAATGAATGATTACTTCCGCCGCTCCATTATCCGGCCGAATCCAGCGGATGCGCGTTAAATCGACGTACTGAACCGTTACACAGCGTTACGTTCCGAACTTTGACGTGGCGCTAACATGGTCCCGTTGCGGACTAACTTTCCGCCCAAGGATAAAAGAATGTTGCGCATTACCGAACTCAAACTGCCACTCAATCACGCTGAGGCTGATTTGTTAACGGCGCTGGTTACGAAGCTGGGCATTCGCGCCGAGCAGGTCACACGATTCGTGATTTTTCGGCGCGGGTACGACTCGCGGAAGAAGGCGGACATTCAACTCGTCTACACGTTGGATTTCGAAGTACCGCCTGCAGTTCAGGCGTATCTGCTGAAGAAATTCAAGCGTGATGTCAATGTGTTGCCAACGCCCGATACGAGCTACAAATTCGTCGCCGACGCAGCGTCGTTAAACACAAAGTATTTGCGTCCGGTCGTCGTTGGCTTCGGGCCGTGCGGAATCATGTCGGCGCTGATCCTTGCGCAAATGGGCTTGCGGCCGATCATTCTGGAGCGAGGCAAAGTGGGCCGCGAACGAACGCTCGATACCTGGGCGTTATGGCGAAAAAGTGAGTTGAATACCGAGTCAAACGTGCAATTTGGCGAGGGCGGCGCGGGTACGTTTTCTGACGGGAAGTTGTGGACGCAGACGAAGGACCCAAAACACTACGGTCGCAAAGTGCTGCAAGAGTTTGTCGATGCCGGTGCGCCGGAGGAGATTTTGTATGTCAGCAAACCCCACGTCGGCACCTTCAGGTTGGTGAAAATGGTGGAGCACATGCGCGCCACGATCATCTCACTCGGCGGTGAATTTCGCTTTCAGCACAAGGTCGTGGATGTTGAGTTTGACGCAGTTGCGTCTGCCGATTCAGCGAAGCAGATTCGCGCCGTCGTGACCGAAAACGCCGAGGGGAAGCGCGAGACGCTACGCACTGACCATGTCGTTCTCGCCATCGGGCACAGCGCGCGCGATACTTTCAAGATGCTGTTTGATCGCGGCGTGCACATCGAGGCAAAACCTTTCTCCATCGGTTTTCGCATCGAACATCCGCAAGGCCTTATTGATCGCGCACGCTTTGGCCCGAGCGCGGGCAACGCCATCCTCGGTGCGGCTGATTACAAGCTTGTGCATCACGCATCCAATGGTCGCTCGGTGTACAGCTTTTGTATGTGCCCCGGCGGTACCGTGGTGGCGGCCACGTCTGAGGAGGGCCGCGTGGTGACCAACGGCATGAGCCAATATTCGCGCAATGAGCGCAACGCCAATGCAGGCATTGTCGTAGGTATAACACCTGATGACTACCCCGGCCATCCGCTCGCAGGCATCGCGTTTCAGCAACAGTGGGAGAGCCGCGCTTACGAGTTGGGAGGTCGCAACTATTACGCACCGGCGCAACTCGTGGGGGACTTTGTGGCGGGCGTTGCTTCGACCGCACTGGGAGACGTCGAGCCGAGCTACAAACCGGGCGTGACATTGACTGATTTAGCAAGCGCGTTACCAGACTATGCGGTGACCGCTATCCGTGAGGCAATACCGGCGTTTGAGAAGCAGATTCCCGGATTTTTCATGGCGGATGCCGTGCTCACGGGCGTTGAAACGCGCACCAGTTCGCCGATTCGCATCACGCGGCGCGATGTCGATTTGCAGAGTTTGAACGTGCGCGGCCTTTTCCCGGCGGGCGAGGGCGCCGGGTATGCGGGCGGGATCATGTCGGCTGGAATCGATGGAATTCGCGTGGCCGAGGCTGTTGCGCTGAGCATTGTTGGGCGCAAGTAGCAGCGAAGCCCGCATCTACGCTTTCACGTCGGCGCAATTCGCGTCTAAACTGTCGTTTGGTCAACAGATTTAGTAGCAGGTCGTACACATGGCTGGCTGGTGTCTCGAAGGGGCGACTTACAAAAGCGAAGATGGGTTGATCCCCATTTCGCACTTCCCGTTCGTGCTAGGTCGCGATGCCGCTTGCGATCTGCCTATTACGTCTGCTGAAACGTCACGTCAACATGCGGTGATTGACCTGGACATCGGCGGTTGTCTGCGCTTGACTGATCTCAACAGCGCCAACGGAACGTTCGTCAATCGCGCGCAGATTTACGGTTCGGTTTTGCTGGCAGACGGCGATGTGGCCCACTTTGGTACGATCGAGTTTCGCGTGCGACACGTCGAACAAAAAGTGTTTGACGCACTCGGTATGTCCAACAGCGACAAGACCGTGCTGGTAGGACACCAACCACTGCTGAGCGAGCACTTCGTCATGCTGGAGCGGCAGTTCCTCGACATGTTGAAAGCCCGTGATGTTCGCGCAGTTCTCCAGCCGATAGTCCACGCTCGTGACGGTCGACTCAGGGCGTTTGAAATCCTCGGGCGCGGTCAGATACCGGAGTTGCCGCAGGCGCCGATTGACATGTTTGTCATGGCGGGACGACTTGGAAAAGAGGTGGAATTGAGCGAAGCGTTCCGCTGGGCCGGGTTGACGGCGGCTGCGACGTTTGCACCGAATGCGACACTTTTCGTGAACGTGCATCCGCGCGAAATGTTCACCGAGCCCTTGTATCGATCCATTAGCTTGCTGCGTGCGATGGTGCCGACTGCCCAGATTGTGATCGAGATTCACGAAACGGCCGTCACTCAAATCGCCGATGTGAAAGCTATGGCGTTGCGGCTGCATGAAATTAATGTCCAGTTTGCGTACGACGACTTTGGCGCGGGACAGGCGCGGCTCGTCGAGCTGGTTGACGCGCCGCCGCATTACGTAAAGTTTGATATGGGATTGATCCGCGACATTGATCGGGCAAGTCCGAAAAAGCAGCAGCTCGTTTCGCAACTGGTGCGAATTGTTCATGATGTTGGCGCCATTGCGCTGGCAGAGGGTGTTGAAACACCTGCTGAAGCGCACATCTGCGCCGTGATGAACTTTGATTTGATACAAGGCTACTTGGCCGGTAAACCGATGCAACCCGAGCCGGGCTGGCCCTATCCTCCCGGCTACGTTGCGACCGCGATAGGCGAGGTCACGACGACCATCACCCTACCGCACTAACTGGATCGTGTTTTTCACGCCATCGCAGCTTGTTGTGCTGCGATCACTTCTACTCGAACCTGCTCGGTCAGTTCTGCTTTGAGTTCGGCAAATGCAGGCGTGGTTTTCACTGAGTAGTGCCTTGGATGCGGCATAGGCACTTCAAGGTTCAGTTTGATACGTCCGGGGCGAGCGCTCATTACCACGACGCGACTGCCCATAAATACGGCCTCATCGATGTCGTGCGTCACGAATAGCACGGTCTTTTTCTCCGCTTCCCATATGCCGAGCAAAAGCTCCTGCATCAGCTCGCGCGTCTGATGGTCCAGTGCGCCGAACGGCTCGTCCATGAGGAGCATGCGGGGATTGTTGGCTAGCGCACGAGCGAGTGCCGTGCGTTGTTGCATGCCTCCCGAGAGCTGTTTCGGAAAGTGACTTTCGAATCCGCGCAATCCCACCTTTTGAATGAATGAGTGTGCGATTTCCAGTTGCTGCGCGCGCGGCAAATTACGCTCTCGCAGCCCGAAGCAAACGTTATCAAGCACCGTAAGCCACGGGAACAAGGTGTAGCTCTGAAATACCATGCCGCGATCAGCGCCCGGACCGGCGATGCGTTTGCCGTCGAGCATCGCTTCGCCGGAAGACTGCTGGTCGAGCCCTGCCACGATACGCAAAAGAGTGCTCTTGCCGCAGCCGGAAGGGCCGAGAATGGTGATGAAGTCGTTTTCAATGACTTCGAGATCGGTGGCT
>CAJDUD010000024.1_pt1 | contig 19885 bp, 18 predicted proteins | sample 7390161 | NCBI WGS metagenome assembly CAJDUD01 (sample SAMEA7055664, study PRJEB34461) | soil metagenome | biome: terrestrial ecosystem; feature: Peninsula; material: soil | place: Antarctica | collected 2016
CACGCACGCGCGGCAGCGGAAACGAATGCCCGTGAACGCAGCGCACTTGAAGCTGATTTGCATGAGTTGCGGGCAACCAGACTCAGCGCGGAAGAGTGGGCCACACTCACTCGGGAGCAGTCGCGTTTAAGTCACAGCAAAGAGTTGTTGCAGACCGTCGAATCGACCCGTGCAGCGATTGCAGATGACGATGGCGTCGCGGAATCGTTAGTCTCCTTAACGAACGCGTTAGCGGGTGCTGAGCGCATCGATCCTGCACTTTCCGAAGCGCGGCTGTTGATTGAATCGGCAGGCGTGCAGCTCGATGAAGCGGCGCAATCTCTGCGCCATTATGCGGGTAAATTAAACCTCGATCCTGAACGTTTGCAGCAGGCAGAAACCCGGCTATCGACGCTCTTCAGTCTCGCCCGCAAGCTCCGCGTGCGGCCTGAGGAATTGGCGGCGCATTGGCAGACTCTGGAAGAAAAACTAACGGCGCTTGCAGCGGCGCAGGACATTGCTGCGCTGGAGCGGGAATGCGTAACCGCTGAAGCAGCGCTGATAGCTGCGGCGACGAAGCTTTCGGCGCGCCGCGGCACGGCAGCCAAGAGGCTGGCAACAGCTGCCAGTGCGGAACTGCCCGATCTTGCACTGCCAAACGCTGCATTTTCCGTCACGCTTGCGCCGTATGCAAAAGTTGAGTCCACCGGCGCCGAGTCGGTTGAATTTACGTTCCGATCACATGCGAGCTTGCCGTTTGCGCCGCTCGCCAAGGTGGCATCCGGCGGTGAGCTGGCGCGTTTATCGCTGGCAATCCTGGTGGTCTGCGGTGACGCAGCTGCCGTTCCCACGCTGGTATTTGACGAGGTGGATGTGGGGGTAGGCGGGCGAGTTGCCGCGCAAGTCGGGCGCAAACTGCAAACGCTAGCTACGCAGCGTCAGGTATTGTGCGTGACGCATATGCCGCAAGTCGCAGCGCATGCCGATCATCACTTCACGGTGTCACGCGACAACGCGCAGAGTCCGACGACTCATGTCAATGCGCTCAACAAGAAAGAGCGCCATTCTGAAATTGCGCGCATGCTTTCAGGTCACGAAGTAGGCGCGGCGACTGAAAAGATGGCGAAGGAGCTGCTGGAGACTTCACGGCGAGCGACGTAGGTGCAGCGCTATGCCAGTTTAGCGACGACGTTTCTTTACGATAACGGCCTTGCCGCGCTTGCCCTTAACGGCCTTGCGCACGAAGGCTTTTGGCTTTGGAATCGCCAGCACTTCGCCGGTTTCCATCCAGGTTTTGACGCGATTGGCATCCCCGAGCCGTGAAAATTTGCCGACGGAATCGAGCAGAATCAGAACGACGGGACGTTGCGCGATTTGCGCGAGCATCACCACGCATCGGCCAGCTTCATTGATGAAGCCAGTTTTCTGTAATGTAATGTTCCACCCGTCAGATTTCACGAGCGCGTTGGAATTGTTGTAGTGCAACGTCTGACCGGTTGATGGCACTTGAACGTACTGATCCGGTTGCGTGCTGTACTCGCGAATTAGCGGATAGCGCTGCGCTGTTTGCACAAGCACTGCCAGATCACGTGCCGTCGAGACGTTTTGAGGCGACAGCCCGGAGGTGTCGACATAATGTGTGTTTACCATGCCAATCGCCTTCGCTTTGGCGTTCATCGCGGCGACGGCTGCTGCGAGACCACCGGGGAAATGGCGGCCGAGCGTGCTCGCAGCGCGATTTTCCGAAGACATGAGTGCGAGTTGCAGCATTTCGCGGCGTGACAATTCACTGCCAATCGACAGCCGTGAGCGGGTCGCTTTCAAATAATCAAGATCGTTCAGATCAACGGACAGGCGCTCGTCCATGTTTTGCTGCGCGTCGAGCACAACCATTGCCGTCATGAGTTTGGTGATGCTCGCGATCGGGGTGACGGTATTTGCGTTTTTGGCGTAAATCGGTTCGCCGGAACGGGCGTCAAGAATCAACGCGGCGGACGAAAGAAGGTTCGGACCTTGCGAAAATGCCGTTGTTGGAGCGAAAACAGCCCCAAACGCCAACGCGCTCGCCAGGAAAAGTCGAATAAAAACAAGGCTGTCGGTCAAATTCTTCATTTTGCACATGAATTGTAAGCTGTTCCAGTCGCCACGGTAGCGCTCTGTGGGCCGAAGCAGCAATAAATGGGCCCCGAGCGCGGTGATGCGTTGTAAAGGCGCTCTCATGTTGCGATGGGTTTGGCGCAGGCGCGTCGACAGGGCCTCGTAGCGGCGTTAAAGGCGCTTTGCGGAAGCTCGATTACGGCAGTCAATCGATCTTTGCGCCGCTTTCTTTAACGATTCTCGCGTATTTGGTCAGTTCCTTGCTAATAAAAGTCCGGAATTCTTCAGGCGTGGTGGCCGAAGGCTCGGCACCGCTGGCTAGCCATTTTTCCCGCAAATCGGGGGCGGCGAGCGCTTTTGCAGTTTCGACCGAGAGTCGCTTTACGACCTCCGGCGGTGTTCCGGCGGGCGCGAACAGGCCCCACCAGGTGAATACGTCGAAGTCCTTGATGCCAACTTCGGCCATCGTCGGCAAATCGGGCGCGAGTGCGCTGCGCTTCGGCGTTGTGACAGCGAAGGCTTTTAGCTTTCCAGCCTTAATCTGCGGTGCGCTGGAGGCCAGGTTGTCGAACATCATTTGCACTTGCCCCCCAAGTAAATCGGTCATCGCCGGGCCGCCGCCTTTGTACGGCACATGGGTGATCGGCGCGCCGGTTTGCAATTTGAACAATTCGCAGGCGAGGTGCCCCGCGCTGCCGTTGCTGCCGCTGGCGCAATTAACTTTACCCCCGCTCACTTTGGCGTACGCGACGATGCCTGCAACGTCATTGGCGGGCAACGCCACCGGGTTGGTCACAAGGACATTCGGCGTCACCACGACAAGCGAAATCGGGACAAAATCTTTCACCGCGTCATAGGGCATTTTGGCGTAGAGCGAGGGGTTGACCGCATGGGTCGACAGTGCGCCCATGCCCAGCGTGTATCCGTCTGCGCTTGATTTCGCGACGGCATCCATACCAATATTGCCGCCGGCACCGGGGCGGTTGTCGACAATGACTTGTTGGCCCAATTGCTCCGAGAGTTTTTGGGCGAGTGCGCGCGACGTGACATCGACCGAGCCGCCCGCAGGGAACGGGACAATCAGCCGGATTGGCTTGCTGGGGTAGCCCGTTTGCGCATTGGCGAACGGTACAAACGCGCAACAGACGGCAACACTTAACGTGGCCAACAGGGTCGAAGCCCGAACGTGTTCGAGCGAGGAGATAGCAAACATGATGCGCATGATTTATCGAGTGACAACAACCGCACATGATATGGAATGCTGCGTTGCAACAGGTCATCGTACAAGGGCATAATCAATAAAAAACCGGATGTGGTCAGGATTCATGAAGAAAACAATCTACGGCATTGTGGTCGCCGTGCTGGGCGCTGTGTTGGGTGCGGGGGCGATGTTTTTGTTCGGTTTCGGCAAGCCGGCTGCGCCTGTTACGGGCAGCGCTCAGCAGACGCCGAGCGCGCCTGCCGTGTCCCCCGCAACGACGGCGACCTCGGCTCCCGCAAAAATCGATAATGGCGCTGTCCCAACGCCACCTGCTGCGGTTGGCGCAGCGAGCAAGGGCGCGACTGGCGCGGGCGCCCCTGCGGGCGCGGGCACACCCGTCGAACTGGGTAAGCCAGAAAAACTTAATTGGCCAAAAACGGTAACGGCGGTGGGCAGCTTGCGCTCCGACGAATCGGTGATCGTTCGCGCCGAACAGTCAGGCCGCATTGTTGCCCTGAATTTCAAGGAAGGGCAACCCGTGCGGATGGGCCAAATGCTCGTCCAACTCGATGATTCAGTCGCCCGCGCCGAGCTCGAACAATCGAAAGCCAATCAGAAATTGGCGAAGGCCAAATTTGATCGTGCGGTTGAATTGAAAGAGCGAAATTTCATCTCGGGACAAGCCAAAGACGAGGCCGAAAACGCGATGCGTGTGGCCGATGCAACGGTGTCGTTGTCCGAGGCAAAACTCACCAAATTGGTCATCAAAGCACCGTTCGCTGGCACCGTGGGTTTACGCACCGCGAGTCTCGGCGACTATGTGAAAGACGGTCAGGATATTGTCAATCTGGAGAAGACCGATCCGATTAAAGTGGACTTTAAAATTCCTGAGGTGTTTCAATCAAAAGTGCGCGTCGGGCAATTGCTTGCAGTGACGCTGGACGCGCTGCCAGGGCAACCTTTTAGTGGCAATGTTTACGCGGTGAATCCGCAGCTTGATACGGCTGGACGCGCAGTGGTGCTGCGTGCGCAGATGCCGAATAAAGGCGGTTTGCTCAAGCCGGGCATGTTCGCTCGCGTACGTCTGACGCTGTCCGACACGGGCGACGCGGTGGTGGTGCCGGAACAGGCTGTGGCGATGCAGGGCGAGGATCAAATCATGTATCGCGTGGTTGATGGTCGGGCGCTGCGCACCAAGGTTGAAGTCGGGCAGCGGCGCGACGGCAAAGCGGAAATTCTCGGCGGCATTGCCGCCAGCGACACTATTGTCATCGCGGGGTGGCAGCGCTTGCGTGACGGTGCTGCAGTTCGCCCGGCCAGTGGTGGCGCGGTGCCAGCGGCAACGAAACAGGGGGCGTCAGGCGCAGCGCCCGTCAGCAACGAAAAAAGCTAACAACTTTTTTATGGAAGTGCCGCTCTATTGGGGCTGACCGCAGTATTAGTTAATAGTCGACTTTAGTAATTATTGCCCTTTAGCCCCTGTGTGGAAAGGGTTTGTTGTAAAAGTTGTTGGCAAAAACAATGCCGGCACAGGGAGCAGACGTATGAATTTCTTTGACCTCTGCATCAAACGCCCCGTGCTCGCCACGGTGCTCTCGTTGGTGGTGGTGTTGCTTGGGCTCATTGGCTATCAGCGGTTGTCGATTCGTGAATATCCGAAGATTGACGAGCCGATTGTCAGCGTCAGCACCGGCTACAAAGGTGCGTCGCCGGAAGTGATCGAGTCGCAGATCACCAAGACGCTGGAAGATTCGTTGTCCGGCATCGAGGGCGTGAGTCTGATCACGTCAAACTCGCGCTCGGAGCGCAGTGACATCACGGTCACCTTCAAAATCAGCAAAGATCCGGACGTCGGCGCTGCGGAAGTGCGCGACAAGGTAGCCCGGGTGCGAGCGCGTTTGCCAGAAGCCGCTGATGAACCCGTGATCGCGAAAGTGGAAGCCGATTCGTCGCCCGTGATGTGGTTCGCGCTGACCTCAGAAACGCACAATGCGCTGCAATTGTCCGACGCAGTCAATCGCGTCATCAAACCGCGTTTACTGGTGCTTCCGGGTGCTGCGGATTTGCGTATTTTCGGTGAACGCAAAACGTCCATGCGCATCTATATCGAACCAGCGAAGCTGGCTGCGTTCCGCCTCACGCCGCTCGATGTCGAAAATGCCTTGCGTGCGCAAAATCTGGAAATTCCGGCGGGGCGTATCGAGAGTCGCCTGCGCGAATTCAACGTGCTGACGCAGACCGATTTGCAAACGCCTGAGGAATTCGGTGCGATCCAGATTTCGCAATCGGGCGGCTATCCGATTCGCATTCGCGATGTCGCTAAAGTTGAAGTCGCCGCCGCTGAAGAGCGTGGCTTCCAGCGCTTCATGGGGAAAACAGCGGTTGGCTTCGGCATCATTCGTCAATCCACAGGCAATCCACTGGAGCTTTCGAAAGCGGCGCGTGCCGAGCTGCCAAAAATTGAAGAAACGTTGCCGAAGGGCATGAAGATCGAGCTGAATTACGACAGCTCGGTGTTCATTGAGCAGTCGATCAAAGCCGTATTCACGACCATTGGCGAGGCCGTCATTCTGGTGGCCCTCGTGATCTTTTTCTTCCTGCGCAGCTTCCGCGCCACGCTCATTCCGTTGATGACGATTCCGGTCGCGCTGACGGGTGCGTTCTTCGTTATGTACGCATTTGGGTTCACCATCAACACACTGACTTTGCTCGCGATGGTGCTAGCGGTCGGCTTAGTGGTGGACGATGCGATCGTGGTGCTCGAAAACATCCATCGACACATCGAAGACGGCATGGGGCGCCTGCAGGCGGCTATCGTCGGCACGCGCGAAATCGGGTTCGCGGTGGTCGCGATGACGATGTCGCTGGCGGCCGTGTTTGCACCGCTCTCGTTCGCCACAGGGCGTACCGGACGACTTTTTATCGAGTTTGCGCTGGCGCTGGCAGGCGCAGTCGTGGTGTCGGGCTTTGTCGCGCTGACGTTGTCGCCGATGATGTGCTCGCTGCTGCTCAAACACGAGACCAAGCACTCGACCGTCTACAACTGGATTGAGCGCGGCTTCAATTCATTTACCAGAGGCTACAAGCGGTTGCTCATCGCGGCCCTCAATAACCGTCTGATCATTGTGATGATTATGCTGATCGTCGCGGGCGCGGCCGCTGTGATGTTCAAAATGACCAAGACTGAGCTGACGCCGCTTGAGGATCGCGGTGTCATTTTCGGCTTCGTCTCGGCGCCCGAAGGCTCCACCTCTGACTATCTGATCAAGTACATCCAGCAAATTGAAAACATCTATAAAACACTGCCCGAAACCAATGTTTATGGTGGCAACGGTGGCTTCCCGAACGTGTCTGACGGCACAGCGCTATTGCGACTGAAAGACTGGAACGAGCGCACGCGGTCGCAAGCAGACGTGGCCAAAGAATTAATTCCCAAATTTCAAAGCCTCGCCGGAGTACAGGCGTTTCCGTCGCAACCTGGCTCGCTGGGACAAAGTCCGCGCGCGAAGCCTGTTGAGTTCGTGATTCTCGCGGCCGTTCCTTACGACCAGATGCAGGGATTCGTGCAGCGCATGCAGGCTGAAATGCAAAAGAATCCCGGCTTCATCAACATCGATACCGATTTACGCATGAACACACCAGAGCTTCGCGTTCGTGTTAACCGCGACAAGGTGCTCGACGTGGGAGCCAACGTTGACGTTGTCGGCCGCACGCTGGAGAGTTCGTTGGGCGGTCGTCTGGTAACACGGTTTAAAAAGGATGGCGAACAATACGACGTCATCGTTCAGGTAGCGCGCGATGGCCGCGACACACCGGAACGCATTAGCGAAATTTACGTGCGCAACCGAACCGGCGACATGGTGCAGTTGTCCAACCTCGTTACCGTGCGCGAAGGCGTGAGCCCGCGCGGTATCGCCCACTTCCAGCGGGTTCGTGCGGCCACAGTCAACGCAAACCTCGCGCCCGGATACACGCAGGGCGACGCGCTCAAATACATGGATGAAGCTGCCAAGCGCGTTTTACCAGGCAACGTGCAGACCGATTTGTCGGGTCAGTCGCGCGAATTCCGCGATTCGTCGAGCGATATTTACTTTGTATTTTTGTTGGCGATCGGATTCATCTATCTCGTGCTCGCCGCGCAGTTTGAAAGTTTTATTGATCCGTTTGTGATCATGCTTACGGTGCCTTTATCGATGGCGGGGGCGCTGCTGGCGTTGCAACTTACCGGCAACACGCTGAATATTTACAGCCAGATTGGACTCATCACGCTCGTCGGTTTAATCACCAAGCACGGCATTTTGATCGTGGAATTCACCAATCAACTTCGTGATCAAGGCCTCAGCATTCATGACGCCGTGGTCGAAGCCTGCGTGTTGCGACTGCGCCCAATTTTGATGACGACGGGAGCGATGGTGCTCGGCGCGATTCCGCTGGCACGCGCCGTCGGCGCAGGTGCCGAGAGCCGTCAGGTGATCGGCTGGGTCATCGTTGGCGGGCTCATGCTAGGAACCTTGCTGACCTTGTTCGTCGTGCCGACTGCGTACACAATGTTGGCACGTGAAGGACGAGGCGCGCGTGATCGGGAAATCGAGAAAGCCCAGCAACTGGCGGCCCAGGCAGCACATCCATCACCAATGACAGGAGAATAAGACGTGCGTCGACGGTGATGTTTGTATTAAGCTAGTGCCATGGAAGCAGGCATCTCCGTTAGAAAACTCACGCAAACCGACAGTGGTTCCTACCGCGCGCTAATGCTGCGCGGCTACAGTGAGCACGACACCGCGTTCACTTCGACGTTTGAAGAGCGCGCGACCAAGCTCGTGGAATGGTGGACTCGTCGCCTGCAGGATCCAACCACCGTCACGCTCGGCGCGTTCGATGCTGGGGATTCGTTGATCGGCACGGCTCGGCTTGAAGCGTATCAACGTACGAGAGAACGACATAAAGTGACGCTCACCGCGATGTACGTCATGAAGGATCATGCGAGCGGGGGCGTGGGGCGCAAACTGCTCGACGAAGCCCTGTCAGAAGCACGTCGCCTAAACGGAATTGAGATCATTAATCTCACCGTCACCGCGGACAATTTACCGGCCGTTCGCCTGTACTCAAAGGTTGGATTTCAGACATTCGGTCGCGAAATTCGCGCCATCAAAACACCCGGCGCCTATCTCGACAAGCTGCACATGTGGCGACCGGTCAGCGCGGATTACGTGACACAGGGCTAATCGCATGGCGGCTTAAGGGCAGCGCTAGATGGCTATGCTACGGCCGCCGTCTACGTTGATCGTTTGCCCCGTCACAAAATCAGCGTCGCAGACTAGATATTTCACAGCTTCGGCAATTTGCGCCACGCCGCCTTCGCGTTTGAGCGGCACATGCTCAAGAATTCGAGATTTTTCCACCTCAGAAATCTGACCATCATCGGGCCATTCAATCGGGCCAGGCGCGACTGCGTTGACGCGGACTTCCGGCGCGAGATCGCCCGCCAGCGCTGCGGTTAATCCTCGGAGCCCAGCCTTCGCAATGTTGTAGACCACATAGCCCGCCATCGGCCGCTCGGCATGAATATCGGTGATGTTCACAATCGAGCCGTGCGTGCGCTTCAGATGCGGCGCGGCGGCTTGCGACAGAAACAGCGGCGCCTGCAAGTTGCTACCCATCAACCGTGTCCAGTCATCCAAAGTCACTTCACCTACAGCGGTAGGATAAAACGTGGAGGCGTTGTTCACCAGCGCATCAAGTCGCCCGAATTTGGCGATGACCTGTTCAACGAGCTTTGGCAACGTCTGTAGATCCAGCAAATCAGCCTTTAACGTGATGGCGCTGTCAGCGCGGGCGTCGTTCAGCGATGCTGCAAGCGCATGGGCCGCATCTGCCGATGCGCGATAATGAATCGCGACGCGCCAGCCCTCACGGTGCAAGCGCTGCACGATGGCCGCTCCCACGCGCTTGCCGCCGCCGGTCACTAAAACCACTGGACTATTCAGATTTTTTGCTGCGGTTGTCATGACCGGATGCTCCACCGATATGCCTGATCCAATCGAAGTTGGCTTGCCAACCCCGACGCCCGAAGCTGAAGCGCACAGCGCCCGTGTTCAAGCGCATCTTCGCGCGCTGATCGCATCCACACCGCAGTCAAACAACTCATCGCAACAACCATCGATTTCATTCGCCGATTTTATGCGGGCCGCGCTCTACGCGCCGGGGCTTGGGTATTACGCGGCTGGCGCGACGAAGCTGGGAGCGAGCGGAGATTTCGTGACTGCGCCCGAGATGTCGTCATTCTTCGGTGCTGCCCTAGCGGATGTGTTTGCGCCAATGGACGCGGAAACCGTTCTTGAATTGGGTGCGGGTTCAGGCAAGTTAGCGCGTGACTTTCTTCAGAACTCATCGACGACGAAGCAGTACAGCATTCTCGATATCAGCGCTGATTTGCGCGAGCGGCAACAGACCGTTTTGAAAGGCCACACGGTTAAATGGCTCGACGCGTTGCCAGAGAAAATTCATGGTCTGGTGCTCGCCAACGAAGTGCTCGACGCCGTTCCCTGTGAAATAGTGCGTTTTTTCAATGGTCACTATCAACAAGCGCGCATTTGCACCGCAGTCGGTGCCTTTGAGTGGGTGTGGCGACCTCTGCTCAGCGGCTCATTGCTTGATGCTGCGAAGCAACGCATTCCGCCCGTGGAGGGCTATACGAGCGAGATTAATCTGGAAGCCGAAGCGTTGGTTGCAACGCTCTCAGAACGCCTCGTCGATGGGGCAATCTGCTTCATTGACTACGGCTTCCCGCAGCGCGAATATTACGTCCCGGATCGAAGTGCTGGGACCCTGGCATGCCATTATCAGCATCGCGTTCACTTCGATCCACTAAAGCTTGCAGGCTTGCAAGACATCACGGCCCATGTGGATTTCACAGCAATGGCGGTGGCTGCTGTGGATACCGGTACTCGCGTCATTTGCTACGCCACTCAAGCACACTTCTTACTGCAAGCAGGCCTGCTCACGCGGGTAGAAAACGCCAAATTTGCGAACGATACCGATCGAATCAAAACCCTTGGCGCGATTCAAAAACTGCTGTCGCCCACGGAAATGGGCGAGTTATTTAAAGTACTGATCGTCGGCAAAGGCAGCGCGATTGACGCGCTTGCCCAGCTCGCCGATATCGACCAGAGTTATCGCCTTTAAAACAACGAATTACCCACGCGACGCGACGTATTTCTGCATCCGTGGCTTGAGCGGCGTTGCCAAAAGGGACGCATGCAAATCTCGCATGTCGGCGTCCGCAGTATCCGTTTGCAACAGTCGTTTTAGCTGGGCATAGGCTTTATCGGGCAGTTTGGCGTTGGCTGCAGCGATCTCGTCTACCCGACGCGACCAGGTTGCAGGGTCGGCGATTTCGGTGATGAACTGCTGCGCCAATGCAAGCTCGGCATTGATCACGAGCGCGTCGCGCAAAAACACAAATGCCCGCTCTGCGCCGACGCGTTGCGCGGTGCGCCGCGTGCCGAGCGCGAGGCCCATGCGCCAGCCAGGCATGCGAAACCGGGTGCCCGGCGCAGCCAAACGATAGTCACAAGCAGCTGCCAGATCGAAGCCCGCGCCATAAGCGCCGCCATGAATGAGCGCAATGGTGGCAAACGGCGCGTAATAGATCGATTGCAACATGCGTTCAAGATCGAGAAGGCGCGGGATAAGCGTTTCATCGGTCTCAGTCTCAATCGCCGAAAGATCAAAGCCACCGCAGAAATTACTACCGTTACCACGGATCGTGAACAACGTCGTGCCGTCGGTTTTTGCTGCGTCAATCGCGGCCTGTAGCGCGGCGACGAGTGGCGCGGCAAGCGCGTTGGCTTTATCGGGCCGGTTGAGTGTGAGCGCGGTGTGCGTGCCGGTCCGAATGATTTCTAAAACGTCGGTCATCGTGCGCCGATCCACGGTGTCGCATTGGCGTAACCTGAGACCATCGGTTGCGGCATCTTTTTCCCTTCGTCCCAATACTGGCGATGAACGCGCCCAATATCGGCACCGTAAACGTGAATGCTGACACTGGTTTCGCCCGCGACGGCGTTGCTAACTTTGTGCCAGTCGCCAATCGTTGGTGACACGCGGTCGACGTCGCCGCGTGGCAGACGATGTTGGTGCATCACCTGCATCGAGCCCATGCCGGGCGCGGGATATTCTTCACACTGCTCGGCACCGCGCAGTACGCCTACGAGACCCCAAACCGTATGGTTGTGCACGGGCGTGCCTTGACCGGGTGCCCACACGAAACTGCTGACGCTGTAACGCGCTTTTGGATCGATGTAGAGCGCGTAGCTTTGGTAGCGCTCGGCGACAGGTTTCGCGAATTCCGGCGGAAGCCAGTCGTCGTGAGCGATCAAAGCTTTAAGCGCTGATTCACCTTCGTCAAGCACTGCTGGCTCATGCGATGTGCGCTCGACGATGCTGTCCATCGCTGCGAGAAAATTCAAAAATCGTGGTGTGTTCATGGCTACGATTGTAGGAGCCGCTGCTACAGGGTCGGCGGAACGCTGCCCTTAGGCCACAAAACCCACATCTGCGCGTTTTGTTTCATGCGCCCGGCCTGCTCTCCCGCCTTCAGTCCCGTACCCCAGTAAAAGTCAGCGCGCACCACGCCGCGAATCGCGCCGCCCGTGTCCTGTGCAAACATGAGGCGATTGAGCGGCACCAACGCATTCGGATAGTTCGTGGCGAGGTAAACGAGCGAGCCAAGCGGTATGAAACGTGTGTCGACCGCGATTGAGCGCTCTGCCGTGAGCGGCACCCCGAGTGAGCCCACTGGTCCTGCCGCTGCAGCATCGATCTCCCGGAAGAAAATATAGCTCGCGTTTTCGTTCAAAAGCGCCTTGGCCTTGGTCGGATTCCGCGCAATCCAGCCCTTGATGCCCTGCATGCTGACTTCCTCCAGCTTCATTTCGCCACGATCCGCAAGGATGCGCCCGATGCCTCGAAACGGATAGCCGTTCTGGTCGGCATAGCCTACGCGCATGCGTGGTGCGCTTGCTAGCGCCCGTGGCGTCGTGTCGGCCAGCTCAATTAGGCCCGAACCCTGAATCTGCAGGAAGAACGCTTCGACCACGTCGTCCACCCAGACGAGCGGCTTAAAAAGCGATGGATCAGCTTCAATTTGCGCGCGGTCGTAATACGGAACGACGCGTTTACCTTGCGGCGAATCCACCAGACGACCCCGCACACGTTTGCCTTTCAACTCTGGATGAAGTTCGCCGAGATCGACGACCAGCAAATCATCTGGACGGGCGAATAAAGGCACGTTGAAGCGCGCAGTTTTGGTTCGGGATCCCTTCAACAAGGGCTCGTAGTATCCAGTAATCAGTCCGCGATCTTCCGCATCAGCGCGGGTGAGTTGATACGGAACAAATTCGCTTTCCAAAAATCTACGTTGCGCAGACACAGTGCCCGTAAAAGGAAAAAGGGAACAAGCGCTGATCCACTCCGCTTTGCTGCGCAGACCCTTGCAATTCTCAGTGAACGCGGCTCGCACATCGAGCAGGTCATCAGCGCGCCACCCCGGCAAATCCGCAAAGAGCGCAGGTGTCCAGCGCGCTTTGGGTTCTGTGGGCGGTGCGGCCACAACCGCCGGCGGCAATACGGCAGCAACGGACGGCGGTTTGGTGACCACAACCGGCAGCGGAGGCACGGAATTCGCGGGAGGCGCAGGCAGCGGCTGCACTGTACCGCAGCCTGTTATCGCGAGCGCAACTAAAATCGACGCACCTAGTGATGCAGTGATGCGGAAAACAGTTGCCATGATCGAAAGCGGGATGTGGATATTTTTGGTCGAAGCGGCAGTGGCGGGTGGCCTGTTTATCGGGCTAATCTGGTGGGTCGTCAAAGGCACCGCAGCGCGTGATCGCAAGTTAAAAGAATTCGACGATAAAGCACGAACCGATGCGCAAACGGTTGCGACCCAAGCGAACAAATCGAATAAAACAGACAACAGTTAGTGCAGAACGCGCTTCGCTGAAAGCGTGAATCGCGGAATCGGGGCATCAAACTTCACGCCATCCTCCGACACAAATTGATAGCTGCCGTGCATCGTGCCAACCGGCGTTTTGAACTGTGATCCACTCGTATATTCAAACGATTCGCCCGGTGCGATCGTCGGCTGTTTGCCGATCACACCCGCGCCGCGAACCTCTTCCACCTTGTCGTTACCATCGGTGATAATCCAGTGCCGTGAGATCAGTTGCACCGAGGCCTCGCCGTCGTTGACGATGCTGATGTGATACGCGAAGGTATAGACGTCGTTGGCGGGATCGCTCTGATCGGCCAAGTAAAATGGTGTCGGATCAACCTTGATGCTGTAGCGGTTCACTGGCATTTGGCCTAAGCGCACGTGGCGTCGTTCTTTTGGAGTCTGCATTGTCGCCCATCTCTAGTTCGTCACGAAACTACAAAATCGCGCCTTCCATTTTGTCGGCGGACTTCGCCCGGCTCGGCGATGAAGTGCGCGCCGTCATCGCGGCAGGCGCTGATCTGATTCACTTCGACGTCATGGACAACCATTACGTCCCCAATCTCACCATCGGCCCCATGGTCTGCGCCGCGATAAAACCGCATGTTGGCAATACGCCGATTGACGTGCATCTGATGGTCAAACCCGTCGACGCGATCATCCCCGAATTCGCCAAAGCAGGCGCCAATATCATCAGCTTTCACCCGGAAGCGAGTGAACACGTCGATCGCACCATCGCACTCATTCGTGAATGCGGTTGCAAGCCGGGCCTCGTATTCAATCCCGCGACGCCACTGACGTACCTCGACTACACGCTGGACAAGCTTGATTTGGTGCTCATCATGAGCGTCAACCCAGGTTTCGGCGGACAGAAGTTCATTGATAGCGTGCTGCCAAAGATCGTGGAAGTCCGACGACGACTTGATGCTTCGGGTCGCGACGTGCTTCTAGAAGTTGACGGAGGCATAAAAATCGACAACATCGCCAAAGTAGCGGCTGCTGGGGCCGACACTTTTGTCGCGGGTAGCGCGATTTACGGCACGAAAGACTATGCGGCAGCTATCAGCGCAATGCGGGCAGCACTTAAGGGGCAGTGAATGCGGCTACGAACCTACAGCTGTAACCCGAAGGCGCCCTCCGATAGCTTTCCACTGCGCCCGTGCATGCAATGGTTTGTCGGCATCGATGGCAATTGCCGCTAGCCCGTTGTTGCCACGCCGGATGCTGTGCTGCGGCTGACCGGGAACGACGGCTCATGGAAGGCGAGCATAGGTCGCAGATTGGCCTAAAATTGCCGCAATTCAACGGAGGAGCAAATTATGTTTAGTCATGTAATGGTCGGTGTCAACGATCTTGAAGTGTCCAGGAAGTTCTACGATGCGCTGCTTGGCACGGTGGGTATCGCCCCAGGCGTTGCTAACAAGAACCGATACTTCTACCGCAGCCCGACGGGTAGCTTTGGAATCACGACGCCGATCAACGGCGAACCTGCGACCCACGGCAATGGCAGCACCTTCGGCTTCAATATGACATCCACCGAACAAGTGGATGCGTTCCACGCGGCAGGCCTCGCTAACGGCGGAACAACCTGTGAAGACCCGCCGGGGTTTCGTGACGGCGCGACGGGCAAGCTCTATCTGGCGTATCTTCGGGATCCCGATGGCAACAAACTCTGCGGGCTTTACCGTCCTGCAAAGTAAGCGCGGGATTTACGGCAGCGATCCATCCGAATCGCCGCCTAGCTTCTGAGCTTGTACCCGGTTTTGAACACCCACCACACGAAGGTGAGGCAGATGACCAGGAACACGAACGTTACGCCAACGCTCACGGCGATCTGCACATCTGCGACCCCGTAAAAAGCCCAACGAAATCCACTGATCAGGTAAACGACCGGATTGAACAGTGTCACTTTTTGCCAGAGCGGTGGCAGCATGTTGATTGAGTAGAACGCGCCGCCGAGAAAGGTCAACGGCGTGACGATCAACATTGGCACCACTTGCAGTTTCTGAAAATTATCCGCCCACAATCCAATGATGAAACCGAACAGGCTAAAGGTAACTGCGGTGAGCAGCAGGATGCCAATCAGCCAGAGTGGATGCGCGATTTCGTACGGCACGAATAAACGCGCCGTGCCCATAATCAAGAGGCCGAGCATGACCGATTTGGTCGTCGCTGCACCGATGTACCCAAGCAACACCTCAACCCAGGACACCGGCGACGACAGCAATTCGTAGATGGTGCCCGCCCACTTGGGCATAAAGATCCCGAATGACGCATTCGAAATGCTCTCGTTCAGTAGCGACAGCATCACTAGCCCGGGAATGATGAAGGCGCCGTAGCTGATGTTGTCGATATCGCCCATGCGCGAACCGATGGCTTTTCCGAACACGATGAAGTACAGCGATGTCGTAAGCACGGGCGCTGCAATGCTTTGCGTCACAGTGCGGAAGGTGCGCGCCATCTCAAATCGGTAGATCGCGCGAATGCCATGCAGATTCATACCTGCGCCTCTTTCGGTTGATGCACGAGACTTACAAAAATATCCTCGAGCGAGCTTTCGCTGGAGCGCAAATCCTTGAAGTCAATGCCGTGTTCGCCCAGCGCTCGCAACAAAGCGGCGATACCCGTTTCATCTTTTTGCGTGTCAAAGCTGTAAACCAGAGTGTGACCTTCGTCTGTGAGTTCGAGCGACCATTCCACGAGTGTCTCCGGAATATGCGTCATCGGCTGGCGAAGCGTTATGGTGAGCTGCTTTTTGCCGAGCTTTTGCATCAGTACCTGTTTATCTTCAACGACGATCAGCTCGCCCTTGCTGATCACACCAATTCGGTCGGCCATATCTTCGGCTTCTTCGATGTAGTGCGTCGTCAAAATGATGGTGGTACCGCTCGCGCGCAGTTCACGCACCATCCGCCACATGTCATGCCGAAGCTCAACATCGACGCCTGCACTCGGCTCGTCAAGAAAGAGTATCTTCGGTTCGTGCGCCAAAGCTTTGGCAATCAACACGCGGCGCTTCATACCACCCGACAGCGTCAGGATTTTGGCATCGCGTTTGTCCCACAGCGACAGGTCGCGAAGGACTTTTTCCAGATGCGCAGGATTCGGCGCTTTACCGAACAAACCGCGACTGAAACTGATCGTGGACCAGACGGATTCAAACGAATCCGTGTGCAGTTCTTGCGGCACCAAGCCAATGCTTGCCCGCGCTGCACGGTAATCGCGCACGGTGTCATGACCGTCGGCGGTGACCGTACCGCTGCTCGCGTTCACAATGCCGCAGATGATGCTGATAAGCGTCGTCTTGCCTGCCCCGTTGGGGCCAAGCAGCGCGAAGATTTCTCCACGCCTGATATCTAGGTTGATGCTTTTTAGCGCCTGAAATCCGCTGGCATAGGTTTTACTGATGTCACGGATGCTGACGATGGCGGAAGTTGTTTGATCGTGCGCGGGCGCGGGGACAGTCGCTGAAGTCATACCTGAATTTACTGCTGCAAAACGGTATTTTCCACTGATTCGCAGGTTCGTTCCGGGTCGATGACCAAACACTCTGATCCGTCATCAGGCGCAACTGTCGTTCGCTTGTTTGTTTTGATAATGAAGCGTCACGGAACGGTGAGCAATACGCGCGAAAGGATAATGTGGTGGTTTTAGCGCGCTAGCGAGCGTTTTCACGCACGCAAGACACCTGTTTGCCGCCCCTTTTTTCACCACGAGGCCCACTACCTTGAACGCAGTTACTCAAGCCCCTTCCACGAATCATGTCGACACCGGGGCAGGCCGCGTTGGCGCCTTTGGCAGCGGCAATGACGTTCGCCGTGTTGAAGATGATTTGTTGCTCAAAGGCGCGGGCCAATTTACTGATGATGTGACCGCTGACGGGCTCACCCATCTTTTCTTTTTGCGCTCTCACTATGCGCACGCCGACATCGCCTCAATCGACGTTCAGGCTGCGCGGACGATGCCGGGGGTGCTGCTGATCGTAACCGGGGCTGACCTGGTTGCAGCGAACGTGATGCCGGTGCCCGGTGTTGCGGGTTTTGTGCGCGCGGACGGCACACCAGCGCGGTCAGCGCCGCGTCATGCGCTTGCCGTGGGTCGGGTTCGTTTTGTCGGCGAGCCGGTCGCTGCCGTGGTCGCGCAAACGCTCGAGCAGGCACGGCTAGCGGCTGAGGCGATTGACGTGAGTTATGACGCGCTGCCCGTGGCGGTACATCTGGACGACGCGACCGCGACTGACGCACCGCTGATGTGCGAGGAGTTGGGCGACAACATTGCGGCGGAAATGCGCCATGGTGACGCGAAGGCCACCGCTCAAGCGTTTGGCGCGGCAAAGCACGTCGTCAAATTGCATCTGATGAACCAGCGCGTGTCTGCGTTCTCGCTTGAACCGCGCAGCGTGCTGCATACGTTTGATGCAGCCAGCGGGCGGTTGACGATACGCATGAGCAGCCAGATGCCGTCGGGCTTGCGCGATACCGTCTGTGGCGCACTCAATATTCCAAAAGAACAGGTGCGGGTGTTGGTGGGCGACGTAGGCGGCGGCTTCGGTATGAAAACCGGTGCTTATCCCGAAGATGTCGCAGTCGCGTTTTGTTGCCGATCATTGAAACAACCGGTGAAGTGGATCGGCGAGCGTGGTGAAGAGTTCTTGTCGGCAGGCCACGGTCGCGACGTTGATTCGGTTGCGGAACTCGCGCTTGATGAGCACGGCAAAATTCTGGCTCTGCGCGTGTTAGGTCAGGCCAATATCGGCGCGTATGCAACCGGGGTAGCGGTCGCAATTGCATTGATGATTGGGCCTTGGGTGCAGACCAGTGTTTATGACATCCAGACCATCGATTTTCACTTCAAGGGCGTGCTCACCAATACGGCGCCGATTGGCGCGTATCGCGGTGCGGGGCGACCAGAAGCCATCTTCAACATGGAACGACTGATGGACGAGGCCGCGCGCCAGATCGGCATTGACGGTATCGAATTGCGTCGACGCAATTTTATCCAGCCGAGCCAGATGCCCTATACCAACCCAATGGCTCAGGTGTACGACAGTGGCAAGTTTGAACAGGTGATGAATCAGGGGCTCGCGCTCGCGGATTGGGCTGGCTTCGGTGCGCGAGAAGCTAAGTCGAAGCAACGGGGCAAGTTGCGCGGACAGGGTATCGCCACTTTTCTGGAGTGGACCGGCGGCAACGTGTTTGAAGAGCGCGTCACCGTCACCGTGAAGCCAGAAGGCATCATCGAAGTGTTCTCCGCCGTACAGGCCATGGGGCAAGGCATTGCGACGACGCTGGCGCAGCTGGTCGTGGACAGTTTTGGCGTGTCGATGGACAAGGTGCGCATTGTGCTCGGTGACACGGATCGTGGCGATGGTTTTGGAAGCGCAGGCTCTCGCTCCATCTTCACGGGCGGCTCGGCCGTGCGCATCGGATCAGAGCGCACGATCGATGCGGCAAAGCTTTTGGCCGCTGATGAACTGGAAGTTGCCGCAGGCGACTTAGCCTACGCAGACGCAAGATTTACCGTCTCTGGCACCGACATTTCGATTGATCTCTTTGCGTTGGCTGCGAAGCAAACGGAGCGAAAAATTTTTGTGGAATCCACGAGCACCGTTGCTGGACCCTCGTGGCCGAACGGTTGCCACATTTGCGAGGTGGAAATTGACCCTGAAACCGGCCACGTGGAGGTCGTTGCGTATTCATCGGTGAACGACGTCGGCCGGGTCATCAATCCAATGATCGTACGTGGCCAACTTGATGGCGGTGTCGTACAAGGCCTCGGTCAGGCGCTCTGCGAGCACCTGCAATACGACCGCGAGAGTGGCCAGCTGGTGACTGGCAGCATGATGGATTACGCCGTGCCGCACACCGACATCATGGGGCCAATGACGCATGAGCTGGACCAATCCACGCCGTGCCTGAACAATCCTCTGGGCGTGAAAGGGGTGGGCGAGCTCGGCACCATTGGCGCGACGCCAGCAGCAGTTAATGCGGTTGCCGACGCATTTGCTCGCAACGGCATGACGGATAAGACACCGTTGTTGCAAATGCCGCTGACGGCGATGCGCGTGTGGGAGCTGATGCGGGCCGGGTGATACGGGAGCGCTGCTACTTCCAGCCCTGCAACCACTGCGTTTCGTCTTTCAGGTCGCGCCAAGGCAAAGTGAAGCAGCGCTTCGAATACGTCGCCTCCAGTTCGATCAGCTCAATCTGCGCATCAGGCACTTCGGGCTCAATCAATCGGGTGACGATAAAGTGCTTTTCCTTGTTCTGCGGCTTGGTTGCTGTCCATTTGGTGAGCAGCAGTTTTTTGGCATTCAGCCGAAGCGCCGCACGATTGGGTTTGGGTTGAAAGCTCTTCGTTGAATTCACGTTGTACTCGCTGCGGAAAGAAAGTGCGGAATGGACGCAGCCATTACAGATTAGAGACTCTTGAAAAAGCTGAATTTTGCCATATACTATGATACATGGCAAAAGAGGCAAATACATGCAGCGTCAAACCGCAAGAATAGGCAAAAACAATCGTGCGCAGGTGGTCACTATACCGCTTGAATTTCGCTTCCCGGAGACGATGAAGGAAGTCTTTATCCGGAAGATCGGCGAGGACATCGTGTT
>CAJDUD010000025.1_pt1 | contig 19721 bp, 13 predicted proteins | sample 7390161 | NCBI WGS metagenome assembly CAJDUD01 (sample SAMEA7055664, study PRJEB34461) | soil metagenome | biome: terrestrial ecosystem; feature: Peninsula; material: soil | place: Antarctica | collected 2016
GGAAATGCCGAGCGCCGGACACAATTCCATGCCAACCGCGTGCACCGCATCGAACAACGCCGCGTCTTCACCAGGCGTGCCAACAGCGGCCATCCAGTTGGCCGACAACTTGATGTCTTTGATCGATGCAATCGATGCGGCGGCGATGTTGGTGATCGCCTCAGCGACGGCCATGCGGGCCGACGCCGGCGCATTGAGCACGGCCAGCGGCGTGCGCTCGCCTATCGCCATCGCTTCACCTGCCTGCCCAACAAAATCGCGCAACGTGAAGGCGCAATCGGCCACCGGCACTTGCCACGGACCGACCATTTGCTCGCGCGCGGTCAGGCCGCCGACGAAGCGGTCGCCGATAGTGATGAGGAAAGTTTTGTCCGCAACTGTGGGATGTTGCAACACGCGATACGCCGCATCGCGCAGCTTGATTTTTGTCGTGTCGAATGCGGAAACTGGTGCGGCTGTGCGAACAACCGTACGCTCCATTTTTGGTGGTTTACCGAGCAGCACCTCAAGCGGCATATCCACTGGCTTGTTGCTGAATTTCGCATCGGCCACGGTCAAATTTCCAGACCCGTCAGCAACGCCCACGACAGCGAACGGACAACGCTCACGCGCACAAAACGCTTTGAACTGGGTGAGGCTTTTCGGCGTGATCGCTAGCACGTAGCGCTCCTGCGACTCGTTGCACCAGATTTCGGCCGGGCTCATTCCGGGCTCCAGCGTCAGCACGTTGCGCAAGTCGAACAACGCGCCACGCGGATCGTTTTCGCTGCCTGCGCCATAAACCAGTTCCGGCAACGCATTCGACAAACCACCCGCGCCCACATCATGGATCGCAAGAATCGGATTCGCTTCACCCTGACGCCAGCAGGCGTTGATCACTTCTTGTGCGCGTCTCTCCATCTCGGGGTTGCCGCGTTGCACCGAATCGAAATCAAGATCGGCCGTGTTCTGGCCCGTCGTCATCGAGGACGCTGCGCCGCCGCCCATGCCGATCCTCATGCCTTCGCCACCGAGCTGAATCAGCAATGTGCCAGCGGGAAACGCGATTTTGTGCACGTGCGCGTCCGACACGGCACCAATGCCGCCCGCAATCATGATCGGCTTGTGATAGCCGTACACGGTACCGTCGACCACTTGCTCGAACGTGCGGAAATAGCCCCCGAGATTTGGGCGACCGAATTCGTCGTTGAACGCCGCTCCGCCAATTGGGCCTTGAATCATGATGTCCAGCGCGGACGAAATACGATCTGGTTTTCCGACGTGCGCGGTCGCTGCTTCCCACGGTTGCGGTAGGCCCGGCAGGCGCAAATTCGACGTCGTAAATCCCGTCAAACCCGACTTCGGCACTGCACCACGTCCCGTCGCGCCTTCGTCACGAATCTCGCCGCCAGCCCCTGTTGCCGCCCCGGCAAACGGTGCAATCGCGGTAGGATGATTGTGTGTTTCTACCTTGGCGAGGTAGTGCGTGCGATCCGCATGCGGCGCATAGCGGCCTTCTGCGTTTGGATAGAAGCGCAGCGCGTCGCCACCCGTGAGAATCGCAGCGTTATCGGAGTACGCGATCTCCGTGCCTTCGGGCGCCAATTTGTGCGTGTTGCGAATCATCGCAAACAACGACATGTCCTGCGCCACGCCGTCAATCGTCCAGCTGGCGTTGAATACTTTGTGACGGCAATGCTCGGAATTCGCCTGCGCGAACATCAGAAGCTCCACGTCCGTGGGGTCGCGATCCATTTTGTCGAACGCAGCGACAAGATAGTCAATTTCGTCATCCGACAACGCCAGACCCAGCTCGCTGTTGGCCACTTTAAGCGCAGCGGGGTTGCGATGAATCGTGTTCAATTTCTTCGCATGCTGCGGTTCAAACAGCACTTCCGCAGCGGCGACTGTTTGCAGCACTGTTTCGGTCATGCGGTCGTGGCACACGGCCTCAATCGCACGTCGCGCTTCCCTGGTCAGCGGCTTCTCGGCACCCACCCAGAACCAGACGCCACGTTCAAGGCGCTGCACCACTGCAAGACCGCAGTTATGTGCAATGTCAGTCGCCTTGGATGACCAGGGCGAAATGGTGCCAAGTCGCGGCACGACCAGAAAGGCGTGTTCATGCTCCTCGCTGGGCTCGGGGTCTAGCCCATACGCCAGCAAGGCTTCAAGTTGCAAGCGCTCGTCCCGCGTGACTTCGCGGCTGGTCGAGGCGAAGTGCCAGTATTCGGCGTCGACATCAGTCACGCCGAAATCGACGAGCGCTGCAATGAGCTTGTCTTGACGGAATTGGGAGAGCGCGGCGGAGCCGTGCAGGGATAAGAAGGTGGCGGGCATCGGCTTGCTTGAGACGCTTTGCGGCGATCGCTATGCCAGACAACGTTTGGTGCAGCGAGCCCCGAAAGCTGGTGCGGGAAAGCTCGATTTTAACGATTCGACCGGAGAGGCATCGGCAACCGCAGTTCCCGCTGCATCAGTGAACGCCAAATCCACTCAGCGACGGCTATTTATCCGCTCACCTCGCCCGGATACTCCCCATTGCAGGGCGCATCGCGACGCGCCATGGATATCAAGCAAAAGCGCGGGACTTCAGCGCTTGGCGCCGAGTGATCTACGCGAACTACGATAACAACTATTGCACGCCGTACTTGTTAGGAATCTTGACGTTTTCTTTCATGTACTGGTTCATCGGCAATTTGAAGCTGCCGCTCTCAAACCACTTCGCATAGATAGCGCGAATCTGACCACTAGAAAACAACGCCGACAGCGCTACGTCTACCAGCTTCGCAAATGCTGGATCGTCTTTGCGAAGCATGATGCCGTAGGGCTCAACTGACACGTATTTGCCGACAAAGTCGTACGCGCCCGGATCTTTCGCCTTGGTCACGAGGCCAAACAACAGCGCGTCATCGTTGGCGACAGCGGCGCCCTCGCCAGACACCAGTCGAGAAAAACCTTCGGCATGGTCTTTCGCAACAATGATCTTCATATCGAGATTGCGTTCTTTGTTGACTTGTCGGAGTACCTGCTCGGTCGTAGTCTTTTCGGTGACAACCACCGATTTGCCGCGTAAATCCGTCAGCTCCACAATCTTGTCTGCTTTTTTGGCGAGCAAGCGCGCTCCCGCCACAAAGGTTGTGTAGCTAAACGCCACGTCTTTCTGTCGATCAACGGTATTGGTGGTCGAACCGCACTCCACATCGACGCGCCCAGACTTGACCGCTGAAATCCGATCGGCAGGTTTCAAAGGAACGTATTTGAGCTTTAGGTCGGGTCGCTTCAGGTCCTTTTTGACCTGCTCGTAAATTTTCAGGCAGATGTCGACGGAATAACCCACCGGCTCGCCGCGTTCGTTGACATACGAAAACGGCGATGAGCTCTCGCGGTGGCCTAACAAAAACTCACCTCGATCGCGGATATCCGATAGCGTATCGGCATGAGTCCATGCGCCAAGTGGCAACAAAGCACTGACAAGCAGTGCGCGCCGTAAAAAATTCGACTTCAACAACATATCTCCCTCGTTGTGCTGTCGTGCGGCGGTGCTGTCAAACAACATCGCCCCAACAGTTTCTAGTCTTATCGCTTCGAAATGCGGTGGCACAAAAAGCGTTCCCCAGCCTATTTACAGGCCAAGCTAACTTTAACGCAATCAGGGCATTTCCGTAATGGCGATATTGCATGATTGATGCCAGGAACAGCATGATCAAAATTATGCAGGTCGCGTACATTGGCAGCTTCGCACAACGAACACTGGATCATTCATGGCCTCACCGGGTCTCTCATACGTTCCTAATCACGCCCAAAGTCCCTGGCAGATGTATCTGCTTCAGGTGGACCGCGTCGCGCCTCACCTGGGCCACCTCGAGCGCTGGGTAGAAACGCTCAAGCGCTGCAAACGGGTGCTGGCGGTCGATATTCCGATCAACCGGGACGACGGAACGGTAGCTCACTACGAAGGTTTCCGTGCGCAGCACAATTTGTCGCGCGGTCCGGGCAAAGGCGGCGTCCGTTTTCACCCCGATGTCACCATCGATGAGGTCATGGCGCTCGCGGGATGGATGACGGTGAAAAACGCTGCGTTGAATCTGCCCTACGGTGGTGCAAAAGGCGGCATTCGAGTTGATCCAAAAACACTGACACGCCCCGAACTGGAGCGCCTGACGCGCCGCTATACGAGCGAGATCGGCCTCATCATCGGACCCGACAAAGACATTCCGGCCCCAGACGTCAACACCAACGACCAGATCATGGCGTGGATGATGGATACCTATTCAATGAATACAGGTGCTACGGCGACCGGAGTCGTGACCGGCAAGCCAATTGCGCTAGGCGGTTCGCTCGGCCGCAAAGAAGCCACTGGACGCGGCGTCTACATCGCTGCACGCGAAACTGCGCGTGCAATGGGCTTTGACATCACAGGCGCACGTATCGTGGTGCAGGGCTTCGGTAACGTCGGCGGCATCGCGGCCAAACTATTTAAAGCGGCCGGCGCAGTGGTGGTCGGTCTGCAAGACGCCAGCGGATCGGTCGCGAACGAGGGCGGCATTGATGTCGATGCAGCGCTTGACTTTGTAGCGGGTGGCGGCGCACTGGTTGATTTCGCGGGCGTATCGAAAATAAGCGAAGGCGATTTCTGGGCGCTAAAGAGCGATATTTTCGTGCCTGCCGCGCTGGAAAATCAGCTGACAGAAACGCGCGCACGAAGCATCTCAACGAAGCTCGTCGTCGAAGGCGCGAACGGACCCACGACGCCTGCTGCCGACGACATCCTGCATGATCGTGGCATTAAGGTGGTCCCCGACGTTATCGCCAACGCGGGCGGCGTCACCGTTAGCTATTTCGAATGGGTACAAGATTTCTCAAGCTTCTTCTGGTCGGAAGCGGAGATTAACGACCGCCTTGAGCGGATCATGGTCGAAGCACTGAAAGCGGTCGTACACACCGCCGAGAAAAACAATGTGTCACTGCGGACAGCAGCGTTCATCATTGCTTGCACGAGAGTTCTGGCGGCGCGTGAGTTGCGCGGGTTGTACCCGTAAACGCAATCCGCGAAGCGGCTAACGGGAGCGCTTGACACTAGGTGCGACTTGGCCGCTGCCATCCGATCAGACGTGAGAGCGCTTTGCCCAGCGGCGCGCTTTCGCGTTCGCCTTAAAGCAGAATGGCCCGCGCAGTTAATTCGTCCGTTATCAGCGTCTTCGTCCAGCCCAGTTTCAGCGCGACACGCATGATGTCGACTTTGTGCGCCCCAATGCCCACCACCGTGACGTCCGGCACGTGCATCAACGCACTCGGATCAACTCCGATACGTCGTGCGTTAATTTCGTGCTCGATGAGGCCCCCTTCTCGGTCGTAGATGGCACCGAGCAACGACCCTACACCGCCAGCCGCTCGCACCTCGGCAAGCTCACGATCAGTCATCACGTGTTTGAGAATTCGTTTACTCGAATCAACCAGCGCGCCTGGTGACAACACCGCCAGATCGCACCTCTGCGCCCGATCGAGCACACTCCTCACCATAGGTAGTCGGGTAAGCACGCGCCATTCGTCGACGCTCGATGCGTAAGTCGGTGCGGCAAGATAGTGACACGATGCGCCCAAAGTGACTGCGAGACGGGCAACGACTTCTTGCGGCAATACTTGTCCCGTCGCGGTGAAATCACCCTGTAGTGAAACAACAGATACCTCAGGAAGGGCAGACGATTTAAGCCCCTGAAACATCGAATAGCACGTTTGCCCACGGTGTGTGCCCACCGTCATACCGTTGCAGAGCGTGGTGTTCAGCAAACCACCGAGCGTCACACCGATGCTGACAAATGTCTGTGCATCATCTTCTCCAGTCGGGACGATAAGCGCCCGCCGCAAACCATAGCGATCAACGAGTTGCGCCTCGAGCTCCGCGATGGGGCGGGCGGCGGAATCGATCTCGATGCGCACGATTCCCTGTTCACGGGCTGCGATCAGTAACCGATTAACCCGCATTCGGTTCATTTGAAGTTTTGTTGCGATGTCCTCCTGTCTACGTCCCTCAACAAAATACATCCAGGCCACGCGTGCGAGTAGCTGACGTTGTTGAAAGTCATCCGCCGCTGACGCGGGTAGAACTGAAGGGGGGGTAGGCTGGCTCGCCCTATTTCGTCGCATGCTGCAATCCTATCGTGCCATTCGACTTCAATCATCCGGTGCGATTGATTCTGCCGGATCAAACGAAAAGTCAATGTTCATGTGAACAGATACAAATCATATGATAAATTACCGCATCATCCGCGCTTAGGTGTTACCTTGTCAGTCATGTCCTTCGAACCTACGCTCGCTCGACTCGAATCCATCGCAGAATTGCTGCAAGCCGTTGCCGACGAGGAAATCATGCCAAGATTCCGCCATCTCGAAGCGACAGACATTCGTAGCAAGATCTCTCGCATCGACGTCGTGACGGAAGCCGACGAAGCCGCCGAGCGCGCGATCTCTAAGGCGTTGCAGCTGCAGTTCCCGGATGCCAGAATCATCGGCGAGGAAGCGGTATATCTACAGCCCGCACTGCTCGACGCGCTACATGGGCAACAACTCACGATCTTGGTTGATCCGGTCGACGGCACACGAAACTTCGCAGCTGGCCTGGGTCTATTCGGCGTGATGGTGGCTTTCGTCCTGCGCGGACGCGTACTCGCAAGTGTCATCTGCGATCCGTTGCTGCGCGATTTCGCGTTCGCTGCGCGTGGGCAAGGCGCTTGGTTACGCGACAGCAGCGGCAACGTTCGACGCCTGCGCGTCGCTACCGCACGCCCAACCTTTGAACTCGAAGGCTGCGGATCGTGGTTAAACCTGTCTGAGCCGGAGCGATCGCGCACGGCGCGTAATCTAAGCCGATTCGCCGCTCACGCGGCCTACCGCTGCGCCGCTCACGAATATCGCCTGATTGCAAGTGGACAATATGACTTCGCGCTCTATCACAAGCTCGCGCCGTGGGATCACGCGCCCGGAGTCATCCTGCACGAAGAAGCAGGCGGCTACTGCGCCCATCTGGACGGCGCGCCGTACGATCCGACAAGAACTACGGGCGGTCTGCTCTGCGCGACTGATGCTGCGAGCTGGCACGAGGTTCGCGACATCCTTTGCGCCAGCGACGGCTGGGCGCCGAATTCAGCAAACGCGCACCACGAAACCGCCGCATGAAGCTCATCACCTGGAACATTCAATGGGGGCTTGGACAGGACGGCCGCGTTGACCTTAACCGCATCGCACGTACTGCGCGTGAGATCGCTGATTTTGACGTGCTTTGCCTGCAAGAAATTAGTGATAACTATGGCGCGCTCCTGGGTAACGACGGAAGCAATCAGTTTTCGACGCTGCGTTCGTTGTTCCCTGACTATACGGCCATAGAAGGCGTCGCCGTGGATCGACACACCGAGGGTGTCGGGCGCCAACGATTTGGCAACATGATTTTTTCACGCTATCCCGTGATCCAGGCGCTCCATCACCAACTGCCGTGGCCCGCTGAAGCGGCGAACGTCCCGACAATGCCGCGAATGGCGCTTGAAGCCGTGCTCAAAACACCGATGTACGCTCTCCGCGTCACGACCACCCATCTAGAGTTCTACTCGTCCACTCAACGCCTGGCGCAAGCGGATGCACTGCGCGCAACGCACGGCGAGGCTTACGAACATGCGAGCGACCGCGAACAAGCGCATAAAGTTGGCAGCCCTTTCGAAACGCGCCCGCGCGGCACTCACGCTGTACTCACAGGTGACTTTAACTGTCAGCCAGATGACGAAGCGCTCGCGCGACTAACGGCTCCCATCGATGCTATTCCGTCCTACGTGGATGCCTGGCAAGTCGCACACAGCGCAATCCCCCACACTCCAACCGTCGGACTTGATGAACCGCCTGATCGCTGGCGCTGTCTCGACTATGTCTTCGTTTCCGAAAACCTGACGTCGGCGGTGCGCGCCCTCGACGTCATCACCTCAACGCGCGCCTCGGATCATCAACCCCTGCTACTGGAGATCGCATCATGAAACGTCCCATCGCCCTGTTACTTGGGATTGCATTAGGTATCGCTCCCACCCTGGCACAGCCAGCCAGTTATCCGACTAAGCCGATCACGCTTGTTGTACCCTTTGCTCCAGCTGGCGCCACTGACGTACTGGCGCGCGATATCGGGCAGCAGGTAGCAGAACGACTCAAGCAACCCGTCATAATTGACAACAAACCCGGCGCCGGCACCACGATCGGCACCACCTTTGTGGCGCGCGCTCCGGCGGACGGCTACACGTTACTGTTTGCGCCGACACCGTTTGGTATTTCGCAAGTGATCTATTCGAAACCAGGCTTTGACGCGCTGCGCGATTTCGTACCAGTCACCTTGCTGCTAGAGGCACCATTCGTACTCGTGGCAAACCCCAACCTGCCGGCGAACAACGTCGCCGAACTGATCGCATTAGCCAAAGCGAAGCCCGGTTCGCTTAGTTTCGCTTCAGCAGGCAACGGAACGGTGCCACATCTAGCGGGCGAACTGTTCAAGCTCCGAGCCGGCATCGACATGGTTCACGTGCCATATAAAGGTGGTGGCCCCGCAATCATCGATCTTTTGGCGGGTCAGACGCAGCTCATGTTCGCCGTGCCGGTCGAAGTGCACCAACAAATCGCCGCAGGCAAGTTAAAGGTGATCGCGACCACCGCTCCGGAGAGACTCGCCGCCTATCCCAATGCACAGACGCTGCGTGAAAATGGTTTGCAGAGCGCGGAAGTTCGCTCGTGGTTCGGTGTGATGGCGCCCGCCCATACGCCACCGGCAATTACGCGTCGCCTTGCCGAAGAGTTTGCCAAGGCGGTGCAATCTCCCGCACTGGCCGCACGTCTCTCAGGACAGGGCGTAAAGGTCAATGTGAAGACGGGGGAAGACTTCTCCAAATTCATCGCAGCCGACATCGAGCGGTGGCGCGAAGCTGCGAAGGCATCCAACGCAAAGGTCGATTAGTGAGTAGACGTACGAGAGCCGCAAAGAGCACGCTCTCGCAACATGCTTTCTTCAGCATCGAAAGGCGGCAAACGTCCTTCTTCTAAATGTAGGTATGTCGCAAACACCCCAGGCATACAGAGGGAGGCAAGCGTCATACCTAGTCCGAGTTGAGTCGAACGACTCAGATCAGACCGCGGGCACATGCTCCCAGACGGTCATCATTTGCGCTAAATAAACTCCTTCTCCCGCAGCCATTTTGTGGCCACGTATTTCTCACCAAGCGTAACCGGCGTGCCGCCATGCAACGTCTTGGTATCAGGATGCGGTCGGTCGTAGCTGAAGAACACGCCTGAGCCTTTTACTGGCTGAACTTCGAGGCCGATATCGGGAAACACCGTGGCGCCGCCGCGTTCAGGCGTTCGCAAATACATCACGACGGTTGCGACGCGCTGTCCGCCTCGCTGCACAATTTTTGCCGTGCCGGGTTGCGCCGGATCGAAATAGTCGTAGTGCGGCACGTATTGCGCGCCCATCCGGTAGCGAAGTACTTGCAGGCCTTCGCCATTTTCAAAGGGCCAGTTCAGCAGTTCTGCGAGACGCTTTTCGACGCGATCACACACCGGATTTTCCGAGCGCGTGAAGAACATGCCGTCGCTGGTGCGAGCGCTGTTCACCTCTTCGCCCCCCGTTTGATTGTCAACGGTTTGCGAACGCGCGAGTTTGGGCTGCGCGAGTTCGATCAGCGACTCACATTCTTCATCCGAAAGCAGATTTCCAAACACGACCACGCGCGGATGTTTAACCACAGTCAGGATTTCGACACGACGATCCGAGGTCTGAATAAAGGTCGGTGATTGCGTCATGTCAGGCTCGGGCAGCGAGCCACCCGGTGTCCGGACCACCGTGCGATTGGCGATCAACTCGCGCCCCACCGCCTCAGCGACGGTGGCACGCACCGTATCGGCGTGCCAGCCTGACTGCAAGGCAGTAGCGGTCAGACTCGCCGCAGTGTGCCCGCGCGCGAGGCATTCGTTGAGCCATTTAAGCAAGTCCGTGTTCGCCGATGCCATCTCGCCTGAATCCTTTCTGACGTCTAAAAATCTATTGAAGGGAAACGACCTGACACGAGGTGCGCTCGTTCACGCGAATTTCGTTCTCGCCCGATCGCCGTGCGACCCAAAGCGCAGGCTCACCGAAAGCGACATCAGCGCAGTTACGTGTGACCCACACGCGACCGTCGTTTGCACCAAAACGATCAGGCGCGATGGCCACCACCGATGCCGTTGCAATATCGTCGGCACGGCGCGCGTTCGCTGCGGAAGTAGTCGCGCTGACGACGAGGCTCCCCGCGGCCATGGCAGTGCTGGTGGTTGCCACAGCGACACCGGCGGTGGTGACAGCGACCGTTTTTGCGACGCCAGCGGTTGTAATCGCGACGCCCGCAGCCGTGCCCGCAACGCCGATGGTCGTGCCGACGACAGACGCGCCTGCCTTAACCACGCCAACGCCAGTATCGACGACTGCGCAGCCGCACACGCTGGAAAGTAAGTGTGCAGCCAGTACCGAGCGCAGAGTTGATAAAGATGTCATGGCGCAATTATGACTAACTGCGCCAGTTACGGCGACCGGCGGTTTACTTGCCGAGCGCTGCCCGAATTTGCATCAGTGCTGCCGGGTCTTCAATCGTCGTGATGTCACCAGGGTCGCGGCCCTCGGCAATCGCCTGAATCGTGCGGCGCAGCAGTTTTCCGGAACGTGTTTTTGGCAGCACCGTTACTAGATGCACCGCACCCGGACGGGCGATTGCGCCAATCTCTTTGTCAACCGTTTGCGCGATAGCGATCTTCGTGGCTTCTGATGCTTTCGTCGGGTCTTTGAGCACCACGAACGCAACAGGAATTTGCCCTTTTATCGGATCGGCTACGCCGACAACCGCGCATTCGGCCACCATCGAATTTGCCTGCAGCGCCTCTTCAATTTCACGCGTACCAAGTCGATGGCCTGCCACGTTGATCACATCATCCGTGCGGCCCAAAATGAAATAGTAGCCCTCAGCATCGCGCGTCGCCCAGTCGAAACTTGAGTACACCTGCTCATCTTTGAACGTGTCGAAATACGTGCTCACAAAGCGATCGTCGTCGCCCCACACGGTCGTCATCGCACCCGGCGGCAGCGGCGGCACAATCGTCAAAACGCCCTTCTCATCGGCCTTGGTCGTTCCGCCTGTGACTTCGTCCTTAAGCTTCACATTGAAGCCGTACACCGGAAATGACGGCGATCCGAATTTGCGCGGCGTGTCTTCAACGCCAATCTGCGCAGAAATGATCGGGTAGCCGCTCTCGGTCTGCCAATAGTTATCGATGATTTTTACGCCGCCGAGCGCATCGGATACCCAGCGCGCGGTGGGCTCGTCCAGCGGTTCGCCCGCCAGGAACAGATACTTCAGATTCGGCAGTTGATATTGCTGCATAAACGACGCCTCCTGCTTTTTGAGCACGCGAATCGCAGTCGGCGAAGAAGACATGGTTTTCACGTTGTTCTCGGCGCAAATCTTCCACCAGATTGCGGGGTCAGGCTTAAGCGGAACGCCTTCGTACATGATCGTGGTGCAGCCCGCCAGGAGCGGACCGTAGACGATGTAGCAGTGGCCAACGACCCAGCCAATGTCCGACGTACAAAACATTGTTTCTCCCGCCTTCAGGCCGAAGATTTTGTACATGCTGGTCGTCAGCGTGACGGCGTAACCACCCGTGTCGCGCTGCACACCCTTCGGTTTGCCGGTGGTGCCGCTGGTGTAGAGGATGTAGCTCGGGTGCGACGACTCGACCCATTCACACGCGACCTTAGACGTCATGTGCGACGCAGAAAAATCAGCCCAGTCGACATCTCGACCCGGCGTCGTTTTCATCGGTTCAAGCCCACGATTAAACAGCAGCACTTTTTCCGGTTTGTTCACGGCGAGATCAATGGCGGCGTCGAGCAACGGTTTGTACGGCACGACCTTGCCCATGCGCATGCCCGCATCGGCGGACACGATGACTTTTGGCTTGGCGTCGTCAATGCGCGTTGCCAGCGAGGCCGACGCAAATCCGCCGAATACCACCGAATGAATCGCGCCGATACGCACCGTCGCCAACATCGCAAACACGGCCTCGGGAATCATCGGCATGTAGATCAGCACGCGATCACCTTTGGTCACACCAAGGCTTTGCAACATGGCGGCAGCGCGGTTCACTTCGTCGTGCATTTGCGCATACGTGTACTTCGTTTCGGTGTCGGTCTCGGAGGAAATGAAGTGCAGAGCAACCTGATCACCACGCGTGGCGACATGGCGATCCACCGCGTTGTGACAGAGGTTGGTGGTGCCGCCAACGAACCACTTGGCAAAGGGCGGTCGCGAGAAATCGCAAACCTGAGTGAACGGCGTGTGCCAGTCGATCAGCTTCGCCTCCTCCGTCCAAAACGCGTCGCGCGTTTTGGCGTCGATTGACCGGTCGAAGTGTTCTTGGTAAGCACCCATCACGTCCTCCTTGAATTGCGCAAAGTCTATCCATTTGCGAACGCGTAGATTGTGCGCTGGTTTGCTTACGTGAGACTTAACTCTTCTATAAGACTGAGGATCTTAACCTGTACAACTTTAGCCTCAAAGCACCTCCTAACGCGAGCCTAACCGGGCTTTCGTAAGCAATCGGCTTCTCGCGGGACGGCACTGTTGGCCCCGCATAACAAGGGTTTTAAGGAAAAGCCATTGGTGCGATTTAGTTCGAATTCGCCTAGGAATGCCGCACAGCAAAGACGGCGTTACATCCAAACGCCAAGCCCACGTTCGTTTCAGCTCGCCCGAGTCGCCGCGCCACCCGGAAACGCTAGCCGCCAGATGGTCCACGTAGTCGTGCCGTACTGTCTCGCCAGTGACCCGGTGTTGTAGGGCAGGCCATAGCGCTTGGCTAGCGCGCGCACGCGTGGCGCGATCTCTGGGTAACGGTTGCTGCACATATCCGGGAACAGATGGTGCTCGATCTGGTGACTCAGGTTGCCGGACATGATGTGAAACAGCTTGCCACCCCCGATATTGCATGACGCCATCAGCTGGCGCACGTACCACTGCGCGCGGGTCTCGCCCTCGATGTCTTCCTTGCGGAAGTGATGCACGCCCTGCGGGAAGTGTCCACAAAAGATGATGACGTTGGTCCAGACATTGCGAAGCGTATTGGCGACAAAACTGCCCGCCATCAGGAGGCCGAGCGTCGGCAGTGCAGCGACAGCAACGTTTTTGCCCATCGTCCAGCAGGCGAGCGCGGTTAGCGCGACGCCCAACAAGGGCCACAGCAGGTAATCCTTTTGCACCTGCCGCCAGGCTTTCCACACGAACCGCCTAATCAGTGCTTTTTTCGACCCAGCTCCTGTTTTGTCCGCCCACATGATGTCGTGGGTGCCGATGCCCCATTGAAAGAATAGGCTCAGCAGAATATTGGTGAAGGGTTGCAACAGGTATTTCGGTTTCCAGCGCTGCCCGGTGCTCACACGAATCACGCCGTAACCGACGTCCGGGTCTTTGTGAATCACGTTGGTCCAGGTGTGATGCACCACGTTATGGCTGTGCATCCATTGGTCCGAGGGGCAAACGTGATCCCACTCCCACGTGTTGGACTGAATCTCCGGGTCCTTCATCCAGTCCCACTGTGCATGCAACACGTTGTGCCCAATCTCCATGTTCTCGAGAATTTTGGCGAGGCCAAGCATCGTCGCGCCCAGACCCAATACCGCGATCAACTGCGGCCAGCCCGCCAGCGGCATGGCAATCGCGGGCAAAAACCAGATCGATAGCAGCATCACCACGCGTCCGCCCAGTGCCAGCAAGCGCTGGGTGCGGATGAGCCGCAAAATGTAGGCGCGATCTTTCTCGCCACGCGATGCCATCACTTCGTCGCCAATGGCATCAACTTCGCGGCCGAATTCCTCGATCTGGGCGTCAGTGAGATTCGCAATATGTTTTGCGGTCGTCATGGATATTTCTTTACTACTTATTGATTAAGTTCGCAGTCGCCAGCCGCAGCGCAGACGCAGGTCTGAACGATGCTGCCGACTTCGTTGATCAGTTTGCCATTGCGCAAGTCGCGCACAGCACCTGACACCAGCGTGGTGTTGCAGGTATGGCAGATGCCCATACGGCAGCCGTGGGGTGGATTCATGCCGGCATCCTCGGCGACGCGGAGCAGTGGCGTCAAGTGATCAGCCTCTACTTCGACATTGCTTTTGGCGAAGCGGACGCGTCCGCCGACCGCATCTTTGGGCACTTCGGCAAAGCTCGCTAAAAAACGCTCAATATGCAAATGCCGTGAGCGCCCGGCCTGCTCAAAATGCGTCTCCAGTGCTGCCAGCAATCCCGGTGGGCCACAGGCATAGACCTCACGCTCACGCCAGTCGGGGCACAGACGGTTTAATTGCTCGTCGTTGAAGTAGCCTTTAGTCTGTTTCAGCTCGCCATAGTCGTGGGTATAAACCAGGTGCAGTTTGTAGCGCTGATGCTCGCGCGCCATCTGCTGCAAATCCTTGCCGAAAATGACGTCGAACTCATGCGGCGCGTAGTGAATGTGCACGCTGTCCGGCAAACGCTCCTGCGCAATGAGGCTCTGCAACATGCTCATTGCGGGCGTAATGCCGCTACCGGCCGTGATGAACAGCGGCAACACAGGCTGCGCATCGGGCAGATAAAAATCACCCTGCGGAAGGCCGATCGGCAGGTAGTCACCGACCTTGATATTGCGCACCATGTGATGCGAAATGCGCCCACCGTTGATGGACTTCACCGTGATGGTGAAGCGGTCGTCATGCCGTTCTGGCGGCGAAGAAATCGTATAGGTGCGGGTGTAATGCATGCCGCCCAGCGGAATACCGACACGCACATGCTGACCCGCGCGATGGCCGCGCCAGTTAAGTCCCGGCTTCAGCGTCAGCGTACGTGCATCTTTCGTCTCGTCCCAGACTTTTTCTACGCGTGCCTGAAGGCGGTGCGTGGTCCACAGCGGATTGACCAGTTCGACGTAGTGAGAACCTCGAAGCGGGAACGCAAATGCGTCGGCAACAGCGTTGATCGTGCGAAGTAGCGCGCTGGTGGGCCGCAGTTCTGGGGTAGGCTTCGTGTTCATTGTGCGACCAGTTTCCTGAATTTTCATTCTAGGGCCAACCAGCCGCGAGTGGCCCGTGCGGCCCTGAATCCAGTGCGTTAGTTCTAAAGCGACGAAACTGACTCCAGTTCAGATAAACGCGAGTGAAAACCGCTATTCAGCCGGAACCACGCTTTTCGGTTTACGCCCAAAACGTGCGCCCACCCACTTCGCGCCGCGTCTGATGCCATGCTCAATATCGTCAAACAACGTGAACACCGGAGGAATCACCAGCAGCGACAAGAACGTCGACGTAATCAATCCACCAATCACGGCGACAGCCATTGGCGAGCGGAAGCTCGGATCAGAGGTGCCGGTACCAATCGCAATTGGCAGCATGCCTGCGCCCATCGCAATCGTGGTCATGATGATCGGTCTTGCGCGTTTGTGACACGCGTCGAGCAGCGCGTCGAGCCGCGACAGGCCGTGATCACGACGTGCAACGATGGCGTATTCCACGAGCAAAATCGAGTTCTTTGTCGCCACGCCCATGAGCATGATGAGCCCGATGAACGACGGCATCGACAGGCTCTTTCCCGTCACCAGCAAGCCGAGGAACGCACCGCCAAACGACAGCGGCAATGCAGCCAGAATGGTGAACGGATGCAGCAGGTCCTTGAACAGCACAACCAGCACGATATAGATGCAAAGCACACCCGTGATCATCGCGAGGATGAAGCTCGCGGAGAGCTCCGCCAACGCTTCGGCATCTCCCACTTCACGAACCGCGACGCCCGGCGGTAAGTTTTTGATGCTCGGCAAATCGGCCACTGCTTTGACCACATCGCCTAGCGGTGAACCCGAAAGCTCAATCTCAAAATTGATATTGCGCGACCGGTCATAGCGATCAATCACGGCAGGGCCGCTGGCGATGTCGAGCGTGGCAACACTGTTCAGCGGCACAGGCCCCTTGCTGCCAGGAACCGTAAGCCGGCCGAGCAAATCAAGGTCCTGCCGTGCACTGGATGCGAGGCGGACCACGATGGGCACTTGCCGTTGCGAGAGATTTAATTTCGCCAAAGCCTGGTCATAGTCACCCACCGTTGCCACTCGCAACGTCTCGGCCATTGAGGTGGCACTAACGCCCAGTTCTGCTGCCCGTCCGGCAACCGGACGGACGGCAATTTCGGGACGCACCAGGCTCGCGGTGGATGTGATGGTGCCCAGATTCGGGATCGTCCGCAGATCTTTTTCGACATTACTCGCGGCTTGGGCGAGCGCATTGGCATCGTCACCGCTCAACACCAGCACGTACTTTTCGCCGGAGCCGCCGAGGCCCACCGTGCTGCGAACGCCGGGAATCGCCTCCAGCACTTTGCGCATGTCGGCTTCAATCGGCTGCTTGCGAACCGCTCGCTCATTGCGCGCAGCGAGCTGAATAGTCAGCGTCGCTTTGCGTACCTCTGCGAGGCCTGATGGCGCGAACGGATCGCTGCCCGCCGAGCCGCCACCGATGGTGGTGTAGACCGACTTCACATACTTCACCTTTGACACCAACTGCCGCGCCTCTTCCGCCGCACGCATCGTTTCCTTCAGCGTAGAACCGGGCGGCAACTCAAGCTTCACCTGCGTTTGCGAATTGTCATCTGGCGGAATGAATGCGAACGAAAGCTGCGTCGCCAGAAAAATCGAACCCGCGAAGAACCCGAGCGCGCCGACAAATGTGATCCAGCGATGACGCAGGCACCACGCCGCCCACTTCATGTAAATTTTTAACCACCCCGGTTCACTGTGCGGCTTGACCATTGGCTTCAGTAAATACGCCGCCATCATGGGCGTCAACATCCGCGCAACGACGAGTGAGGCGAACACCGCGAGCGATGCGGTCCAGCCAAACTGCTTGAAGAACTTGCCTGGAACACCGGACATAAACGCGGTTGGCAAGAACACGGCGATCAGTGCAAACGTGGTGGCAATCACAGCGAGGCCGATCTCGTCAGCGGCTTCCATCGCAGCCTGATAAGGCGTTTTTCCCATGCGCAAATGACGCACGATATTCTCAACCTCCACGATGGCATCATCGACCAGCAACCCGATGACGAGCGAGAGCGCCAGCAGCGTCACCACGTTGATAGAAAAGCCGAGGTAGTACATGCCGATAAATGCAGGAATCGCCGATAACGGCAAGGCGACGGCAGAAACCAGCGTCGCCCGCCATTCACGCAGAAAAAGGAGAACGACAAGCACGGCGAGGAACGCGCCTTCAAGCAACAGTTCAACCGATGCGTCGTATTCCTCCTGCACTGGCGTTACGAAATCGAATGCCTGCGTGAGCTTCAAGCTCGGATTTTCAAGCTTCAATTGTTCGAGCACCGCGAGCGCGCCCTTACCCACTTCAATCTCGCTGGCGCCGCGACTGCGGGCGACTTCAAAACCTACGACCGGTTTGCCATTAAGCAGCGCGGCTGAACGTGGCTCGGCGATTGTGTCAATCACCGTCGCGACTTCATCAAGGCGAATGCGGCGACCATCGGGCAAACTCAGTTGCAGTTTGCCCAGCTCTTGTGCGGTGCCAACGGTGGCGAGCACGCGGATCGGCTGCTCCGAGCCTCCGAGATCGGTTCGGCCGCCGGTCGCTTCTGTCTGCGCGAGGCGCAGCTGTCGCGATACATCGGCCGCGCTCACGCGCAGCGATTGCAGCCTCAATGGATCCAGCAATACCTGCACCTGACGATCAGCGCCGCCAACGCGGCTGATCGCGCCAACACCGCGCACCGAGAGCAGACGGCGCGTCAACGTGTTGTCGACAAACCACGATAACTCCTCGTCGTCCATCTGGTCAGAGGCAACGGTGAACGCGAGCACTGGTGAGCCCGCGAGTTCGAGCTTGCTCACGATAGGGTCGCGCAGATCACCCGGCAGATCGGCACGCACGCGCGACACGGCAGCGCGAACATCGTCCACCGCTTCCTGCACTGGTTTTTCCAGACGGAACTCGGCGGTGATCGTGGCACCACCGTCCTGCACTTTGGTGTAAATGTGTTTGAGGCCTTGCAGCGTCGCAATCGAGTTTTCGATCTTGCGGGCGACCTCGTTTTCAAGCTGACCAGGCGCTGCGCCCGGTAGCGACGCGCTCACGGTGACCGTTGGCAGATCGAGGTCAGGGAAGTTCTGCACTTTCATGGACTGCCACGACAGGACACCTGCCAATGTCAACAGCACAAAAATCATCAGCGACGGAATCGGGTTTCGTATCGACCAGGCGGAAACGTTCATGGTTTTCTCGATGCTCGATCAGGGTTTGGCTGCGGATACGCGCGCTGCGTTGTTCACTCGCACGGTGTCGCCCTGTGCGAGGAACGCCGCGCCGCTGACGACGACCGTTTCGCTGCCTTTCAGCCCGGACACGATCTCGACGCGATCATTGAGGCGGCGTCCAGTCTGCACCTTGAGTTGTGAAACTTTGTTGTCCGCGAGCAGTTGATAAACATAAGTCATGCCGTCGCGCAACACAACCGCGTGCTGCGGCAGCGAAAGCGCGCTGGTCGTTCCCACCGAAAAATCACCGCTTGCGAACATGCCCGCTTTGGCCGCGGTACTGCTGGCAAGGTCCACATAAACAATCGCGTTACGCGTGGCCGTATCAACGGTGGGTGCAACAACGCGCACCTTTCCGTTAACCACTGCACCGGTCGGCGTGGTGATAACAACCGGTTGCCCAGCGGCCACTTTTGCGAGATCAGCCGCCGTAACTTCAGCACGCCATTCGAGGCGGTTTTTGCGGATCAAACGGAACAATTCCTGCCCCGTACCGACGACCGCACCGACCGTCGCCAGGCGCGACGAAATTACGCCATCGTCGGGCGCAACAACGCGCGTGAAATTTACCCGCAATTGACCGCCATCGCGTGCGGCCGTTGCCGATTGAAGGCGCGCCGCAGCAGTTTTCGCGGCGGTCACATATTGATTGATTTGCTGCGTCGACATCGCACCTGAATCCTGGAGCGTGCGAGCACGTGCTGCGTTCGCTTCGGCCTCAGCAAGCGCGGCCTCGGCCTCGGCAACGGCAGCGGCTTGCTGAGCGAGATCGGCGCGCACGGTGTCCGGCGAGAACTGCGCAAGCGTTTGTCCGCGCTTCACAAAATCACCCACGTTGGCACTGACTTCGCTCAGACGAAGACCATTTGACTCAGCCCCGATGATGGCTTCCTGCCACGGCGCGATATTGCCGTTGGCGGAAAGCTTGACTGGCCAATCGGTTTGCGTTGCCTGGGTCGTGGTGACGGTTAGCGAAGGCTTTGCGGCTGCGCCGCCCTGTTTTTCGGCCTCAGCTTTTGCGTCTATTTTTGCGTCCGATTTTGCGTCATCCGCGCGGACACTGGTGATGCCAATGGCGGCGATAGCCAGCGTGCTAACCGCAGCGATGATGAGTTGTTTGCGCGTCATTGTTGTCATTGCGTTTTCTCCGAAACCTCTACCGGTAAATCTGATGATGCTTGCCCCTGATCCCAACCGCCACCGACCGCGCGATAGAGTGAAATCCACGCGTTGAGTCGTTCGCGCTCCAGGGTGAGTACGGCAACTTGCGCCGCGAGCACCGCGCGACGCGCCTCCTGCAGTTCAAGTACGCTGCCAGCGCCCGCCGACAACCGGGCTTGCGCGGCCCGCTCGAA
>CAJDUD010000028.1_pt1 | contig 19667 bp, 18 predicted proteins | sample 7390161 | NCBI WGS metagenome assembly CAJDUD01 (sample SAMEA7055664, study PRJEB34461) | soil metagenome | biome: terrestrial ecosystem; feature: Peninsula; material: soil | place: Antarctica | collected 2016
AAACAGTTGCGGATCGTTAGTGTTCAGCAGCGTTGCATCTGAGAGCATCCGACGCCACGACTTGCCGCCGACTTGTCCGGTGAATAGACCGAGCATGTGGCGCGACACATCGCGCATTCGCGTCGGGTGAGAATTGCCTTTCGTCAATTCGATTTCGCGCTCGGTGTACGCCAGCATTTTTTCAACGATTTCTTCGCGCGTTGGAAGCGGCGTGCCGAACATCGCCTGCTCTGTTTGCGCGAGACTGTAGCTATCGTGATACGCGACGCGCCCGAGCATCACACCGTGAAATTTTTCGGCGAGTTCGGCGCTTTGCGCAGGGGTGGTGATACCGCCATTGAGCACGAAGGTGAGTGCGGGAAAGTCCTCGCCCAATTTGCTGACGACGTCGTAACGCAGCGGTGGAATCTCGCGATTCGCCTTGGGACTTAGACCTTTCAGAACAGCGGCCTTGGGACTTAGACCTTTCAGAACAGCGTTTCGAGCATGCACGATGAACACGTTGCAGCCCGCCGTCGCAACAGTGCCCACGAAGTCGCGCACGAAGTCGTAGCTTTCGTCATAGTCAAGCCCGATGCGGTGTTTGACCGTTACTGGCACATGCGACGGAACGACGTCGACCATCGCTTTCACGCAATCCGCGACGAGCGCAGGCTCTGCCATCAGGCAAGCGCCAAACGCGCCACGCTGCACGCGCTCGGATGGGCAGCCGCAGTTCAAATTGATTTCGTCGTAGCCCCAGTCGACGCCGATTTTCGCAGCGCGCGCCAGATCGTCGCGTTCGCTACCACCGAGTTGCAGCGCAACGGGGTGCTCAATCTCCGAGAAACGCAGATGCCGACGATGTTGCTCTTCGCCACCAAAGATCAGCGGCCCGGTGGTCACCATCTCGGTGTACAGCCGTGCGTTCGGTGCCAACATGCGGAACAGCACGCGGCAATGGCGGTCCGACCAGTCCATCATCGGGGCGGTCGTCAAGCGCCACGGTGAATGCGGCGTGGATTCGGTGAATGCGGCGGTCGTCATGCCACCATTTTCTCAGTTGCTGGATTAAAGCAGGCTACGTATGCAGCTTTTGGCTGAAAACCTTTTCGGCAGTGGGAGGAAGCGTCATTTGGCGATTAGTCGACAGTCGGCTATTTTAAGCCTTAGCCCATTGATATCAGGGCATTTATTAAAAAGCTGATCAATTCACGCTGCGCGCGCCCAACCTGACGCTCGACGCGGCGCTCGTTGAACGGGAGCGCGGCACACCCAGAACGGCTTCGTGCATTTCCTGAACGCGGGCAGTTTGCGGGGATGGAGAAGCAGGGATGGACATAGAAAAAGTTCAAAGCGGTTGCACGAATTATGTCGATTGCTCCGCTGCGGTTTTCCTACGCATCTGTGGCGCGTACAGGACGCATGCTGCTAAAGTTGCCGTCATTCAAATACACACAACAAAATTGGCAGGAGGCACTCATGGATTTTTCAATGTCCGAACGGCAGACCCATTGGCGTGATCGCGTGATCGCTTTCATGAACCAGCACGTCTATCCCGCAATCCCAAAATATACGGAGCAGATGAAGGCCTTTGGTGAAAACCGCTGGCAAGTGGTGCCGGTGGTTGAGGAGCTGAAAGCGCTGGCCAAAACTGACGGACTATGGAATCTCTTTTTGCCAGTTGATTCGCTGCCAGCAGACAGCCCGTTTAGTGGCGCTGGACTCACCAACCTGGAGTACGCGCTTTGTGCAGAGCAGATGGGCCGCGTTGGATTCGCCTCCGAAGTGTTCAACTGTTCTGCGCCGGATACGGGCAACATGGAAGTGCTTGCGCGCTACGGCTCCGCCGAGCACAAAGCGAAATGGTTGCAACCGTTGTTGGCGGGTGAAATCCGCTCCGCCTTTCTGATGACCGAGCCAGACGTTGCATCGTCTGACGCTACCAATATTCAAACGTCGATCCGGCGCGATGGTGATCATTACGTCATCAATGGTCGCAAGTGGTGGTCCTCAGGCGTTGGTGACCCGCGCTGCAAGCTCGCGATTGTGATGGGTAAGACAGATCCTTCGGCGCCGTCGCATTCGCAGCAATCTCAGATATTGGTGGAGCTGGATACACCTGGCATCGAGATCGTTCGCATGCTTCCGGTGTTTGGGTTTGATGATGCGCCGCATGGCCACGCCGAGGTCGTGTTTCGTGACGTACGCGTGCCCGCAGAAAACATTTTGCTCGGTGAAGGTCGTGGTTTTGAGATTGCTCAGGGTCGCCTGGGGCCGGGTCGAATTCACCACTGTATGCGCTCGATTGGCAGCGCAGAACTGGCGCTTGAGAAGATGGTCAAGCGCCTGCAATCTCGCGTCGCTTTCGGTAAAAAAATATCTGATCAATCGGTGTGGGATGAGCGTGTTGCGGAAGCACGGATTGATATCGAAATGACGCGTTTGCTCTGTCTTCAGGCTGCGGACATGATGGACAAGGCGGGCAACAAAGTCGCGCGTATGCAGATCGCGATGATCAAGGTCGCCGCGCCGAGAATGGCGTTGCGCATCATCGACAATGCGATTCAGGCCTTTGGCGCAGCGGGCGTATCAACCGATGCGGGACTCGCCAAGCAATACGCCAGCATGCGCACGATGCGTTTGGCCGATGGGCCGGATGAAGTGCATAACCGCACCATTGCGCGCATGGAATATGGGCGGCATGCAGTGAAGAGCGCGTGATTCTGAAAAAAAGTCATTAGCTCTGATCGGGGCGCAGTTAGGTTCCTCCCCCTTCAAGGGGGAGGTTAGGGGGGGATGGTTTTTGTTGTGTCGAGGCGACGTTGTTCATGTGTGCAAACCCATCCCCACCCCAACCCTCCCCTTGAAGGGGAGGGAGCTTTTCAATGAGGCGAACCGCTAAATGACCGCTAGCATCGCCTTACTCACCTCATTGCGTCCCTGAGCCCCACCGTTCTCGGGAACCATCTCCTCCGCGCGGTCCGAAATCGCTGCAAATTCCGCAGCCACTCGCTCAGCCGCGTCCGCGCCATTGCCTACGTGCACGCCACCCGTCATCGTGATGTAAGCGCACTCAAACGTGCCCGCTCCCGCGCACAAAATAACGCGTGTCGGTGCCGCCTCAGAAACGAGATAGAGCAACCCCGGCGTTACTGATTCCGGTTTCAACCTGGCTAGCACTTCCTCCGGCATCAGGCCCTCGGTCATGCGAGTTGCGGCCGTCGGTGCGAGACAATTAACGTGGATGTTGTCCTTTGCCCCTTCTATCGCTAACGTCTGCATGAGCCCCACCAATGCCATCTTCGCTGCGCCGTAATTGGCCTGCCCGAAGTTGCCGTACAAGCCGGAAGACGACGTTGTCATCACGATGCGCCCATATTTCTGTGCGCGCATGATGTCCCACACAGCCTTGGTGCAGATCGCAGCACCCATCAGATGAACATCAACCACCAGACGAAAGTCGCTCATGTCCATCTTGCCGAAACTTTTGTCGCGCAGGATGCCCGCATTGTTGACGAGTATGTCGATGCGACCCCAGGCTCCGATCACTTCTTTAATCATGCTGGCAACAGCAGCCTCGTCGGTGACCGAGGCGTGATTGGCCATCGCGGATCCGCCTGCGGCGTGAATCTCCGCGACCACCGCATCGGCTGCGCTGAGCGCGTTGCCCGATGCGTCGGGTGAGGCACGGCCAAAATCGTTGACGACTACTTTGCAGCCCCTCGCCGCAAGTGATAGAGCGTGCGACCGGCCCAATCCGCCTCCCGCGCCCGTGACAATTGCCACCTTGCCTTCAAATCGAATACTCATCGTTTACTCTTTCAGGTCACGTTCTAAAGGACATGATTAGAGCCTATTTGCTAGCGCACGTCAGGGTTTGTAACTTGATGCAAACAGAAACCGGGTGAGCACTGGCAGACAGATTATTTGTAAACTACTCTGAATCAATTCGATGCATGAATTGGGTGTACATCGGATTGCAGCCGCGTCGCTTGCGATCTGTCTACAACCGCAACGAGCCAAGGCAAAAAGGAAGAGCACCGTGTCACTTTTCGATCTCACAGGTAAGGTCGCTGTCATCACCGGTTCGTCCAAGGGCATTGGCAAAGCGATTGCCGAGCGCATGGCAGAGCAGGGGGCCAAAGTGGTGATCTCGTCGCGCAAGGCCGAGCCGTGTGCTGAAGTCGCTGCGGCGATCAATGCCAAGTATGGCGAAGGCAGGGCGATTTCTAATCCCGCGAATATTTCGTCTAAGGACGATCTCCAGAATCTGGTCACAGCGACCAACACCAAATTCGGAAAAATCGACATTCTGGTATGCAATGCCGCGAGCAACCCGTACTACGGCCCGCTCGCCGGGATTGCCGACGATCAGTTCCGCAAAATTCTTGAAAACAACGTCATCGCGAATCACTGGTTGATCAGTTTTGTCGCGCCGCAAATGATTGAGCGCAAGGACGGTGCGATCATCATCGTGTCGTCGATTGGTGGGCTGCGCGGATCGCCAGTGATCGGCGCATACAACATCTCCAAGGCGGCTGACTTTCAACTCGCGCGCAATCTGGCAGTTGAATATGGCCCGCACAATGTTCGCGTCAACTGCATCGCGCCGGGCTTGATCAAAACCGATTTCGCCAAAGCGCTGTGGGAGGACGCGGAGATGCTCACGCTGCGCACCGCGACCACGCCGCTCCGACGCATCGGTGAGCCCGACGAAATTGCCGGGGCGGCCATTTTTCTGGCGTCACAAGCCGGAAAGTTCGTGACCGGACAAAGTATCGTGGTCGACGGTGGCGTGACGATTTGATTTGACGCAGCGGAAATGGGGCAGTTGGGTATGCTTCGGCGATGAGTGACACAGACAATTTTTCCGGCACCCGCCCAGTTGCTGCCGAGCATGCATTTGACGTCCCACGCTTGGCCGAATTCATGCGTGGCCATGTCGACGGCTACTCGGGTGAGTTAACCGTCGAGCAGTTCAAGGGTGGGCAATCGAACCCGACTTTTCGCCTGACTGCGGGGGGCAAAAACTACGTGCTTCGCCGCAAGCCACCGGGTGTCTTGCTGCCGTCAGCGCACGCGGTGGATCGAGAGTTTCGCGTGATCAGTGCGCTCGCCAAGACTGACGTGCCGGTGGCTCGTGCCTATGCTCTGTGTGAAGACGTGAGCGTTATCGGCACCATGTTCTACATCATGGATTGCGTTGAGGGTCGCATCCTGTGGGATCCAGCTTTGCCGGGTATGAGAAACGTCGAACGAAGTGCACATTACGCTGAAATGAATCGCGTGATCTCCGAGCTGCACCGCGTGGATCCGGTGTCAGTTGGACTGGGTGAGTACGGCAAACCGGGCAACTACATCGAGCGTCAGGTCTCACGCTGGACCAAGCAGTATCGCGCGGCCGAAACCGAGACTATCGACGCTGCGAATCAGCTCATCGAATGGTTGCCCAAGTACATTCCGGCGGGTGATGAAACGCGTATCGTGCACGGCGATTTCCGTATCGACAACGTGATCTTTCACCGGACCGACGCGCGTATTCTGGCCGTGCTCGACTGGGAACTCTCCACGCTCGGGCATCCGCTCGTGGATTTTGCGTATCACTGCATGGTGTGGCACATGAAGCCGGGGAACGGCGTGCGCGGACTAGCGGGAGTGGACATCAATGCGCTCGGCATCCCAACTGAGTCTGAATATCTGCAAAGTTACTTGCGACAGACGGGTCGAGGCGACGTGAGTAGTGTCAGTGCCGCCGACTGGAACTACTACCTTGTGTTCAACATGTTTCGCCTCGTCGGCATCCTCCAAGGCATTATGGCGAGAGCACTGCAAGGCAATGCGTCGAGCGAGCGTGCGCTGGAGGCGGGACGGCGTACGCGACCGCTGGCGGAGCAGGCTTGGGCGCTGGCGCAGATGGTCAAGCGTTAGGTCACGCTCAGTATTGTCCCTGCAAGCTACGCGAAAATTTCATTGGATAATCGGATTATTCCAAGGAGGAAACTATCGTGCGTCATCTTTCACTGCCCCCAAAACTTCCACAGCGTCGTAGCGTCGCGTTAGCACTAGCTGCACTCGCAGTCACCACGCCGTTTTTGCTCGGCACCGCGACTGCCTTCGCCCAAGCCTACCCAAGCAAACCCATTACTCTGATCGTGCCGTGGCCGGCCGGTGGCTCAACGGATCGCCACCTGCGCACGCTCGCGGACATTGCCGGAAAAAATCTCGGGCAAACCATCATCGTGCAGAACCAGCCCGGTGGCGGCGGCACGCTTGGTCCCGGCAATATGGCGCTGGCTGCGAAGCCAGACGGCTACACGATTGCGCAGTTTCCGATGGGCATGTTGCGTATTCCGCACATGCAAAAAACGGCATGGAACCCGATGACCGATTTCAGTTTCATCATCGGTGTGTCGGGTTACACATTTGGCTTCGTGGTGAGGAACGATTCGCGGTACAAATCGTTCGCCGAATACATCGAAGCTGCGCGTAAGGAGCCCGGCAAGATTGACTACGGCTCGACCGGCACGGGCACCTCGCCGCACTTGCTGCTGGAAGAGATTGGCGATGTCGCCAAAGTGAAGTTCAATCATGTGCCGTTCAAGGGCAATGCTGACCTAATGACGGCGCTACTCGGTGGACATGTGATGGCGGGCAGTGACGCCAGCGGTTGGGACAAATATGTGGACGGCGGGCAGATGCGACTTCTTGCCACGTTCGGCGAGAAACGCACCAAGCGGTGGCCCAATGTGCCGACCGCGAAGGACCTGGGCCTGAACGTGGTCGGCAATTCGCCGTACGGACTGGTCGGCCCGAAAGGCATGGATCCGGCGATCATGAAGATCCTGCATGATGCGTTCAAAAAGGCAATGGATGACCCGAAACATCTGGAAGTCCTCGACCAGTTAAATCAGGACCTCTGGTATCGCAGCGGTGAGGACTATGCGAAGTGGGCGAAAGAGACGTTTGCCAAGGACAAGGTGTTGATCGAACGGTTGGGTTTGGCGGCTAAGTAGTTTTTCTTGGCTGATCGATGTGTTGTGGGAGCGGTTCCACCGCGATTGATCCCAACGGCATTCGCGGTGGAACCGCTCCCACAGAAAACCGTTCATCAATCGAGAATTGCCCACGATATGGTCACAACGAAGTAAACATCTATGTCGAACTACCCCTGCCTGATCGAAAATCTCGCCTTCGCCGAAGCCCCGCGTTGGCACGATGGTGAACTCTGGTTCTCCGATTTTTTCACCCATCAGGTGATGCGTGTTGATCGCGAAGGTCGCGCGCATGTGGTGGTTGAGGTGCCGGACCAGCCATCGGGTTTGGGTTGGTTGCCGGATGGTCGATTGCTGGTTGTTTCGATGCTGGATCGCAAGCTCATGCGGCTTGATCCAGCGGGGCTAGCCGAAGTCGCCGATCTCAGTCAACTCGCGGATTTTCATTGCAACGATATGGCGGTCGACGCTAAGGGTCGCGCCTACATCGGCAACTTCGGTTTTGATATTTTCGCGCAGCCGGTCGTACCCAAACCCACCGTCCTGGTGATGGTGTCTCCCGACGGAAGAACGTCGGTCGCTGCAAACGACCTGGCGTTCCCGAACGGCACCGTGATAACGCCTGATGGCCGCACCATGATCATTGGCGAAACCTTCGCTAAGAGGCTGACGGCGTTCGATATTGCCGACGACGGCACATTGTCAAATCGCCGCGTCTGGGCCGATCTCGGCAAGCTCGCACCAGATGGAATTTGCCTTGATGCCGAAGGCGCCGTATGGGTTGCCTCACCACGCACTAACGAGTTCGTGCGGGTACTCGAGGGAGGCACCATCACGCGCCGCATCCCAGTGTCGAATCAGGGCATTGCCTGCGCGCTGGGCGGCACCGACGGCAAGAGATTGTTCATGGTGATTGGTCGCGTTAAGGCTCGTGATGAGGCGATGGCGGCGCGGGTCGGGCGAATCGAATACATCGACGTCGACGTGCCGGCGGCGTCTCCGCCGCGCTAGCTAAACTGGGCGAAATTCGGCACGCGCTTCTCGGCAAAAGCGCGAAAAGCCTCTGCGGCTTCCGGGCTTTTCAGGCGCTCGGCGAACACTTCACTTTCACGATCCATCGTCCGCACGAGGAGCTCGCCGTCGCGCATCAGACGCTTGCTCGCACGCAATGCGCCGATGGGCTTATCGGCAAGTGTGTAGGCCACTCCGAGCGCTTTTGCGCGCAGTGCTTCGGGCGCAGCGAGATAACGCGCCAATCCCCATTCCACAGCGGTTTTGCCGTCAACTGGTTCGCCCAGTGCAATCATGCTAAACGCTCTTGCGTAGCCGATTCGCGCCTGCAAAAGCAGACTGGATGCCGCTTCGGGGACCAGTGCCAGATTTACGAATGGAGTGACCAGGCGCGCCTGCTCAGTCACACATACGACGTCGCAGTGCAACAGCATGGTGGTTCCCACCCCAACCGCGAGCCCGTGTACGGCGGCGACGATTGGTTTGTCCGCTGTCGCGAGTCCGTGCAGAAAGCGGGTGACATGGCGCACGGGCGGGCCAGAACCCGCAGAGATTGACGCGAAGTCGGTCAAATCATTGCCTGCCGTGAAGCTGTCGCCTTCGCTGCAGATGATGATGCAGCGAATTGTCGGATCATCGTGCGCACGCTGCAAACCATCGGCGAGCACGCCGTACATCGCGTTGGTCAGTGCGTTTTTCTTGTCAGGGCGGTTCATTGACAGCGTTAGGATGGGCCCGTCTACGGCGACAGTGACTAGTTCGGTCATGGCGATTGCTCCTTGCGACTTTTTGTTTAGCCGCAAAGGATACCGTGCACATTGAGTGTCGCAAATTCAAACGCAGCGCTCGTCGATGAAAGTCCAGTTTTTTCGGTGCGTTGACTTCGCCACGACTCTACCCACTTACGCACCGAATACCACGCTGCGGGTATCGCTCTGCAACAATTAGCGTTGCGTCCTGTTTGTAAGAGCTATGTCTTTCTTCCGCGATCTTTCTCTGTCTGCTGTAGTCACTGGTTTCGTAGTTGTGTTGGTGGGATTCACCAGCACTGGCGCGTTGGTGTTTCAGGCCGCCCAGTCTTTAAGCGCGACGCAGGCGCAAATCAATTCCTGGATGTGGGCGCTCGGGCTCGGCATGGGCATTGCGACGATCATTCCTTCACTCATTTACAAGAAACCGGTAGTGGCTGCGTGGTCGACACCCGGTGCCGCGCTGATCGCGACGAGTGCGGCGGGCGTGACGATGCCAGAAGCTGTAGGAGCGTTTGTACTTTGCGCGCTGCTCATCATCATCGCTGGCGCATCGAAGTTGTTCGAACGCATGATGAATCGCATTCCTGTCGCCATCGCGTCGGCGATGCTCGCGGGCGTCTTGCTGCGCTTCGGGCTCGAAGCGTTTAGCTCAATCAAAACTGCCCCCACGATGGTGCTCACCATGTTTGCGTTGCACCTGCTCGGCCGGCGCTTCTGGCCGCGTTACGGTGTGGTCGGCGTTCTCGCTGTGGGGCTTGTGTTCGCTGCCAGTGCGGACGCATTAAAGTGGTCAGCCGTGACTGTGGAATGGGCGACACCGGAGTGGACAACGCCCGAGTTTTCCGTGCACGCTATCGCTGGGCTCGCGTTGCCCCTGTTTCTGGTGACGATGGCGTCGCAGAACATGCCCGGTGTCGCCGTCATGCGCGGTGCTGGCTACAACACGCCGATATCACCGGTCATTACGATGTCTGGCGTCATCAATCTGGTCTTCGCGCCGTTCGGTGCATTCGCGCTCAATCTCGCAGCGATTACGGCGGCCATTGCAATGGGGCCGGAGGCACATGAAGACAAGGACAAGCGCTACACCGCCGCTGTCATGGCGGGCGTTTTCTACTGTGTCATCGGGCTATTCGGTGCGATAGTTGGCGGGCTGTTCGCAGCGTTTCCGCGTGAGTTAATCGTTGCGCTGGCGGGGCTGGCGCTGATGGGCACTATTGGCAATGGGTTGGCCGCAGCGGTCACCGAAGAGAAGAACCGTGAGGCGGCGATCATCACGTTTTTAGTGACAGCATCGGGGGTCTCGCTGCTTGGCATTGGTAGCGCGTTTTGGGGGCTGGTTGCGGGTGTTGTGGCGATGGCTATTTTGAGTCGGCGACCTGCGTAATTAATGGCACCCCGAAATTCGACACACTTTTCGGTACGCTGAATGCCGTCCTCCATCGCCTTTGGTTTAATTGCAGAGCTTAAGGGCCGTATAGTGAAGAGGTTCGATCCACAGCACAATATTTCTGATGTGAACGGATTCGTAACATGCGAATATTGCACATGGCTCTGAACGGCTACGTGCCGTACGCGGAGATTGAGGACGCGATATATGAGGTTCTCGCCGATGGGCAATTGTTTACCTGTGAATCACCCAAAATGCTGCCAACGGCGCATCGACATTTATGGTTTAAATCATGCAAATTGCTACACACTTAGTCCCTCGCGAAATTCAGGCGATTGAATCTGTTGAACTTACGTTTGATCAACGGGAAAAATCTAGCTTGCGGGCACCCATGGCGAATGGCGAGGAAATCGGCATTCATCTAAAGGTCGGAACGACGCTTTCTCATGGCGACAAGCTGGCGCTTGCTGACGGTCGTATCGTTGAAGTGATCGCTGCCAACGAATCACTACACCTAGTGCGTGCAAATAACGCGGCACAGTTAGCGCGGATTTCCTATTGCATTGGCAATCGACGTATGCCGTTGCAAGTGGGCGACGACTACCTGCTCATGCTGCCAGATCAAGCGCTGCGAGCGATGGTTGAAAGTCTCGGTGGCACGGTAACTGACGTGCAGCAAGTTTTTCAAGCCGAGAGCGTGAAGCCCTGCTAGTCTGCGCGCGGTACTTCCAGTCGCTGGTTAGAGCTTTACGACAATTTTCCCCATCGCCTGACGTGATGACAGTCGCTTCAGCGCGTCCTTGGTGCCTTCGAGCGTCACAGTTTCAGTGATACTGGGCGCAAGCTTGCCGCTCTCAAACCATGCAGCGAGTTGCTGCATATTGGCGAGATGGCCCTTGGGGTTGACGACGGTGCTGTCGCCCCAGTAAACGCCGAGAATCTGGCGTTCCTTGAGGAGGGCCAGATTGAGCGGAATCTTTGGAATGTCGCCCGCAGCGAAGCCAACGACAAGAAAACGCCCACGCCAGCCTAGGGAACGAATCGCCGGCTCCGAGTAGGGGCCACCGACGGCGTCGTAAACCATTTCGACGCCCTTCTTGCCCACGATAGCCGTGACCTGATCGCGCCAGTCTGCATTCGAATAGTTCACGCAATGGTCGGCACCCAGGGACTTGCACAGCGCCAGTTTTTCGTCGGTTGACGCCGCGGCAATCACGTTTGCGCCCATCAACTTGGCGAGTTGGATCGCAGTGGTGCCCACGCCACCCGCAGCGCCCAATACCAAAAGCGTTTCGCCCGGTTGCAGATTGCCGACATCTTTCAGCGCGTGATACGACGTGGCATACGTCAATACAAACGCCGCCGCTTGCTCGAAGCTCATCGATGGCGGGATCGGCATCAGGATACGCGCATCGGCTTCGGTATATTCGGCGAAACCGCCGCGACCGGTACTGATTACACGATCGCCCACTTTCACATGAGTCACACCTTCGCCCACGGCGTGTATGACGCCCGCGAACTCAGCACCCGGAACGAAGGGCGTTTGCGGTTTGACCTGATACAGACCCTGCACGGTCAACGCGTCTGGAAAATTTAGCGACGCCGCCTTGATGTTGATCGTGACCTTACCCGGGCCAGGTACGGGTATCGGCAGGTCTTCGATTGTTAGATCATCAAGCGGACCGAACTGTTTGCAGACTAGAGCTTTCATCGGGCGGGCGCAGCGGTTGTGCGAGTTAAAGTTGAATCGATCTTTTACCGTAAACGACCGGGTAATCGGGGCGACCGGTCTTCGCCCACGTAATCAGATTGCGCGCCGCCTTGGTGCGCAACTCGATTTCGCTTTCAACTGAAAAGAACGCTGAGTGGGGCGTCAGCACCACGCGCGGATGTTCGGTTAAACGATCGCCTGGACGCGCCGGCTCCGTCGGCAATACGTCCAGTCCGGCCGAATCGAGTTGGCCTGAATCGAGCGCTGCGAGTAGGTCATCGATATTGATGACTGCACCTCGTGATGTGTTCACGACATAACTTCCGCGCTTCATCGCGTTGAAACATACCGCGTTGAGCATGCCGCGCGTCTCGTCGTTCAAAGGCGTATGCGGTGACACGATGTCGGCCTCTCCGAAGAGCTGATGCAGATCGCGCACGCGCTCGACAAACGCCGGAAAGTCGCCGTCGATCAGATACGGGTCATACGCTACGACGCGCTTGAACAGGTTGCGCGAGACATGCGCCATGCGCTTGCCGATGCGGCCGAGACCGACGATGCCAAGTGTCATTTCGGTAGCGCGACGGCGCTTGCCGTTGGATTCGTAATGCCATTTACCAGCGCGAATGTCCATCGTGTGAAATGTGGTGCCACGCACGATGTCGAGCGCAAGCGCGAGGGCGTGCGTCGCGACTTCGCCGACGCCGTAGTCAGGCGAATTGGCGAGCCACACGCCATGCTTTTCGCAAGCTTGCGGATCAATCGTGTCGTAGCCCGCGCCGATGCGCGAACAGATGCCGACGCGCGGCAGCGCCGTGAGCACGCGGTCCGTAACCGGCGCGTACTGGACTAACAGTCCATCAGCATTGCATTCCGTTGCGGCGCGAATAACTTCGTCTTCGGTCTTCGCTTGCGCGATGACCAGGTTCATGCCCGCATCGGCGAAGAGTTTCTCTTCGATTTTGAAATGAGTCGCGTCGAAATCGGTGATTAGAAATGTCGGCATAGATAGGCGGAATGTAGCAGTGATGAAAGTCACGAAAGTAACAGTGATGCGAACTGTGATCGCTGCTCAATTCATAAATTTAACAAGCCACAGCGAAAGCGATGGAAAGATTACCAGCAAGCCCGTGCGGATAAAGTCTGTCACAAGAAAGGGCAGGATTCCGCGATAACTTTCGGCCATCGGAACATCTCTGGCTAATCCGTTGATCACGTAGACATTGAGCCCTACCGGTGGCGCGATCAGCCCGATTTGCACGACCATCAGGATCAACATGCCGAACCAGATCGCCTTGCTCTGAACGTCCATGCCGTAAATGTCGAGACCGATCACAATTGGAAAAACGATAGGCAGCGTCAAAAGGATCATGCTCATCTCGTCCATCACACCGCCAAGGATGATGTAGAACAGCAAAATGAGTACGATGATGAACACCGGGGATGCGCCAGAGGCCGACACCCATTGCGCAAGCTGAGCGGGCATTTGCGATAGCGCTAGCGCCGAATTAAGCAAGTCTGCGCCGAGAAAAATCAGGAAGATCATTCCGGTGTTGGAGGCCGTACCTAGAAAGCTTTCTTGCACGCCTTTCATCGTGAGTTCGCCTTTGGCGAGGGCTGCGATGAAGGTGGCGAGTGCGCCAACCGAAGCCGCTTCAGTCGGTGAAAATACGCCGCCATAAATGCCGCCAAACACGACGATGAAGATAATCACGATCGGCCATACGGGCTTCAGTGCTGCTATGCGGTATGCAGTGGATTGACGTGGTGCCTGTGGGCAATGCTCAGGATATTTTCTGGCAAACCACATGATGGCGAACAAATAGCCAATCATGGCCATGATGCCCGGGATGATTGCTGCCGCGAACAGTTTGGCGATGTTTTGTTCGGTCAAGATGCCATAGACAATCAGGATTACCGACGGTGGAATCAGGATGCCCAGCGTGCCACCTGCCGCAAGCGTTGCGGTGTAAATTCGTCCGCTGTAGCCTAGGCGTTTCATCTCGGGAATAGCTACTTGCCCGATGGTCGCCGCCGTTGCAACCGACGAACCACAAACGGTTCCAAACATTGCACAAGCGAGCACAGCCGCCATGGCCATACCACCTTTGACGTGGCCGATCATGGCATTCGCGGCGCGGAACAGATCTCGCGACAACCCACCTTGTGTCGCGAAATACCCCATCAGCAAAAAAAGTGGAATCACCGAAAGGTCATACACCGACAAGCGAGCGAACGCCACTCCCTTCAGATGTGCAAGCAGTGCTTCGGGCGAAGCTAGCAACCAGTAACCGATGAAGCCAGGAATCAACATTGTCGCGGCGATAGGTACGCGAATGACCATTAGCAGCATCATCAGGGCAAGGAGCCCAAGTCCGATCAGCGTCGGTGTTGTCATGGCTGCACGCCGTCTGCGGATCGACTACCAGTATCACCACGCAGAATCTTCGCCGCAAGCGCTAAAGCGGCGAGCGTAGCTAGCGCAAAGCACGGGGCCATCAAGGCGTAGGTCCACCACAATGGCATGCTGATCACCATTGAAGTTTCACCCGAGCTTTTGACTGATATCGTCCCCACGAAAGTGCGCCAAGCGAACAGGCCCATCGCGAAGGCGAGCGTAAGTGCGCCTACTGCGTCGAGCACTCGCCGAGTGTTCTCACTTGCTTTCGCGGTGAAGAAATCGACGATCAGATTGCCACCCGAGAACAGGCAATACGGAAAAAATGCAGAGATTGCCACTGCAATCACATATTGCGTGATCTCAACATCGCCAGGGATGGGTTGATCGAATAACTTGCGGCTAAATACCGAGATAACCGTCATCGATGCGATCAGCATCAACAGGACGCCACCGACATAAGCAAACCAGAGCGATATGCGCTCAATCCAGCGAGTCCAGTTCACTATTTAGTCGTCAACTATTTTTTGATGCGGTCATCGGAAGGAGCGCACAGCATATCGTGCGAACCTGACAGGTTGCGCGAATGCCTCGGCGTGGTTTGTGAGCAGATCGTTAAGCGGGCAATGCCCGCCCAACGATGCTCTTAAGTGGTGACGGGGCCTGCCTACTTCTCGTACTTTTTGACCAAGCCTTGCGCCTTCGCCAGCAGCGCCTTGCCGTCGTTGCCCTTGGCCGTTGCGTCGGCGACCCATTCGTCATACAAACTCGCTGACGCCGTGCGCCAATTCGCCAGTTCGCTTGCGGGAATCATGTAGAACGTGTTTTTGTGATCCTCTGCCGCTTTCCGTCCCGGCGCTGCAGATTCGTCCCACGTCTTGCCAGTCTGCTTGACCAGCGCCGCGCCCGAATTATTGTCGATCACTTTTTTCAGATCCGCAGGGAGGGAGTCGTATTTCGCCTGGTTCATCGCCATGATGAAAACAGCGCTGTAGAGTGCTCGCTCTTTCGGGTCGGTCTCAGAGTGGAACTTCACCATTTCATGCAGTTTCACGCTTGGGATGACTTCCCATGGCAGCATAAATCCATCGATCACACCCTTGCTAATTGCGTCGGGTATCGCTGGGAGTGGCATTGAAACTGGCGTCGCGCCTAGCTTCGACAGCAGCTTGTTGGTCTGACGCGTTGGCGCACGCATTTTCAGGCCCTTAAAGTCGGCGAGCGTTTTGATCTGCTTATCACGGGTGTGAACATAGCCCTCGTCATGCGTATGAAACATGAGCGGTTTGACGCCAGCGAATTCCTTTTGCACGGCAGGCGTTGTCAGGTAATACTCCCACACCGCTTGCGACGACGCTTCCGCGTTTTCGTTCATGAACGGAAGCTCGAACACCTCCATCAACGGGAAGCGACCCGCTGTGTATCCAGGCAAGGTGTAGACGATATCGGCCACGCCGTCTTTGGCCTGATCAAACAGTTGCGCAGGCGTCCCACCGAGCTGCATCGCCGGGAAAAACTGGCACTTGAGCTTGCCGCCGGATTCTTTGTTGATCTTGTCGCACCACGGGGCCATGACTTTGTTCGGAGCCATCGCGCCTGGTGCCCAAAAGTGCGAGAACTTCAGCGTGATTTCTTGCGCCTGTGCAGCGCCAGTCATCGCCAAAGCTGTACCCAATACCGCTGCCTTGATAGTCAAATTCATTTCGCCTCCATTTGATTGCAAACTAAGGGGAATGCTAGCGGGAACACTGAAGTCGTGCGCTAGCGAAAACCCCCGCTAATTTTCGATGTTATCGCGCAACTGCTGGAGAAATTCGTCCGTAACACTGTCCAAAACCGATACGTGTCGCGCCTACTTTTTCGCAATGTGCCCGCAGGATTACAGCGTCTCCATCCTCGAGAAAAGTACGCGATTCGCCGGTGTTTAATGTGACGGGTTGTTTGCCGCCAACGGTCAGTTCTATCAGCGCACCAGCTTCTGTGGGCGTGGGCCCAGACAAAGTGCCGGTCCCAAGCAGATCACCTGCTCGCAAATTGCAGCCATTCACCGTGTGATGGGTAATGAGTTGCGCGAGCGTCCAATAAGCGTGCCGATAGCTCGTCAGACACAGACGCTCGGGGGGAAGCGCCTGCTCCCGCATCCGCGCCGTTTCGATTAACACTTCGATTTGGATATCCAAAGCGCCTTGTTGGCGGTTTTCTGGTGAGTCGAGATAGGGTAGCGGCTGTGGATCATCAGCGACACGCGACCACGCAACGCGATAAGGAGCAAGCGCTTCCAGCGTCACGATCCATGGCGAAATCGTGGTGGCAAAGTTCTTCGCTAAAAAGGGCCCGAGTGGCTGATATTCCCACGCCTGCAAATCGCGCGCTGACCAATCGTTCAGCAAGCAAATGCCGAACGCATGCGACTCTGCATTTGCAATCTCGACATGACTACCCAGCGCGTTTCCTTGTCCGACAAAGATGCCGAGCTCAAGCTCGTAGTCCAATCGTTTGCTCGGGCTGAGCACCGGCTCTGAGGCCCCAGCTGGCATGATCTGACCCAAAGGCCGTGGGAAGGTCTGACCCGAAATGGCGACCGACGATGCGCGACCGTGATAGCCAATCGGCACCCACTTGTAGTTTGGAAGCAATGGGTTATCTGGACGAAATAGACGGCCGATATTGGTGGCGTGGTAAACCGAGGTGTAGAAGTCGGTGTAGTCGCCAATGTGCGCGGGCAGAGCGAATTCCACATCGCTTTGGGCGATCAGGCAGCCGACGATGATCGCCTCATGTGGTGATCCTGTCCGCAGCGCTTGTGACACTGCCAATCGCAGTGCGGACCAAGTAGCTTGCCCCATCGCCATCAGGCGGTTGAGCGTTGGTTCTGCGGCGGCGCTGCATGCTTCGGCGGCTACACCGCTCAGTACGAGTGATCGGGCGAGTTTTGCAAGATCAAGCACCTCATCGCCAATGGCTACACCGCCTCGAAAACCTTCGTCTGAGCCCGCACGACGGAACACTGCGAACGGCAGGTTTTGAATGGGGAAATCGGTTACACCATCGTTCGCTGATTCGACGAAGGATTGCAGTGCTGGATCGTGGGTTTCGTTCAGTAGTGTCATATTCCTGTCGCCCGAATGCTCGCATCCGGGATCGTAAGTCAATCGCGAAGCGCCAATCGGGTTTTGTCGGGTTGGGGAACCTGGATGCGAGCATCCGGGCTATGGATTGTTGGGATCAAAATACTTTTTTATTCCCTGCCAGCACTCAATATAGTTCTGTTGCAACTCAGGAGACTGCAACGCCTGCTGCGTGGGTCGAATCACAGCTTTGGTCTCAAACATGAATGCCATCGTGTCGGTGATGTAGTGCGGCTTCGTTGTGTCAGCGTTTGATGCTTTTTCAAACGTTTCGGCATCTGGCCCGTGACCGGTCATACAGTTATGCAAGCTTGCGCCACCGGGAGAAAATCCTTCGGCTTTTGCATCATACGCGCCGTGAATCAAGCCCATAAATTCGCTCGCGATGTTGCGATGAAACCAGGGCGGACGGAAGGTGTCCTGCATCGCGAGCACACGCGGCGGGAAGATCGCGAAGTCGGTGTTGCTTACGCCCGGGGTGTCGGACGCAGAATGCAAAACAAGGAATATCGACGGATCAGGATGGTCGTAGCTGATCGATCCAATCGCGTTAAAACGGCGCAGATCGTATTTGTACGGCGCGTAGTTTCCGTGCCATGCGACGACATCGAATGGCGAATGCCCCATATTTGCAGACCAGAGATTGCCGCCAAATTTCGCGACTAGCTCGGTTGATACGTCTTTATCTTCGTACGCTGCGACGGGTGTCAAAAAATCACGAGGATTGGCGAGCCCGTTTGCACCAATTGGGCCACGGTCAGGCAGACGAAATGGAGCCGCGAAGTTCTCGCAGATATAGCCACGTGCGACCTCATCCATTAGCTCAACGCGAAAGCGCACACCGCGAGGAATCACCACGATCTCTTGTGGCTCTACTTCGATCACGCCAAGCTCAGTAACAAAACGCAGGCGACCCTGTTGCGGGAGGATCAACATTTCGCCATCGGCGTTGTAGAACGCGCGATTCGTCATCGAGCGATTGGCGGCATAGAGATGAATGCCGCAGCCCGATTGAGCGTGCGCATCACCGTTGCCGGCGTAGGTCACCAAGCTCTGTATGAAATCAGTGGGTTCGGCAGGAATGGGCAGCGGATTCCAGCGCAACTGATTCGGCGGTGTGGTCGTGGCGCCGAAGTCGCTGATGAGTCTGCCGTTGCCAATTTGTTTGAACGACGAGTGCATCGCCGATGGGCGGATACGGTACAGCCAGGAGCGCTTGTTGTCGCCCCGCAAGGCAGTAAATGCGCTGCCGGTGAGCTGTTCGGCGTATAGACCGTACGGACACTTTTGCGGCGAATTGCGGCCTATCGGCAAAGCGCCGGGAAGCGCTTCCGACGTGAATTCATTGCCGAAACCCGTTTGATAAGCGATTGCAGAAAAAGTCATTTCAAAGCCCTTTGCATTGCGTCTTTTAGAACATCAAGGTCACCGATATGGTTGGCGAGCAGCAGCACGAGTTTTGCATTGACCTCATGACTTTGCGCAGGCAACAACTCGCGGTGCGTATCGATTAGCGCCTCGTAGAACGCGTCGAAGTCTTTCATATTCGGTTCGATGTTGAGCGTGGCCAAATTGGTGCTCCTCAATCGTTACAGGTCGCACGCGCAATAGCCGCACGAACTGCTGCTTCGTCGTGCTTTCGCCAGCGCGCGCATACATGCTGGTCTGGGCGGAATAGGTAGGAGGTACCGGGGCGGGCGTCATAACGGGCGATCCATTCGGCCGAGGCGATGATCTGGCGCTGCCGCTTCGCGCCTTGAGGGCGCTCGGAGGCAAAACACAGTTCGTTCGAATTACCTAGCGTCACGCACACAAATTCTGATCCGAGGCAATCGAGAAACCAAGCCGCTATGCCGCAGTTCTTTATCGGAGCGTCGACCGCCGCCGCACCCGGCGTCATCGTGCCGGAAAACTCGTCCGTGTCGGGCGTATTCAAAGCGGATTCGTGAAGCGTTGCGGGCACCGATAACCGCCCTGAATTCACAATGCGCCTCGCAAACGGGTGGTCCTTCGCAAGCGCCAGTACCGCATCGCGAAACAACTTGCTGACTTCGCTTTTGGGTGTGATGAAATCCGTTGCACGCGTCGAATTCAAAATATTTTCATCAGCAGCGAATTCCCGTTCGCTCGCATAGGTGTCGAGCAGGCGATCAGGTGCTTCACCACGCAATACAAGCGCAAGTTTCCATGCAAGGTTGTCGGCGTCCTGCACGCCTGAATTCGCGCCACGTGCGCCAAATGGCGACACCAGATGCGCCGAATCTCCGGCGAACAGCACGCGTCCGTGCCGAAATTTTTCCATG
>CAJDUD010000029.1_pt1 | contig 19218 bp, 14 predicted proteins | sample 7390161 | NCBI WGS metagenome assembly CAJDUD01 (sample SAMEA7055664, study PRJEB34461) | soil metagenome | biome: terrestrial ecosystem; feature: Peninsula; material: soil | place: Antarctica | collected 2016
GACAGCGCAGTTTCAGAGAGCTTCATGTACGGGGAGGCAAGCAGCCGCGCGCTTTCCAGTTCACGACTGAGCAGCGCCACTTTCTCGTCTTCACCCAGCGCTGCGTAATCAGCGCACAGCCCACAGCCCGCAAGCAACTCGGTGATGACCGATTCGTGGACCGTTGAGTTTTGTCGCAAATCCACTGGCGCGAGGTGAAAACCGAACGTTTGCACGGCACGCTTGAGCGGCCAAACGCATTCGTCTGCGATCACGCCAGAGCCATGTTGCGCGAGTGATTCAGCGATGACTTCCAGATCGTCAGTCAACTCGTCAGGCGTGACGTAGGGCGACGCCTCGGGGTTGTGCGGCTCGCGCACGGTGGGCTCGCCGGTGACGCTGCGATAGGTCGCGGCGAGTCGGCTGTAAATGCCGGAGAGCGCTCGACGATACGGCTCGTCAGTGCGGAAGCGCGACACATCGCCGGCGCGATCCGCGAGATCGTTCAACGCAGCGGTCACCTCGACCAGGCGACTCGACATCGCAAGCTCGGCGCCCAACGCATGAACTTCGGCAAGGTAGTGCGAAAGCGCCAGCTCTGACTGGGTGTCGATGACGTAGTCAAGCGTATCGGCGTTAACGAACGGGTTGCCATCGCGATCACCACCGATCCACATACCGATTTTCAGGAATGCCGGCAGCTGTGCCAGTGTTCCGTCGTGCGCTTCGAGTGCGGCCAACGTGTTGCCGGTGAGGCGCGGCACTTCTGACAAAAAACTGGCGCGAAAATAGTTCAGCGCATTGTCAATTTCGTCGCGCACCCGCAGCTTGGTCAAACGTAGCATTGCCGTTTGCCACAACTGCAAGATCATGCGATGCAGATGAACTTCGCGATCATCATCATCGAGCGACAGCGCTTTGGCAATGGCCCGCTCGGCGTCGAGCGTGCTCTGCCGTTTGATCTCGGTGGGATGCGCCGTGAGCGTCGGACTGATGTTGGCGCGAGCGAGACAATGCCAGATCTCGTTGCCGCTGATATTGGCCGCTTTCAGGTGATCGAACGCACCTGCCAGCGAGCCGGGTTGCGGCGCAGAGCCGCGCTTTTTATGATGGCGACGACGGCGATTTTGCTGGACGTCTTCCGCGATATTGGCGAGGTGCGAGAAGTAGGTGAACGCGCGCACCACATCGAGCGCTTCTTCAACGCTTAAGTCAGTGAGCGTGGCGTCGAGCAGACGATGCGACGCGCCTTCACGATGAAAGCGCACGGACTCCTGGCGAATCGATTCCACCTTGTCGAACGTCGCATCGCCACGCTGCGCACGAATAACGTCGCCGAGCAAACGGCCCAACAGACGCGTGTCGGCTTTGAGCGGCGCGTCCTTATCCTGATCGAGAGAATTTGCCGTGCCGGGGGAGTTGTTGTCGTCCATTCAGGCATTATGCTGCACTGCAGAACTACGGCGGGCTACGCGATTCGACACTAATTTGAAGCCGTTCGGATGAATCAGCTTATCGCTGTATTCGCCATTCTACCGGGGCTAGCGCTAAAAATAGACCATTGTCGATAAGTAGATAAACCGAAGCCTATCCCTCGTGAAATATGACAGTTGGCTTAAAGTTGTATCTTAATTCAAGGGATCATCGCCGAGTCGCGCCAAAGCTGGCGCGCTAAAAATCCAGCTTCATGTTGGCGCCGATATTCATTTGCGTCGGTCGCAGGCTGCTTGATCGGGTGCTGCCTGTGTCGTCGAAGTACGTGGACGCCGTGACCTGATCTTGATGCAGCACGTTGGCCAGTCGCAGTCGAAACTGGAGCTTGGGTGTGTATTTGTAGAGCACGTACATCTCGAGTTCACGTTTCGGCGCCGAGTAGTTGATTTGGTTAACCGTGAGTCGAACGTCACCCCCACTTTTGAAGCTGTAACTCGCGCCGGCCACCACCATGCCACCGCGCATGCGGTAGTCGAGACCGAAGGTGCCGCTCAATGGCACCTGCTGGTCGAGACGGTTGTTCGGGCCGGGCACTTCTTCAACCCGCGAAAAGTTGCGCGCAATGTTGAAGCGAAAATCAATCGGTGGCGCGCTTCCGTAGATGGATTGCAGCGGAAATTTGGCGTCAAACTCGATGCTGCGCGACGTGGCATTGCCGTTGTTGATGGGCTTGTTGACCCAGCGATCGTTAATCAGAAAAGTGCCCCTTGAGTTGTATTCGCTCAGTGCGCGAACGCTGCCGCTCAAGCTCATCGAGGCGCCTTTGGCGAAAAAGTGCTCGTAGGCGATGTCAACGCCGGTGGCAAGCTCGGGCTTCAGGCGGCTGTTTCCAGTCTGGTAGTCGGGCGAGGTTGAGGTGTTGACGGTGGATCGATAGATTCGCGGCACCAGGGCGGCGGTCTCAGGCGCTTTGTAAGTGCGAGTCAGCGCCAGACGAAACTGGCGTCCGGATTTGTCAGGGAATTTCCACAAAGTCTGAAACAGCGGGCTCACCACGCTCGAGCGATTGGTGGTGGTGTGCACGCCGGTGCCGTCGCTCGTGGTGTCAATGCCCTCCCAGCGCAAACCGAAATACACCGACCAATTCGGCGTGACGTTCCATTCATCCTGCGCAAACAGGGCGAACTTCTGCACGTTGGCAACATAGTCTTCGAGCGTGTCAATCGCGTCGGCGGCAACATTGGTCTCAACCACGCGAAGCGATGAGATGCTGCGATTGAATCCAATATCCCAACCCGCAAGCAACGAATGGCCGTCAACGATGGGTGTGGAATATTTTCCGACGAACGCTGCGCGACGGTCCCGCGACGGCCCGAGCGAGCTGCGCTCAAGCGTCGGTGTGTTGTCGTAGTTGAACGAATTGCTAAAAGAGTCGCTGTTACGGGCACCGACGTTCGCGCTGAGCTTCAGGTCCAGCTTCGCGCCGCTCTGCCACTTGAGGATCCAGTTCGCAGTGTTGCCAGCGTTCCAGCTGCTGCCGCGATTACGACCGTCCGAGATCGGGTAGATTGTGCTGTCACCCAACAAATACTGAGTGCTTGAGTGAAATTGCGAGTTGTACTGGCTGATATTGAACGACGGACTCAGGGTGAACGAGTCGCCTCCCGTTAGCGTCCATGCGAGGGTCGAGTAGAGTCCAGCGTACCGATTGTTGCCGAAGCTGGCCGTGTTCGACACCCGCTCCAGAACGCGCTGACCGGTCGAATTTAGACCGACCGAATTGCCAACGGAAGCATAGTCAAATGTGCCGCGCCCGGCATATCCACCGAACGAGAAAGCCAACTGATCGACTTTGTCGGCGATGCTGAAGCCTGCGCTTTGCGATGTGTATCCGGTTCCGCTGTACCACCCGACGTTCACGTCGCGTTTGGACACGCTAAACTTTTTCTTCATCACGATGTTCACCGTACCGGCCACGGCTTGCGTGCTGTATTCGGCGGTTGCCGCGCGAATGATTTCGATACGCTCCACCAGATCGGGCGACAGGTTTTCAATCGAAAAGCCCGGTGGTGGCCGCTCGCCGTCGATGAGAATTTGCGTATAGCCATTGCCGAGGCCGCGCAGACGAATGGCGTTGTTCTGCACCGTGACGCCAGGCAGGCGTTTCATGACGTCTAGAATTTGCGTGTCGCCGAACTTGCGAATTTCTTCCGACGTCACCACGATCTTCGTAGCCGTGTCCTCGCGCCGTTCGTCATAGTCCGATTGCGAACCCTTAATCTCTACCTTGTCGACGACTTGGGGTGGCTTCGTCTTGGTCTCTGCTTTGTCGTCTGGAGCGGCGTCGTTCGTCGGGGTATTTGCAGGTGTGGGCGCTGGCGTCGACGTCTGCGCGTGGGCGACGGGTGCGAATGCAATGTTGATTGCGCAGATAACAGTGGTGGTGGCCGCACGCAGCGACAGCACAGAACTACGACGATGGGTTGGTTTCACAGAGGTCGCGATCCTGACGATTTATTGGGGCTTCGGCGGCCAAGCGATTGCACAAACATGGATTCTGCATCGCCACACGTTCGCGACCGGCAAAACTATTTGCGGGTGCGCGCCTGCCTCGCAGTTTTTGCCCGCGCCGCTCCCGTAAAGCCTTTGCTTTGCGCAAAAATTTTGCCCAATTCGGCAATTTCTTCACGCCGCGCAGAAGTCTTCCGAAACGCGAGCGCGATCGTGCGCGACGGTCCGCGCGGCGTAAAGCGTCGTGCGTAGAGACTTGACCCGGACAGCACGCCACCCGCAATCGCAAGCTCGGGCAGCAACGTGTGTCCGAGACCGCTCTGAACCATGTGGGTGAGCGTGATCAAGCTGGTGGCGGCGATTGAGCGATTGCTGTTCGCGCTTTTAAGCGAACAGGCAGCGATGGCGTGCTCGCGAAGACAGTGGCCATCTTCCAGCAAGAGCAGCTGGTCGGAGTCAATCTTTTCAATAGGTAGCGGCGACTGCGCGGCGCCGAGCTTCGGGTCAGCGGTGACGAACAGGAATTCGTCATCAAACAGAGAGAGCGTTTCGATACCTGCTGGAAGGTCGTACGGCAACGCAATCAGCGCGGCGTCCAGCGAGCTGGCGAGGAGCCGATCAATGCAAATCGCCGTTAAATCTTCACGCAGGAGCAGCTTGAGCTTTGGATAGAGCGTGCGTAGCTGGGTGAGTGATGACGGCAGAGCAAACGGCGCAATAGTGGGGATGACACCAAGCCGGAAGGTGCCCGTGAGCGGATTGCGCGACGATGCGCAGAGCTCGACCAGGTCGCCGGCCTGGGCCACCAGATCGCGCGCTCGCGAAACCACCGCATCACCAATCGCGGTGAATGCCACATGCCGCCGGTCACGCTCAACCAGAGTCACATCCAGCGTGCTTTCCAGATCGCGCAGACTGGCTGAAAGCGTACTTTGCGTAATGAAACTTTTTTCGGCAGCACGGCCAAAATGCCCTTCCTCCTCTAAAGCGATGAGATAGCGGAGCTGCTGCAATGACGGAAGTGCGGCCATATTTTGCGACCTTTTTATCTTCGAAAAAATTGCTTACGGAAACGATTTTAAGTTGTTTTTTGATTGTTGGCGCAGATCGCTGGATTTTGCTAATCTACCCGTCACTTGGTGGTGGTTTCGTCCCGTGATGCGGTTGACCGCTAGATCCACGCACTTTGCAGCTAAACCCTGTCCGTTTCGGAGGCTTTATGTGGCGATTTCTTGTTCTATCTCTGCTGACGTTTGCAACGATTACCCATGCGCAGACGCCGCCCGCCGCGCCTTCCAGGCCGCTGTCGATCGAAGACATCTGGAAAAACCCCCAGCTGGCTAATCCCACGTTGTCGCGCAGCGGAAAGTATCTGGCTGCGACCGCACCATCAAAGGGGCGCATGAACTTGCTGGTGATCGACATGGACACCCGAAAAGGCACCCTGCTCACCAACTTCGACGACTTCGACGTAATCAACGTTTCGTGGGTGGGCGACGAGCGACTGCTTTTTTCCCTTGGCCAGGCGAACTCTCCGACCGGCGCAGGGCAATTTGACGGCGGTGGACTCTTTGTGGTCGGGCGAGACGGTCAGAACGCACGCCGACTGGCGGCCACCGTGCGTGAATCCCGCGCCAATAACCAGTACATCTACCGTGGGCTCTCGCTGTTTCGCACTATTCCCGGCAACACTGATGAAGTCATTGCGCAAGGCAATTTGACGAGCGAAGATTCGGTTGATCTCTACCGGTTGAATTTGAATAACGGCCGCACGACGATTCTCACAACAGGGCGCCCGTCTTCGCTGACGCTTGAGTGGTTGGTCGACAGCAAAATGGTGCCGCGCGTCGTGGTCAGCGGCCTCAAGGATCAACTAACACGCATTGTTTACTATCGCAAGTCGGCCGACGCCGCATGGGGAGAGATTGCCCGATACGCACTCGACAAGGGCTCCGCGTTTGTACCGCTGGTGTTTGAGGCGGACGATCAGATGTTGCAAGTCGCGACTAATCAGGGTCGCGACACGATGGCGGTATATCGCTACGACCCGAACCAGAAGAAATTGGGTGCGATCGTTGCGCAGCACGCGCGCTACGACATGGGTGCCGATTCGCAAGGCGATCGCGTTGCCGGAGTGCTTCTCAGTGCGGTTGACGACAGCATTGTCGGCTACCGCGTTGCCGCCGAAAAACCGGAGACGATCTGGATCGATGAAGCTCGCGCAAAAGTGCAACGCACGCTGGATGGTGCGCTACCGGGGATGATTAATTCCTTTACCCGAACGCCTGACGGCAAACGATTTTTAGTGACGTCCTTCTCGGACACCAGCCCAATGCGCTGGTATCTTTTCGACGAAGCCAAACGCAGGCTAGAAGAAATTGGATCATCGCGCCCATGGCTCGAAGGCAAGCTCGTTCAGCAGCGCCCGTTTGTCTTCAGGACACGTGACGGTCTGGAAATCCCCGGTTATTTGTTCCTGCCAAAAGGGTACAAAACAGGCACGAAGCTGCCCACTGTCGTACACATTCACGGTGGCCCAACCGTTCGTGCAGACGAGTTTGGTCAAGGCTTTGGCTACATTGAAGCACAGCTATTTGCGTCGCGCGGATACGCGGTCGTGGTGCCCAATTTCCGGATCACGCCGGGCATGGGTAACAAAATCTTTACGGCAGGTTTTGGCGCAATCGGTCGCCAGATGTCGGAGGATCACGAGGACGCTTTGAAGTGGGCGGTGGATCAGGGCTACACCGATCCGAAGCGCGTCTGTATTTCTGGCGCAAGCTATGGCGGTTACGCCGCGCTGCAGGCCATGGTCAAAACGCCGGATATGTTCAAGTGCGCCATAGCGGGCCACGCCCCGGTTGATCTTGTTTTTCAAAACACGTCACTCGACACCGACTACGTCAGCGACCCGGCCGCGGTCGATTTGTGGAAGGGCATCATCGGCACGACCGATCTGAGATCGCAATTGGTGAAAGACCTGTCACCGGTTAATCATGCCGCGAAGATCAAGGGGGCCGTTTTCCTCTACGCCGGCCGCGACGATATTCGGGTGCCGATAGATCAGATCAACGCGATGGACAGGGCGCTCAAAGATGCTGGCAATCCCGCGAAAGCTTACGTCGTACAGGCGAAGGAAGGTCACGGTTTTGGCAAACTGGAGAATCGCATTGATCTGTACAACCAGATGATCGCGTTTTTGGAAACGCAGCTGGGCAGGCCATAAATCGCGAGCGACCGGGTGTCTTGTTTACAGGGCTGTAGCCTTGATCATTAGTGCAGTCGCCCATCGCGACTCTAAGTGCGAGACGTCTCGCACTAGCGCGCTGCTTTTTTCTTGCGCGCTTTTGGTTTCGCCGTGACGGCAACCGGTTGCTCTGCCGTGAGCATTTCGTCAAATGCCCCCGAATCGGCGCCGACCCAGCCTTTTTCCAGCCACATCAGTGATGTCATCAGCTTCTGGAACTCAGGCTCAAACTGGCTGATAACGGCTTGTGGATCGGGACAAAGTTTGCGATCAGTGATCAGGCCGAACTGGACGCCACCGGCGTACGAAAGTATCGATACGCCCATGCCAACGTGCCCGCTCTGCGGCACCCAGAACATGTTCTGCGAAATTTTACTGCCCGCGAGGTAGAGCGGTTTTGCCGGGCCAGGCACGTTGGTCATCACGGCCGTGCCCTTGTCGCTCAGCAAACTAAGCGCCTGTCGCTGGATCGCTTTTGGCACGTAGCCCAAGACGCCGAGCAAAGCCATGCTCACAGCGGCCTGATACCCGGTCTTTAACTCTCCCATGCGACGACGCACTTCAAACACGCGCGCAATCGGATTGGCTTCACCAATCGGCAATACGAGGCCGACGAGCCCGAAATGATTGCCGAGCTTGTGCTCTTTGCCCGGGGCTCGCAGATTGACCGGCACGAATGCACGCAGCCCCGCATCGCAGTCAACGTTGTCGCCTTTGCCGATCAAATAACTGCGAATCGCCCCCGCGACTGAAGCGAGCAGCACATCATTCACCGAGCAGCCAAGGACGTAGCCCACATCCTTCACGCGAACGAGATCGATGGGGTCGCTCCACGCGACGCATTTGACCGTGCCTGTTTTGCCCTTAAGTCGGGTCGGCGTGTCGTTCGGCAGCAACGCCAGCGCGGCGAGCTCCTGTGCGAATCCAGCCGCAACCTTCGCGGCATCCATCGCCTGCGTCGGATCGTCGACCCAGCGGCTGTATTTGGCGACCACACGGCTGCCCATGCGTGCCCCGTCGTCCAGCGCGGACTCAATCGGAGCCTTCAGCGGGCCGAGTTTGGTAAGTGCTGATTGCGCCAGTTCGGCAACAGGGGCGAGTGCGTGCATGGCCGGGGCAAGCTTACTTTGCAGTTGCGCGCCAAACGGGCCAAGCGCGTCGAAAATATTGAACGACGTTTCGCGGCGCTTTGCGAATTTTTTGATTTTGGATTTGCCAAGCGATGGAAATTCGCGCGGCGTATCGGGCGCGTCTGGATCTTCTTCGGTCATGTTAAGTAACACGCCGATCAGCGCGATGCCATCAGCGATACAGTGATGAATCCGCGTGATGAGTGCCGAGCCACCCTGATAGTGCTCCACCAGATGCATCTGCCACAGCGGCTTGCCCCTGTCGAGCCTCTCACTCGCGAGGTCGGCCACCATCGCCTGCAATTCGCGCTCGCCACCTGCGCCGGGCAATCGCACGCGATGCAAGTGGGCGTCGATGTCAAACGATTCATCGTCGATCCAGTGCGCTGACATACCGTCATCCACGACATACTGTCGAAAGCGCGGATATACCAAAAGGCGGCCTTCGAGCGCGGCCTTCAAACGCGGCACGTCGAGCGGCGTGTCGAACATCATGACGCCGACGATCATCATCAGATTGGTCGTCGAATCCATCCGCAGCCACGCGGTGTCGACGCTGCTCATTTTGTGTTTGGCCACGGCCCACTCCTTTTGCGCAAAGCCTATAAGTTTTTGCCCGCTTGCGGCGGAAGCCTTGCATCAACAATAATAGCCGCTAGGTTCCCATATTTAAGGAGATGAAGCCATGGCAATCAAGGACGATTTCGAAAAAGCGCAAGCCGACGTAAAAACGCTCAAAGAAAAGCCCGATAACGCGACGTTGCTGGAGCTGTACGCGCTCTACAAGCAAGGCACAGAGGGCGATGCAGCGGGACGGCGCCCCGGCATCATGGATCCGGTGGGACGTGCCAAATTTGACGCCTGGGCTACAAAAAAGGGCGCGAGCAATGATGACGCGATGAAGGCGTATGTCGCTTACGTGAAGAAATTGTTGGCGTAATCAAGATCGGTTGTGCGTATGAAACACCCTGCTAAACACCTGATTGCGATATTTGGCGCGGCGTTGTTTACTGGCGGCGCAAGCTCGGCCTGGGCTGCCGGGGATCCGCTCACTGTTGTCTACTGGTCGGCCAAAGATTGCCGCTGGTGTACGTGGTGGGAGGGCTCCGTCGTGGGTTCGGGCGGTGAAGCGAAATTCCTGAAGAGCCCCGAAGGCAAAGCGGTGCGCTACATGATCGTCAAAAAACCAACCCTCGCACGACCGTTTGCGGCAGAAGATTTCAAACCCGATCAGCAATGGTTGTGGCTGCGCGTGAAGAACGAAACCGACGGCAAGATCAAGGGCTACCCGAGCTTTAGCCTGTATGAAGGCGACAAATTTATCGCGTATGCGCTGGGCGAAGAAGATATTGACGGGAAGCTGTTGCCAGCGATTCGAGAGCGCATGAAGAAGTAGCGTGCTCTTGCGGGAGTGGCGCTATTTCATTGCCGGATACTGCGTCGGCAACGCCATCGCACGAGCCTTCAAGAGCGCACGCAGACGATCTGGGTAATCGGTGATCAAGCCGTCAACTTTCCAGTCAAGCAGGCGCGACAGATCAGCGTCATCGTTCACTGTCCACGGTACGATTTTCACCCCCAGTGACTGCGCCTCACGCACCAATGCTTCGGTCACATCCTTGAAATTGGGCGACCACACAGTGCCTCCCGCCGCTTTCACGAGCTTCGGCACCGAGCCCGCGTAATCATCAACATCGAAGCCCGCGAGCCAAGGCGATGCACCCGGTTTGCCGACTTGCACCATGTCGCCCGCGCCCTGCTGGCTGGTGAGATAAACGGTTACGATCTCCGGCGCTTCGCGCTGTGCAATCCGCAACGTGCGCCAGTCGAACGATTGAATCGTCGCGCGACGCGTGAGTCCGGCGCTACGAATCTCCGCGATCAACGCGCGCACGAACGGCTCGGGCGCGAGTGTTTCTGCCGCAGCGGACGGCGAAATTTTGGTTTCTATGTTGAAGCGCACATCGGTTGCACCTCGCTTCGCAGCAAGCGCAAACAGCGACGCCAACGTCGGAACACGTTCGCCATCGGTGCCCTTTTGTTGCGGGAAGGATTTCGCGTAATTGCTGGCAGGATTTTGACGCCCCACATCGTAGCGCTGCAGCTCAGCAAAAGTCAGCGATGCGATCGTCGGGCCACGCCCGGCGAGGAACACGCCCTGCGCATCGCGCGTGATGTCGGCGTTCAAATAGCGATCATGTGAGATCACCATCACGCCGTCTTTGGTGATGCCGACGTCCAGCTCGAGCGTATTAACTCCAATGTCGAGTGCGTTAGAAAACGACGTTAACGTGTTCTCTGGTGCGAGCCCACGTCCGCCTCGATGCGCCTGCAGATCAAAGCTCATTGCATTCCCGGAAAATGCCAGCAATGCTGCGCCAGCGACCGCGATTTTCAAACGACTCATGTTCTTGCTGCCTCAATTTGGTTTTGCAGTTCAGGCGCCAGCTGGTCGCTGCGGCCGTCAGCCTCGGCATCTTCGCGCAGGATCGTATCGAGCTCCGCGCGCGCAGTTTTCGACAATGCGATGAGCTTTGCCTCGTCCTGAAACACCGCTTGTTGCCGTTCCAGCATCTCGATGTCGTGTTGAACAAACATATTGAGCGTCTTTTCGATTTGTTCGCCGGTTTCACCCAGGCTTTCGAGCACCAGCTTCGACAATTCAACACTGCCGGCAAACGTCTCACGGATCGGCGATTCCACGCCGATTTCCCGAAGCTGCAGCAGGTGCGTACGGTTCCGTGCGCGAGCCAGCACTTTCACCGACGGAAAGTGTTTCTGCACCAGTTTAACGGTGGCTATCGACGTATTGACGTCATCAATACACACGACAAAAAGTTTCGCTTGATCCGTCTTTGCGGCGCGCAACAGGTCGAGGTGTGTGGCATCGCCGTAGTAGATCTTGTTACCGAAACGGCGAATAACGTCGACATGATCCGTGCTCGCATCCACCGCAGTAAAGGCGACGCGACGCATGTTAAGCACACGCCCAATGATCTGCCCCACGCGACCAAAGCCAGCAATGATGACGGGCGTGCCAGGATCATCAATACGATCAAACGGTGCCGGCTCCTCGTCGCCGGTGAGCCACGGCGTCAAAACTTTGTCGTTGAAAATCCATGCGAGCGGTGCAAGCACCATGGTCAGCACCACCACGACCGTAAGCACTTCGTTTTCCTGTGGCGAAATTAGATTGGCACTGGTTCCCGCGTTGAACAGGACAAAGGCAAATTCGCCGCCCACCGCGAGCGCCAGCGCCTGTGGCCGCGCAAGCTTATCGGAGGCACCGGTGATGAATCGGCGAACGACATAGAACGTCACTGCCTTCAAGAGCAATATCCCGGCGGCTAATGCGAGCATCGCGAGTGGCGCACGTTTGAGCAAATCCAGATTCACGCTCATGCCAACAGCCATGAAAAACAGGCCCAATAGCAGCGATTCGAACGGTTCAATACTCGCTTCGAGTTGATGACGAAACTGCGAATCAGCGAGCAGCACACCGGCCAAAAACGCGCCCAGCGTGGTCGACAAGCCGACGCTTGTCATGAGCCATGCCAAACCAACCGTGGTCAGCAAAGCAGCAGCGGTGAAGATTTCGTGCGAGCCAAATTTCGATGCGTACTTGAACATCAGCGACAACACCGGTCGCCCGAGCAGCACAACGGCAACCACCGCTACCAGCGCGGGCCAGCCGAGCTTGACGCCGCCGCCAGCGGTTGCACCTGCCAGCCCCACCAACGCGATGATTGGGATGACGCTTAAATCCTGAAACAGCAGTACCGAGAAAGTCTCGCGTCCATATTGCGAATCGATTTCGCCTCGCTCACCGAGGAGCGGCAGCGCAAAGGCCGTCGAGGTCATGGTCAAAGCCACACCGACAATAATCGCAGCGACGCCAAGAATGTTCAACGACCACGCAAGTGTGCCGAGCACAACGGTGCAAGCCAGCATGTGCAGACTACCGAGACCGAACACAGATCTGCGGAGTGCCCATAAGCGATCAGTTTGCAACTCAAGGCCGATGATGAACATGAGCAACGTGACACCAAACTCGGCAGTTTGCAGCACGGTTTCAGGTTCATGGATGACGCCGAATGCGGACGGTCCGATCAGCACGCCCGCCACGAGATAACCCATGACCGAGCCGAGTCCAAGCTTTTTGAACAGCGGGACAAGCAGCACGGCAGCGGCGAGTAACGCGGCGGCGGTTGCCAGGGAAGTCACGAGATGTCCTTCGCGAGGGCACTCACGCGATGTCCTTAACCATCGGTCGATCAGCCTTTGGTTTTGTGTGCAGGTTCTTCACAGCGCTCTCCATATCGCCGACGACGAGAAATCTCCAGACGGCCAGTGCGCGTTCGATCGCCACTTCAATGGCGTCCTGTTCGTCGCGACGGGGCCGCTGCAACACCCAGTCGGCAACAGGCTGATGCGCGTTCACCGAGTCGCGTGGATGACCGATGCCGATGCGCAAGCGCCAGTAGTCGCCCGTGCCAAGCTTTGACTGAATGTCGCGCAGACCATTGTGTCCGGCGTGACCACCACCGAATTTGAATTTGATGTCGCCAGCGTCGAGATCCAGTTCGTCATGCGCGACGAGAATTTCAGCGGGTGCAATCGCGTAAAAATTCGCGACAGACGCAACGCTCTGGCCTGAGAGGTTCATGTACTTTTGCGGCTTGAGAACACGCACCTCACTCGCCGCGCCAATGCCACGGGCCAACAGCCCGTCAAACTTCTTCTCGCTCGCGAAGCTGCCGCCAATTTCGTGCGCCACGTCTTCGGCCAGCCAGAACCCCGCGTTATGCCGCGTGCGTTCGTATTCCGGGCCAGGATTACCGAGGCCGACAACGAGTTTGATGGGTAGTTTGGGGGAAGTCACAGACTAATGTTAAAGCTGAAATTGCTGCTGCACAGTGTAAACGCAAATTAACAGCTTTTTCTTGAGATGACTATTTAACAGGGGCTAATCGCTAATTTGGCCTGATGTCGACTTTCATCAAATTCGGCCGTTGCCCCCTTATCAGCAATGATTTCAGGAAAAAGTTGACTACTAAATACCTCGTAAAAAAGGCCCGCAATTGCGAGCCTTTTTTGGAACCGTAGAAGATTATTTCTTCTTCTTGAGGTCCTTGTCCTTGTTGGCGCCTTCTTTGTTTGGCACAGCAGCGGCAGCGGCCGGAGCCTTCTGCTTGGACGCTGCAACTTCAGCGGCAACGGGGGCGCCGTCAGCGGTAGCAGTGGCGTCTTCCTTGACGGTGGATGCGGTGGCAAACACGGCATCTTTGTTACGGCCATGGAATACGAGCGATACGCCGTCAGGCAACTTCACGTCAGAGGCGTGAACGGACGAACCTGCGACGAGGTCTTGCAAATCAACTTCGATGAAGCTCGGCAGGTCTTTCGGCAAGCAAGAGATTTCAACATCGGAGAGCACGTGATTGACCACGGCTGCTGAGAGTTTCACCGCAGGCGAGATTTCCTGATTCACGAAGTGAACTGGAACCTTCATGTGAATCTTTTTGTTCGCTTCGACGCGCTGAAAATCGATGTGCTGGATCAGCTGTTTGAACGGGTGATATTGCACGTCGCGCAGGAGCACCTGGCTCGTGGTTTTGTCGACCGTCATGGTCAGGATTGAGCTATGGAAGTCCTCTTTTTTGAGGGCATACCACAGTGCGTTGTGATCGAGTTCGATCATGACGGGTTTGTCAGTACCGCCATAGACGATGCCCGGCACTTTGGCCGTAAGACGCAGGCGGCGGCTCGCACTACTGCCCAGCGCTGACCGCGAGAACGCGGTGAATTCGGTTGCCATTTTTGTAACTCCAATGATGGTTATTTGGTTTTGTCGAGACACCGCGACCAGTGTGTCGTCAAAGGCCCGCCCGCTTCATTACGGGTGAGAAAAATTCTTGAGTAAAAACTACTCGGTAAACAAGGACGACACACTGTCCTCGTTGCTTATGCGTTGCATCGTTTCCGCGATCAATTGCGCGCTGGAAATCTGGCGAATTTTGCCAAGTGCCTGCGCTTCTTTTGACAACGGAATCGTGTCCGTCACCACCAGCGAATCAATCGCGTCGCCCGAAATACGATTCACCGCTTCGCCCGACAGCACAGCATGCGTGCAATACGCGATCACCTTCACCGCACCGTTGTCCTTCAACGCCTGCGCGCCTTTGCACAAGGTGTTGGCGGTATCAACAATGTCGTCCATGATGAGGCAGGTACGGCCGGCCACGTCACCAATGATGTTCATGACCTCCGACACGTTCGCCTTCGGGCGACGTTTGTCGATGATCGCGAGGTCAGTGTCGAGACGTTTGGCAACGGCGCGAGCCCGCACCACGCCGCCAACGTCCGGCGACACCACCAGGAGGTTTTCGTATTTCTGCTTCCAGATATCTGCGAGCAAAATCGGCGTCGCGTAAATATTGTCAACCGGAATATTGAAAAAGCCCTGAATCTGATCTGCGTGCAAATCCATCGTCAGCACGCGATCCACGCCGACCGCCGAGAGCATGTCTGCCACGACTTTCGCCGAAATCGCAACCCGCGCAGAGCGAGGCCGACGATCCTGACGCGCATACCCAAAGTACGGCATTGCGGCGGTGATTCGTCCGGCCGAAGCACGCTTCAGCGCGTCGACCATGATCACCAGTTCCATCAAGTTGTCGTTGGTCGGTGCGCAGGTCGACTGCAACACGAACACATCTTTGCCGCGAACATTTTCGAGAATTTCGACGTTCACCTCGCCATCCGAGAATTTACTGACTTGAGCTTTGCCAAGGCGCAAACTCAAATGCTCGACAACCGAATGCGCCAGCTTGGCATTCGCGTTGCCGGTAAAGACCATCATGTCATGGAAACTCATGGCGGGCTCGAAACTATCGTTTGCGGACTATCGAAAAAAAGCGGCCTTGGAGTGAAGCTCTAAGACCGCTTTGCTTGGTATCCAAGAACTTTACGCAACCGTAGCGAGCGGCGATAAATCTAGGCGCAGCGAGCGGAGCAACCGCAATGTACGTCGTTTGTACATGAGGATTGTGAGCACGATGCAACGACGAGTTAGCGCCGCGCAGTAGGTTGTGTCAAGGTCTTCAAATTTTTATGGCAGGGGAGGAAGGGATCGAACCTACGTATACCGGAATCAAAATCCGGTGCCTTACCACTTGGCGACTCCCCTACACTTTTTCTCACAACGATTTGACAAGCCAAATCATCACAGGAAGCCTTAAATTATAGCACCGGTTTCGTGAACAATTCAACTGACAGCAAAGCCAATTAACGGATGCTGAGCAATTGATTTAACGATCCAGCATTGCCAATTCGCGCCACGCAGCGCCGCTGCCAGCGCCTCCGCTGCTGACGCATGGGACGTCTGCGCGAACACACAAGAACCGGAACCGGTCATGCGTGGCGTAGCTCCCGCCTGAATGAAAGCGTCACACAGCGAGGAAATCTTCGGTTGCAACCGCTCTGCGATAGGTTGCAAATCGTTGTGGCCTTCACGTTCAGCGAACACACTCTTTGCGAAGCTCGGGCTATTTCGGGTGAGGTCTGGAGCCGTAAAGACCGCTGCGGTCGCCACACCAACGCCCGGAAAAGCAACAACGTACTGACTCAGCGGCAGTGACACCGCGAGTAGGCGCTCACCTACGCCACTCGCGAATGCCGGTTGCCCAAAAATGAAAAAAGGCACATCTGCGCCGAGCTGCGCTCCGATCGAGCGAAGTTGATCGCGCGTTTGGTCGACCGACCAAAGACGGTTGAGCCCTAATAAAGTGGTCGCCGCATCTGAACTGCCGCCGCCCAATCCGCCGCCTTGCGGAATGACTTTTTTTAGATGGATATCAACACCCAACGTCGTGCCAGTCGCCCGTTGCAGCGCTTGCGCGGCGCGGCACGCCAAGTCATTTGCCGCGGTCAACCAGGATGGCGGATCAATCAGTTGAATATGTCCGTCATTACGCAACGTCAATGTCACCGTATCAGCCAAAGTGATCGGTACAAACACGCTTTCCAGCTCATGATATCCGTCCGCGCGACGACCCGTGACATGCAAAAAGAGATTGAGCTTGGCGGGCGCGGGCAGTACCAATCGTGTCAGCGTCGGCGAGCTCAAGGCGCGCTCCACTCGTCGATCACCCAACGCACCTCCGTGTCCGGTTGGCCCCGCATACTCCAGCGCATGCGTTTCGGTGCGGCATGGTTTCCTTCCATCCGCGCGGAAATCTCAATATCCCAGCCTGCTTCGAAGAACCGCGACGGCGCCCCCGACCCGTCGCGCTCAGCGCCTGCCGCAACAAGCACGCGGGAATCAAAGGGCAATCCCTGTAACCATGCAGAAAGCATCGCATCGGTCACCGGCAAATCAATGACGGTGCGCATCAGGTCTGTCAGCGAGGCGGCGCGCTGCACCTGACCGTTAGATAGCGTTAAAGTGGCAGATTCGCGATCCGCGCTAATTTCCGCGAGCGGCGTACCCAGCGGCGAAAACAGACTCATCTGCCGCGACGCGCCATCTGCGCCACTTTGCACATAGCGAAATTGCCCACTGGCCTGCTCGTTGCCATTCTTGGCGCTGAAGCGACCCGAAAGCGAAAACTGGGCACGCGGAGTAGCCGCCGCAACCCGCTGCGAGGCTGGCGGTACGGCCACCGATTGCAGCGCGCAGCCCGACAAAAGCAGCGTGGCAATGCCCACTGCGGCCAAGCCGCCGCCAAACAATTTACTTCGCAAGCCGCGCAATGGTCTTCTTCAAGATTTCGCTGTCAGGCTGCACTTTCAGCTGTGTCTCCCACACTTTTTTTGCGTCGTCCTGACGGCCTTGCGCCCACAGTACTTCGCCGAGATGCGCCGCGATCTCGCCGTCCTGAAATTTTTCGAGCGCACGAGCTAGATAGCCCTCAGCGTCCGCCAAACGACCCTGCCGAAATGCGATCCAGCCCATGCTATCGAGAATCGCGGGATCGTCCGGCGCAATGCCATGCGCCTTTTCAATTAGGGTGCGCGCTTCGTCCAGGTTGATGTTGCGATCCGCAAAGCTGTAGCCCAACGCATTAAATGCATGGGCACGCGTCGGTTGCAACACGATAACGCGGCGCAGGCGCTTTTCCGCCTCGTCCATGCGGTCAATACGCTCGGCCAGCATGGCGCTGTCGTACAGCAAATCGGCGTTATCGCCATCGGTCGCAAGCGCCGCGTCCAGCGCTTCAAACGCTTTCACATTTTCGCCAGCGTCACGCCATAAGGTCGATTCCGTTTGCGCGAGGCTCTGACGTTCAAGCGCGTTGCCGGGTTTTAGCGAGCGCAAATGAGTGATCGCCTGCAACATGCGCTTGTCTTGCGCCAGCGCGCCAGCAATGCGTAGCTGAGATTCCCAATAGCGATCACCGCGCGGCACCTGGGTAAAGCGATCAACCGCTTCGCCCCATCGTTGACGCGCTTCGGAAATACGTGCGAGGTAATACAGAACCGTCGCCGGGTCGCCGCGCTCGGCCGCGAGGGATTCTGTGAATTCACGCTCCGCAACATCCCAGTCTTTGCCCTGAAATGCGGCGAGCGTTGCCGCCAGGCGCATATCGTTGGCATCTTCCAGCCCATCATCGGCAAGCGCCAAAAACTGCTTTCTCGCCTCGGCATATTTTTGCAAGTCAAAAAGTGTTCGCGCCAAGACCAGGCGCAATTCACGCGATTCATCTTTGACCGGCGTAGTTGAATTGGCGGCAGACGTCTTCGCGGCAGCATCAGTCGCTGCGTTTGCCGCAATAGCGTTCTCCAGTAAAGTCACTGCTGCTGCGCCGGGCGACGATTCGACGCCAGTAGCAACCGGGCCGCGCGCCAGCAGGAGACGTGATTTCACCGCGACTGCCTGCGGCCAATTCGGTCGTAACTTCAACGCCTGATCGATTGCCAGCAAGGCCTCTCCTACACGCTTACCCTCATTGCCGGTGCTCGCCACGGCTAGCGCGTAAAACGACTCTGGCAACGTCGGCAGTTGCTGTGTGAACACGCTTGCGAGTTTCACCGCTAAGTCACGATCGCGGTGGAGCGCAAGCTGGCGCGCGACATCCATGATCGCTGAGGCGCGTATGTCGTCCGGCAGCGTAAGGATGGCTGTCACAGCTCCCATCGCGCGCAGCTCGTCCGCGCTTGTCAGCGCGAGCGCCAAAACAATCAAATGCGGACGAACGGAGCCGCCATCGGACTCCTGCCATAGCGCCGCAATTTCTTTCGCCTCATCGACGCGCCGCCCACGTAACAAAAGCTCCACCGCACGCTCCGCCACTTTAGCGTCACGACTGCGCTTGGCGACTTCGTAATACGTATTCGCCGCAGTCGCCACATCGCCGCTCTGCAACGAAAATTCTGCCGCCAAAATGCCCAGCACCACCGCACGGTCATTGATCGAAACAGGCGGCGAGGCGGCCGCGCTTTGCGCGAGCGAACTTCCGCTTACGCACAGCGCGACCGCCGCAATCAGCGTGGCAAATTTCGTGGAAAACGGAGCGGTAAGGTACTTCATGAGCGGGAGCATACACCGCAGGTGCTCGCGCGTTTGCTGCTTACTTCTACACTAGCCGGAAGTCTGAATTGACAAGCGCACATGCCCGAACTACCTGAAGTAGAAACCATCCGTCGTGGCCTCGAATCGATCCTTCTGGGTGCGAAGATTGACACGGTGGTCGTGCGCAATCGTCGGCTGCGCTGGCCCATCCCGCCCGATTTTGAGGTGCAGCTCGCAGGACTTACGGTAGTTCGAGTCGAGCGGCGCAGCAAATACCTGCTGTTTCGGCTGAGCGCGACGGAATTTGTGGGAGCGGTTCCACCGCGAATGGGCTCGCAACCGGGAATCGCGGTGAGACCGCTCCCACAAGTCGCCGGTACGATGCTCGCGCACCTGGGCATGAC
>CAJDUD010000102.1_pt1 | contig 18762 bp, 24 predicted proteins | sample 7390161 | NCBI WGS metagenome assembly CAJDUD01 (sample SAMEA7055664, study PRJEB34461) | soil metagenome | biome: terrestrial ecosystem; feature: Peninsula; material: soil | place: Antarctica | collected 2016
CATTCGCATTCACGGCGCAACGTCGTTGTGCTCAAGTTGAGCATAAATTTTGCCCGCCCAGTCATGAATAGCTTCCCAATCGCGCCAATCGCCTTGCTCTTTCCGCATCGCCTTAACCACCAATTTCGCGAAGAACCCCAGTTCGTTTGTGTCGAGTTTTCCAGCAAACAAACCAATCTCAAGTGGCTCGATGATCGCTCTTACTGGTTTTAAGTACGCCAGTACTTCATCGTGATGTTTAGGCGTGTCTTCGCGCATCGTGGCACACACCAAAAAATACGCCAGAGGTAGCTTCTCGAGTTCTGCTTTGTGGTGTTTCACGAACTTAACCGCTTCGGGCAACCAGTGCCCAGCCCGAATGGCACTGCCGAGAGTCACAGCGCGATACGGCTCGAGCGTCGTAATGCCCTCAACCGACTGAATTTCGACGCGAGCGCCGTGTTCGAGTAGGGAGTCTGCGATGGATTGAGCGACCTCTTTTGTACTACCAGCGCGAGTGGAGTAAACAATCAGAATTGGCTTGTTGTTCATCATGAATTTCCTTTGTTACTTGAAGGTGTGTTGTCGGCGTTCAGCATCCCGCCTGAGCAAAACAAACACGGTGACTCCGCTGACAAACAGTGGCCAGTCTTGAGCAATACCCAGCTTGAAGGCTGCGCTGCCACCTATCAGCGACCAGATGACCGGGATCACCAGCAGGCGCCGTGGAATCGGCTCGATGGTCAGCAGGAACAGCCCGAACGTGAAGAGCGTAACGGGGCACGGGGTGATGCCGAACATCGGCATCGCGGGATAGCCATGCCCGAGCAATTGGCCTAGAAGCGGATAGCCGATGCTTGAATAGGCGACCAGCGCCCAGCCCAGCCAACCGGTCCAACCCTTATTCGGAGCAAAGGCGAGGCTCCCCCGCAAGACACCCGCGAGGCTCCCCCGCAAGACACCCGCCTCGACGAACATTAGCCCTTGAACCACGAAACTTACCGCAAAGCCCCACGCCCCATTGCTGATGGTGGAAAAGTGCATGCCGTGGTACGCCACACCTGTCCACAGCCACATCAAAGCCAGTCCGCCCGCCACCGCCCGACTGCGCTGCGCAGAGGGTCGCATGATGAAGATCACCATCAGCAACCCCAATAAATACGCCAGCACTTGGGCGGGCCATACCGCCTCGTTGTAGGCGACGAAGACCGCCAAAAACTGCTCACGCGTGAAGGGCAACATATTACGGCTCCGTTTCAAATTTCGGCGAACCCGGATCACCGCCCGCCACGTTGTCGGATATTCGATCACCGCGCCACAGCAACGTGATTGCCACTAGGATTTGTATGCCAACGGCGATCTGAAATGGTCTGAGATTGCTGCCATCAGGCAGCACCATCACCGGGATGATCGTTGACCAAGCATTGACTGCTGTATGCAGCACCAGCACGGGCAAGATGCTGCCGTGACTGCGATTGAACAACCACGCGAACAACACCGAAGAGGCGATCACGCTCAGCGCGTACATCCCCATCGGCAGGTTGCTCTGTACAGCGTTTGCGATGTAGAACAGTGGCAAGTGCCATGCTGCCCAAATCACGCCAAGCAACACACTGGAGACACGCCATCCCCAACGTTCCTGCAAGGCTGGCAGCGCGTATCCGCGCCAGCCGAATTCCTCGCCGAATGGCCCACCGAAAAAGAACATGAGCAGGACGCTCGCCGCTGCCACCCACACGTGGCCTGCGAACGGCGAGCTTGGCAATACGCCGCCCAGTGCGACGTGAGCGGCGGTGGCGAGCCCCGCGATTAATGGGGGTAGTACGAGCGCCAGCAATATCCAGCGCCAGCCGATGCGCCACCGAAGGCAACGCGCCAACCAACGGCGCAGGCCGTCACGGCCACCGCCAGACGCAACGACAACCACCGCCGCAAGGCTCGGCCCAATGCCAGCCGCTAGCGACAGCGCGATGGCCGCAACGGGCGAGTAAGCCTTCAGCGCCGGTGCGATTAACCAGCATGTCCAAGACCAGACAAACGCGAGGGCGAAGAAGGTGAGCAGTGACGTTGTGGCGACTGAGGACGGCGGTCGTCGCGTCATGGTTGGGCCTGTGGAATAAGCAGGCGAACGATGGCCGCCATAACCTCGTCGTTGTGCCCCACCCAGGTGTGTCCGCCTTCGTCGAATCCGATGAACTTCGCGCCCGGAATGCGGCCCGCGGTGTACTGCGCGCTGGCATACGTGCCGTAACGATCATCACGCGCGCTGATCACCAACGTCGGCACACGGATCGACTCCAAAGGGGATGGCGACAGGTGCTTGCCTACGTCCGTGTCGCTTCGCAGGCCCTCTGCGCGCAAGGACACAGGCAGGATGTTGTCGAGCATGGCGTCGACTCGCACACGTTCTTTAGGGCTGGCGCGCGCTAGCAGTTCGGGCGGAGTGGCGAGCACCAACTTGATGACCTGGTCACGTGCGACGTGCAGCGCAGACCAGAACAGGAAGTCAGAGCCGAGAAATCGCATCATCGTGGCCTCAATCCACGGCGGCAGCGATGAGGCGGAATCCGCCTGCGTGGGCGGCTTGTAGGTCAATGGCACGAGCAGCACCAGCGCACTGACACGATCCGGGTGGCGGACGGCCATCTGCAGTGCCGACGGCGCGCCCGCCGAACCGCCCATGATTGCGGCCTTGGGGATGCCCAATGCGTCGAGCAGGCAGACATGGGCATCAGCCTGCGCCGCCGCTGACGCATCGGCGGGCATAGCGGTTCGCAGGTAGCCGAAGCGCGACATTGCGATGACGCGGATGCCGCGTGCGGCCAAGCCGCTTGCGAATGCCATACCCTGGTCGTGCCCGCCGCCACTTCCATGCACTGCGAGGAGAGGCACACCCGTGCCCGACTCTTGGTACTCAATCGGGCCGCAGCGGGTTGGCAGCAACACGCTGCCTCGTGCCGCGTGAGCACGTGCACGCTGCATATCGTTATCGAAGTGCCATTTCACGAACAGCGTTGCGCTCACAAACGCTGCCGTCACAATGGCGACGAGAATCCAGCGAACTTTGACGCTCATGGTGCATCGATGCGGTCGCCGCGCACCGGGAAGCGGCGATTGAACTGGATGGGCCGTGGATCGCCACCCAGGGGTGCTTCGGCAGAACCTTGGCCTTGCGCGTGGACGTGCAGGTGCGGCTCGCCGGTGTTGCCTGAGTTGCCCACCGAGCCAAGCCAGTCTCCCACGGTGACGTTGGCCCCCGCACGAACCCGCACGCTGCCCGGCTGCAGGTGCCCTAGCAGCACATCGGCCTCGGCGCAGCGTAGCAGCACATGGTTGCCGGCCAAATGATCGCGGTCAACCTCCGGAACCTGCATGTCGGGTAGTCCATCGACGACCAGGATCACTTGACCCGCGCACGGTGCCAGCACACGCGCGCCGTAGATGCGATAGGCGCGAGGATCGGCAGGCTGCACACCACGCGCACGAAGCCCAAATTCGTCCAGCGCCACGAGATCGACACCATAGGATTGGCCACGCCATACGCGGTAGCGAGGGACCTCGGCATTCAGCGTTTCGAGGTGCGCGTTAGTGCTGCTGTTGCTGCCGCCGTTGACGACCAGATAGCGACCTGACTCCAGCGGGAAAGCCAGATTCACGACGGCCACCGACGCGGTGCGGCTTCGCAATGCGATGGCGGTGCCGTAGGTCGACGTCGCCCCGAGCGCAATGAAGAAAACCAACACGATCCACGCGCCCCAAGTAACCGGCAGCAAAGATGCGAACGGTCGAACGCGACGCCATCCGAGCCACGCGGCCAACCCAAGCGCAACGGCGAACACGATCGGAGCCCACCACGGCGGCAACAGCCAGATGCCCTGCAACGCCATGACCGCCAGCGCCGCGAAGCTTGCGAAAATCTGCACCATGAATCCCAGTCCATTGCGCGCAGGCGTCCACGCCAACCAGCCGATCAGGATCAGCGGCGCTACGAACTGAAATGCGTACAGCCACGTCATGACGCGGTCCCGTCCGACAGATGGTTCACGGCGCGAACTCGTAGATCAGCGCTGTGAGATCTCCGACGAAGTAGGGCTTGCGTCCTTCGGGCCGCATCCAGGCGGCCCCGCCTCGAGTCGGCACCATCATGCCGTGGCGTAGCTCGTAGTTTGAGACACTGCAATCCCAAGGCAGCATGACCATGACCCCGTCCTTGCCGACCCCGGAGCCACGCGCGTCGGCGTGCACCGACGTGACCAACCCCGCGTCGTCAAACCTGAACAGTAAGGTCAAGCTGATCGGGCCGTCCACCAGCGTCGCATTGGCCGAGCGATCATCCACCGCATCCCAGCGCACACCCTGACTGGGCAGTAGCGCGGTGGGATACCACGGCATCTCGGCGAAGAAGCGCATCATCTCTCCACGGGCAATTACGCCGTCGCCCTGCACATCGGCCACCGTAAACAGACCCAGCATTGTCGCGTGCAGCGTGCCCGCGCCTGCGATGTAGCTGTCGTGAACGAGCGCCGCAAACCCGGGCAGCATGGTAACCCGACCGTTCCACAGAAAGCCCGGACGATGGACGACGGCTCGCTGCGTTGAGGTGAACGACTTCCAATCCTCGCCGCCCGTGGCCGACATGTTGATCGTGCCAGCGAGATCAAACGTGGCGGCGGCGATCATTGGCTGACCGTCTTTGAGGACCGCGCGAAAGTAGCGCTGTACCGGTGCGGGTAGCCCTTCGATTTCGCGTACATCGTATCGGCTCGCAGGCATCGGCACGCGACCAGCGTCAAGCAGCGCCATCTGCACCTTTGTCGCGCTCGCCCAGCGCGCGTTGCCAATCAAGACCAATGCAACTACCGCGACGAGTAGCACGCCAACGCCGAGTGCGATCCATGTCATCCAGGTCATCAGTTTTGCCTCTTTAAGTTGCGTAAACATTTAGATCAGCACGTCCTGAACGGCTCGCCGCATTGATAGCGGCAGCGTCGATCCGCGCCCGAAGCGCACGACGAGATCGGGGCGAGCGGTTGGGCCCAGCCCCAACCACGCGGCGAACTGCGGCCGAACTGCGGCGACTTCTACCGGCTGATTCAGAAACGCATTGCGAATGCCGAGCGCGGCGGCTTGCAACGCGAAGCGCTCGTAGCATCGGCCGGCTTCGATCCAGTGCGCTTTGTCGTTCGCTTCGGATACGAACACAGCGATACCTGCGGAGTGGCGGATTTGTCGCGCGTAGCGCTCGTTTTCTGACTTCTCAGTGAAGAAAAGGCTCATCGCAGGACTGGCTAGCCAGCGCGGCAAAACCGGGTTGCCCGACGCGCCTGCAAACAACCCGTCGCCGGTGCGCAGCGCCTCGTCAGCACTGAAGCGAATCCATAACTTAAGTTCATCGACAAACGCGCGATCATTCATCTGCGCGGTGTTTCCGGCGACGACATATTCCAGCACGCGCTCCATCATGGGACGTGCAGTTAACAACTGCACGCGCACGCCAATGCCCATGCCGGCCTTTTCGAGCTGCCGAAGCTCGGCGGTCGACACCCGCTGTCCGTCGTAGTCGCCGCGCGTGCATTGCCGCTCGGTGATCGCGTGAAACAAGGGTGAGGGCGAGCCTTGCCGCTGTGTAGTTTCCAGATTCACTGCGACACGTCCCGCTCCGGTCGGATCAAATCGCACATCAGCCTGAAGCCCACTAGCCAACGCGGCCTGCGCCAGATTTTCGGTTGCGCAACCAAGCGAGACGAAGAGGTGATGGTCATCCGGATCCACGGCAGGGCAGCGCCGCGAGATATCGGGCGTAATTGATATTGATTTTTCGAACACCTGAAACCGCCAGCACTGCGTGTTGTGGCTTGACGGCGCAAGCGTCGCGTAACGGATCAGTTCTCGCATCAATTGATGCCTGTCGCTTGTGCCCGTCGTCATGCGACTGCGCAACGCACGTGCAGCATCTTGCTCGGTAGCACTCGAAGTGCATGCCGAAAGCGTTGGAATCAACACCGCACCCGCACCCATTCCCAAGAGAACACTTCTTCGATTCATCATTCGCGCTCGTGTGTGCAGATTTGAAAGCTTGCAAAGTACGTAACCACGCACTGGTCGTCTGTCTGCTACCGCACGATACGTCTAATCTTCAGTAAGTTCGCTATGTACTTTTGCAGACAGACGGGGCACGTCCCCCTGTGCAGACTTGTATCTACTCCCACGTGCAAGATCGCCGTGGCGTGTTTCATGCTCTACTTTTTGTGCTCAACGAACGCCAGGCAGGTGTGGCTATTGACGGCGTGGTCTTTAGCGAACATATATTGACGTGTCTGGCGGTGGACACGTACGGTTACACCGAATTTGCGATAACTCTGTCGCGAACACTGGGCTTTGATCTATGTCCGCGACTCAAGGAATGAAAGCAGCGGCACTTGTTTCCGCCGCGCGGCATGGGGATCCCCGTCGAGATCGCCGCCGTGTGCGGCGGCGACATCAACACGCAATTGATCACCGAGCAGTCGGATCGCTTGGTGAACCGCACCGCCTCATTCCGGAGCGGGCATGCGTCGGCCGTGGCCACACTGGCACGTTTCGGTTCAGCTGCTACCGGAGATCCGCTGTACGACGCCGGGGTGCAGTTGGGGAAGCTGCTGCGCACGGCGCGCCATCTCGTAGAGATCATTAATTTGATTATGAGTGAAAGAGCCATCCATGGCGGAGTATGGAAAGAAGGCTCAGGCAAACGTCAAACGCGTAATGCACGAATTCAAGGAGGCCACGCTGGCCAGTGGATCCACCAGCAAAAAGGTTACCAGTTGCAACCAGGCGATTGCTATCGGTCTATCAGAAGCTAGAAAAGCCGGGGCAAAGCTTCCGCCCAAGTGCAGTTAGAAGCCCAGAATAATTATCGCTGTCGGTGTGGCGGCGGTGTGGCGGCCTAAGAAGCACCTGACAACGCTAACCAAACCTATGCGGCTAAATCGACTTGCGCTTCCGCGCTGACCCTCGATCCCGGTTGGCCGTCGTCGAAGATAGAACGCTTGAACTAGGCGCCAGGAATCCTGCATGCCAACGCGAAGGCTATTATCAATCGCGCGTGCCGCATGCTCATAAAGCGTTGCCGATTCCTGACTCAGTCCGGGCAAGCCATACGTATCTTCGGATCCAGTGCTGCACCTAGCCAACGCTTACTTCCCGGAAGCGCTGCAGCGCTGTAGGCACTTCCCTACAACATAATGCGGTGCTGGCTGAACTACGGTCATTTATGTTGCGACTAAAGTGAATACGTCGCAATCGTGCGATATTTTGGGAGAAACCCGTGAACAGAGATCAAACAGAAGGTAACTGGAAGCAATTTAAGGGCAAGATAAAGGAGCAGTGGGGCAAACTGACAAACGATGACATGGACATCATTGCGGGCAAGCGAGATCAACTGTTAGGTCGGATTCAGGAACGTCACGGCATCGCCAAGGATGCGGCTGAAACGCAGCTTAAAGACTGGGAAAAGCGCAATTCGGACTTCCGCTGGTAATTGTCAACCCGCTGCCGCTAGGACGGGTCCGCTTCTCGAGGAGCCGTCCTACGTGTGATTTAAGTAAGACGAGTCTTACGAAAATGAAAAATCTGATTGTGCATAAAAACGGAATCATTCTCGCCAGCGCGCTGAAGCGGAGAAATGTGTCCAACGAGACGTTGCTCGATGGGCGGCGCGCGTTTTAAGCGACGGCCTCGACCTGATCGCGTAAAGTCTGGACAAGTGACGACTACGGTCGCCGATTTAGCATTGCCGACACGCGCGCATCCAGGTCCGTGCGAGCAGCCAAATCTGCGTGCTGCGCTTGATAAAACCGAGTTCTCGCTTCGGGATAATCAGCAGTGGCGTCACGCCGACCATGCCGACTACAAACGGACTGCTCAAGGCTCTGCGCACGGCGGATACGTCGCGCCGACAATTTCGTTGCGCGGCCGTGCGCTTTCATTACGGTTCCGTCGACGTGCATTCGCGATCTCTGCGAAGTTCTTTCAAGTCAGCGGCAAAGAGAGGCGGCTTCACAGCGTAGCCCATAACCAGCACTTGCCAAAGCACCACGGCGATTGAGACGAATACCGCACCCAAGGCAACGACGATCGAAAGGCGACACGAATCCCAAAACGCCGCAACGACGAACACTACGGCCAGTATGATGGCGACGTCGACGCACGAAGAAAACACCCAGCAAGAGCTGCCGGGACGTCGGCGTCCGCAGGCATGGTTTAGCGGCGACTAATCATCACGCCAATGGCGAGGCCCACTACCATGCCTACGCCAATGACCTGCCACGGATTATCGTGCACGTAGGAGTCAGTTACCCGCGCCGCCTGTTTGACTTTGACTCTGGCGACATGCTCGATTTGATTGAGCTCATAGCGAGCCACTTTGAGGCTGTGTTCAAGTTTCTTTTTGGCTGCAGAATAGCCCGCCTCGGTGTTGCTGGACGTGACTCTCAGCAACTCTTCCGCTCCGTCAACGACGGCATGGAAATCATGTGCCAATTTGTCTTTGGCAGCGTTGAGACTTTCTATCGTATCCATAGCAGTTTTCCTTTCGAGAAAATTAGTTGCACTTGCCCGGTTCAGGCTATTGGCGGTAGAGATGCCATCAGTAAAGCTTGCGGATGAGTGCCCCACCGGCTCCTTGTAACGGCCCCAGGGGATTGCGCTCCTCCTCAAGCTTGCGAATGTTTGGCTGCCCGCTCCACACTTTGTAAATGACAACGTTTTCATCGAGCACGATGACGGCATTGAAGCGCCACCCGGTCACGCTCGTCTCTTGCCGAAAGCCGAGCACATCAAGCCAAAAGCTGCCGATGCGCTCGCGCTCGGTGTGGGTCTGCTCAATCTCAAGACCGGTGCACTTTTGCCGTTTGACCAGACAGGCGCGTAACCCGTCGTCAAGCATGCCGGGATCGAGCAAAGGCACATTTGCCAGACGGCGCATCAAATCGGTGTGATTGAGCAATACGATGTTCGGAGTTATATCTGCGTTAATCGCCATCGCGTTTAACTCATCAATGGTGGTGTGCTGGATGATGATTCGGTCAAAGGTAGCTTTTGCCTCAGCGTAGTTTTGCCACGGCATTTTCATTTCCATTTTTGACGTTGGCAACAATGAAGCGCAACCCGCGAGACTGCTAATGGCGACGAGCGCGAGCCATGTGCGCATTGAGCAGTCTTCCGCCGTCTCGGTTCGACCTCGTTCTAGTTGCATGGTTTTGCTCTTTTCACCTAACTCAAAAATGTAGTGCCTGAAGCGAAAATTCGCCGCCCGGCTACGTCATTTCACTTAGAGCTTAGTCTTGCGCTAGTGCAAGTCACTTGCGCTAAGTCAACGCCCTGCAAGGTAGGAACGCGCATGTGATCCTGTCAACATTTCATTGAGTGATTAACCCACGCAATTAGTAGCCGCGTGAGAAGGCTGGGTTCTGGGGGAGTGGCTCGCTACGCTCGCTCTCCGATAAATATTTTTTCTGCTGCTGTTCTGCGCGAAGCTTCTCGTCAAATTGCTTTTGAAACTCGCGCGGTGACATCCAGTTGATTGAAGAGTGCATGCGCGTGGTGTTGTAGAAACCCTCGATGTAGGCGAACACGCATCGTCTGGCTTCTTCACGCGTCTCGAAGCCTCTGCCGTGCGTCTCCTCGACTTTCAGGCTGTGCCAGAAGCTCTCCATCGGCGCATTGTCATAGCAATTACCCGTGCCGCTCATCGATTGCCGGTAGCCGTGGTTTTGCAGGTGTGCGCGTAGTTCAGCAGAGGCGTATTGGCTCCCCTTGTCGGAGTGAAAGATCAGTCCTTTCGCACCCCGCTTTTGGGTGATCCCGGCACGAAACTCCGCCATCCTCAGCGCATCCATGACTAAGCTCGTTCGCATGTGCGAGGCAACCGCGAGACCCTTGATTTCGCGTGTGAACCAATCGAGCATGCAGCAGACGTACAGCCAGCCCTCTTTGGTCCACAGGTAGGTGATGTCCGACAGCCATACCTGATCAGGAGCGGTGGTGGTGGTTTTGAAGTCCTGTGCGAGCAGGTTCGGTGCGAGCGCCAGGCTGTGCTTTGAGTCCGTCGTGACTTTGTATTTACGCCCCGCTTTAGCTTTCAAACCGAGGGCTTTCATCAGCTTCTGAATGCGCGCGTAGCTACCGGTGTAGCCGTGGCGTTTGCGCAGCTCACGGAATAATCGGGGTGCTCCGTATTTGCCTTTAAACGCGGCAAAGACCCGTTTGACGAGCTCGGCCAATGCATCGCGCTCGACAGAGCTTGGCGAGGCGGGCCGCTTGAGCCAGGCGTGATACCCGGCTTGCGTGACGGCCAGTACCCGGCAGATGACGGCTATCGGAAACCAAGCCACTAATTCGGCCTCAATGAAAGCGTACTTCACAGGCTCTCGCGAGCAAAGTACGCGGCTGCCTTTTTTAATATCGCGTTCTCCATCTTCAGCCGCGACAGCTCCGAGCGCAGCGCGCCAATCTGAGCCTGCTCGGGGGATACTGTGCGCCTTCCAGCTTCACGTCCGTCCAGCTCAGGTTCTCCGCCTTTCTGTGACGCACCACATCGGCTTTGAATTCAAGCGTGAAGGTTCGCCTCGCGAGCTTCATCTTATCCACAGGCTCAGCCGACAATACCGTCAATTTCTTCGTAACTGCTTTCATTCTTTCTCGTCTCTTTAGTACTCAACGAAAAGGTTACAGGTTCAAACCATGTTTTGAGCTTCAAGCAGAGGAAACTCATGAGCTACAAAACCATTCTCGTCCAAAGCGGACGACAGCGAATGAGCGCTCGAGCATGTTCGCATCGCGATCAAACTGGCGCAAACATTTGATGCGCATCGGGTGAGGCTGGCGACGGTTGGCATGATTGCGATGTTGAACAATTGCCGACTTTCTACGAAAACTCCGGTCAACTGGCGCTCTCAACGGTTTATGCAGCGAAGCCCGATTGCAAAAGCGAACGAGTAACATCATTGGTGTGCTGTGCTTGCCAACTTTCCAAGACGGAGGTGTTGTTTATGCCGGAACCATCAGATCCTATTGGGGCAGCTGTAGATCTTGGCAGCGTGCCGACTTTCGTCGCGCGGGGCGAGCACGCGAGGTGGTTTGATATTGACGCTGTACTGTCGCCTATCATCGGGGGACGCAGTATGATGGGGCTTTACAAACGTAGCTTGTCACTAACGCGTTCAGCTCACCCGCTGCTGAGCGTCGTATATTACGGCCCGCTGGTAGTTGGCGACTACACAACGCTACGGCAACTGTTGGCGGTGCAACCTGCGGCAATTGCGATGGCCACCAACGAAGCACTCCTAAAGACTTTCAACGATCTTCTGGGCACACTTGTTGGGTCATCGCTTACCGAGCGCTTGCTAAGTCCTGCACTGGACAACGTTTCAACAATCGGCGCTGCCGCTGCACACTTTTCGCAATAATTATCGGCAAAGCAACCATCCATCGACTGACTACGGGCGTCCGCCGTCGCCTTTAGAGACTTGGTGGGGGTGACGGAATTTTCTTTGCACCTTGTCTATCGGGCTATCCTGTCCCAGCAAAACCACTCTGGCGTACTGACTCATTCTGATTGCGACTTAATGAGAGTGAACCGGCGCGGATGACGTTTTGCAGTATGTCGTGGACCTTGGCCGTCTACATGAAAGGGCTTTGGATTGTGGTCGTGTTTCTGCACATAGGTGTCAAGGGCACCCTTGAGCTCGATCACAATGGTGCGATCACAATGGTGGTGAACACGCCGCAACGTAGCGATTCGGCGCGCAATCGCTTCAGCTTCGACTTGCGCCAACGAAGATCGACCCTGGCAGATAATGTCCCGTACCAACTGCCACGTTAAAGTTGCGTTGAGGGGTGGCCGAGAGTGGTGTCCGCTCAGCGACTCTTTTAAGACTCACTGATGCCCGTCAATGTCTTCAACGCGCGAATGTGTAACGTTCGGGCTTACCGCCAAGTATCGGGAGATGCGCTATGCCCCATCTATGTCTACGCATCATCCGCGAGGAACACGCCGCGCTTGCCGCGATGTTGCGCTCGCTCACGTTGATGGTGGAGCGCGGCCCGAAGCACGATGCCAACACTTTTTTCACCGTACTTCGCGCGATGCTTTTTTATGTTGACGAGTTTCCGGAGCGCTTGCATCATCCGAAAGAGACCGAGCTGCTGTTTCCCAAACTGCGTCGGTCATCGCCGCAGATCGGGGCTGACCTCGACCGACTTGATCTCGATCACGCAAAAGGCGAGGCCAACATTCGCGAGCTGCAACACTTGCTTCTCGCGTGGGAGTTCATTGGCGGAACCCGCCGTGGTGCGTTTGAAGGTGCGTGCCTGCGCTACGTTAAATTTTACTTTGAGCACATTCAAATTGAGGAGACGCTGATCCTGCCTGCTGCCGAGCGTTGGCTCAGCGCGGAGGATTGGAGCGAGCTCGACGAGGCATTCGCCAGCAACCGCGATCCGCTGACCCGGCAATATCCGCCGGATCCGGCGTACGAGCGATTATTCGCCTACATCTTGCTAACGGCCCCGGCCCCGATTGGAGTGGGTGAAGACGTGTAGGCCACGGTACAGCTTTTTTGTATGAAACCGTTTTTTTTATCGCTTTTGGGCGAAAAAACTGAGAAGTCGATTTCTTCAAATCGCTGCGTTTGACCGAGATTTTCCATTGGAAATTTTGAAGGTGAGTAAAGCGGTTTGAATTCGGTGGGTAGGTGGAAGCTTTTCGCGCCGTCCCACAGGCCGCACCGTTCCTCCGATCACAAGACTACAGGCGGGTCTTGGCATGTATTCAAGGGCGCCCAAGTTCTACAGAACTGGTTGAGCCATTTGCGCTTGGCAGGGTAGGCAGGGTGTCGACCGCTCAACCAAAAAAATTAGTTGGCGCTGGGTACGTCAGCGCACAGACCCATCCCGAAGCGCGTTGCAAGATGAGAACACGAGCGTCGATGACGGTTGGGTCAACCACACTGATCCTTCAGGCGATGGCTAACTTGGCCAATCGCTCCCACCCCAGTTAAGACCTTAAAAGTTGCATTGCCATGTTGAACAGTATGCGTCGTCTAACCGGAGCCAAATTAACCGCCATCGACGGCGACATCGGGCATGTAGAAGAGTTCTTCTTCGATGACTGCGCCTGGGCTATTCGCTACTTGGTAGTGCACACTGGCAGTTGGCTCGAAGCGCGCAAGGTCCTGATCTCGCCGTATGCCGTCCAGCAGCCGCTGGGTGGCGATAAGCACATCCACACCGTGCTAACCAAGCAGCAGGTGAAGAACAGTCCGGACATAGACACGCATCAACCGATGTCGCGCCAGCATGAGCGTGACTACCTCGACTACTACGCCTACCCCGAATATTGGGGTGGCAGCGCGCTCTGGGGCATGGCGGAGATGCCCTACCCGCCGATCATGAGATCCCCAGCCAAGATTGCCGCCGCTCGAGCGTTGCGTAGGCGGGACTGCAAGGCTGGCGAGGTGCACCTTCGTAGCAGCGCTTACGTTATCGGTAACAACCTGGAAGCCACCGACGAGAGCATCGGTGTTGTGCACGATTTTATTTTTGACGACCAGAACTGGGCCATTCGATATCTGGTCGTGGACACGCCCAATGGGTGCCCTGATGGAAGGAAGGTACTCATTAGCATGCAATGGGCTGACCGCCTTGACTGGGCCACGCAAAAGGTTCACGTTCGGCTCACGCGAGAGCAGGTCATGTCAAGCCCGGTATTTGAAGATGTGAGTTCCATTCATCGCGAATAAGAGACACGCCATCATTAGAACTGTCAGCGCCAAGGTTACTGGTTATGAAATCCCTTAGTCCTCTAAGGCGGCGCACTGCATTGGCGCTCGCAATCGCCGTGAGAGTTTGAAAGCTCTGCGGCAGCAGGTCAACGATTGATCGCGGAGGACAATCTGCTGAATAGGGCAAAAGCATCAGAGAAAGCGTCAACCGAGCCCGCGACGTTGCAGCCTCGCAATTGTGGCTTGATTCGTTTTGGGATCGGGCCTGTGTCGCCGTGACCGACGTAGTCCATTGATTTGTTTAGGAGAATCCCAATGAAGCACGCATTCAAGCTCGGCGACCGTGTCGGCTGGCACTCCGAGTTCGGCCCGGCCAGCGGCACCATCATCAAGGTGCATACCGTTGACACCGAAGTTAAGGGGCATATGCATCGATGTACCGAGATCGATCCGCAGTACCAAATTCAGAGCAACAAAACCGATCACATCGCCATGCACAAGGGCGCAGCCTTGCACAAGCTTCAATGAACGAACAAATCTCACACATCCTCGCACGCATGGCCACGCTTGAGGATGAACTACGAACGGCGGTACAGCAGCAGGAACACAAAATGTTCTTTGAGATTAAAGGTAGACGCGTTGAGTTCGAGCGCACGGTGAAGGCGGCGCACAAGAAGCTTAAAAAGAGCTTCTTTCGCTGGTTGATCACTGACCGTCCGCAAAATCTCATTACCGGGCCGATCATCTACACGATGGTGATACCGCTCCTCATGCTGGATGCCTGCGTGAGTTTCTATCAAGCAGTCTGCTTCCCGATTTATCGTATTGCCAAAGTGCGGCGTGGCGACTACATCGTGTTTGATCGCAGACACTTGGGCTACCTGAATTTCATCGAGAAATTTCACTGCACTTACTGCGAATACGGCACTGGGCTGATGGGCTACATGGGCGAGATTTTGGCGAGAACCGAGCAGTATTTTTGCCCGATCAAACATGCGCACAAAATTCTCGGTACACACTCGCGGTACAACCGCTTTCTGGATTATGGCGAGGCGGATGCTTATGAGGCCAAGCTGAACGAATTTCGTATCGCGCTTGGAAAAGTGAAATAGGACGAGGGGAGAGAACGTGGAATTCAAGGACTATTACAAAGTTCTCGGCGTGGAAAAAACGGCGAGCGCCGACGAGATTAAGAAAGCCTACCGCAAGCTGGCGCGAAAATACCATCCTGATGTCAGTTAGGCCACCGACGCCACCGAGCGGATGTCGGAGTTAAACGAAGCCAATGACGTGCTGGGCGATCCGGAAAAGCGCGTCGCCTATGACACGTTGGGCCGTGCTGGGTATGCGCAAAATGGTCGCGGCGGAGGTGGTGCAGGTGATGGGCACGAATTCCGTCCACCGCCCAATTGGGATGCCGGATTCGAGTTTTCTAATGCGGGCGATAGTGGTGGCGATCACAGCGACTTTTTCGAACAACTCTTCGGTCGTGGAGCGCGCGGTCAGCGCGCGCAGTCTGGCGGCTTCGGTGGCGCACCGGAACAGATGCGCGGCAGAGATCATCACGCAAAAATCTTACTCGATATTCTCGATGCCTACGATGGGGCTGAGCGCACCATCACGTTGCGCAGCGCGCGACAAGGTGATGATGGCCACCTTGTCAATGAAGAACGCAGCCTGCAGGTCAAGATTCCCAAAGGCGTTCATGAAGGGCAGCACATTCGACTGGCGGGCCGAGGCAGCCCAGGGATCGGTGGCGCTGTGGCTGGCGACTTGTTACTTGAGGTGCTGTTCAAATCCGACACCCGCTGGCGTGCGGAAGGCCGTGACGTATACCAGCGCGTGCCCGTCGCTCCTTGGGAAGCGATGTTGGGGGCCAAGGCCAAAGTGAACACGCCGAGCGGGGAGGTCGAGGTCAACATTCCCGCAGGGTGGCTCTCGGGTCGCAGGCTGCGCCTGAAAGGGCGTGGCATCCCCGGCACGGGCAGTAGCGAATCGGGCAACTTATACCTTGATCTGGAACTCGCACTGCCACCGGCGGATAGCGACGATAGCCGTGCCGCATACGCCGCCCTGGCCAAAGCCTTTCCAGCGTACGACCCTCGTCATAAGAACGGAGCGTAACCATGCAACATCCCCCACTCGCATCAATGGCAGTCGGCGAAGTGCTGTATGAGGCTGCCTACACTGCTGACGAGCTAGCGCACGCCTGTGGCGTCGCGGCTGAATGGGTTCAGGATCGCGTGGAGGCTGGAATACTGCAAGTCGACAGGTCCACCGGTGCATGGCGGTTTGATAGCGTTACGTTAGTACGTGCTCGCCGCATCGTTCAGCTTGAAAAGACATTCGACGCGGATCCGCAACTGGCTGCGCTAACGACGGATTTGATTGAAGAGGTGGCGCGACTGCGACGAACGTTGTTGGCGCTCAGTGTTTAGCGAAGCGATTTAGTGCTGTGTAGGTGCAATCCCAATCGGTGTCACAACGGGCTCCGCTTTACAGATGCCAGCCTTGGGCGCGGGTATGCTCGCACTGCAATCTCAGTTCCGAATGAAGTGTGAACGCGATTGGCCGAGAGCGCTCGTTGACAGCCATTGGGGTGTCTACCCGTCGCATAGAAAAACTCAGCCGAAGGGTGGCATGTCGGCACTGCCCGCCAGTGCAGTGACGCCCGACGGGCAAGAGTAAAAGCATCGCGACGTGTTCAGCTCCGTGTAACCAGTCACAGCGACAAAATTCTGATCGTTCTGGAGGGACGCGACTCAGCCGGAAAAGACGGCTACCTCAAAGGTAGCTTCAAGTATTTAAGCCCGCGCGAAACCCGCGTAGTAGCGCTAGCCGTCAAATCGAGACTTGTCTGCGTGGTACTTCCAGCGCTACGTGCGCTCCTTGCTGGTCACACATGATTTGGTGCTGTTTAACCGCAGCTGGTACGACCGCGCTAGCGTGGAGTCGGTGATGGGGTTCTGCAGCAAGGTCATTGTGAAAAATGGCTGGGTCACGCTGGAGGGCGAGCTTGACTGGCAGTACCAGAAGGACGCAGCGTATCGCTGTGTACACAACCTGATGGGCGTTGCAATGGTCAGTAACAACATTAAGATTAAGCCGTCGGTCAAATGTGTAGACGTCAAGTCTAAAATTGAAGACTCGTTTCGCCGCAATTCAGACTTGGAAGCACGGCGAATCAACGTCACCATGCACGACGGCGCAGTCACGCTCAAAGGCAGCGTTTCGTCTTTGGCGGAACAGGATACGGCCCGCTGGGCCGCGTGGTCTGCACCCGGTGTGACTTCGGTTACTAACGAACTCATAATCGTTCCTTGACGCGAGCGTTTGTCGTTGAGTTGATCACGTGCTTAACGCTTAAGTCAATCCAAACGAGATTGCCGATATCCCCATAAATTGACGTCCCACTGGCGCGATGAGCGGTTGAGCTTCATGGTTTGGGCTCGCCAGTCGTCGCCGCGCTGCTTGGGACTGAGCACCGCACTGAGCACAGTGCTATTGGTAGGTGCCGTCTGCAATCGGTCTGAACGTAATGGTTGATCTTACGACAACTGAAATGGTTACTCCCTTGGAAATTGGCAGGATACGCTGGATGCGCAGATTGCTGATGCCGATAGTGTGCCCAAAAATTTAGGTTGCGCTGCGTACGTCAGCGCACAGACCCATCCCGAAGCGCGTTGCAACATGAGAATTGGAGCGTCGATGACAGTTAGGTTAAACCACGCTGGCTCTTCGTGCGACGGCCAAATTTGCCAATTGCCCTACCCAACCAAGCCCCCAAAAGGAGCATTCCCATGTTAAACAGTATGAGCCACCTGACTGGTGCCAAAGTAACCGCCATCGACGGCGATATCGGCCATGTAGAAGAGTTCTTTTTCGATGACCACGCTTGGGCGATACGCTACTTGGTGGTCGACACAGGTAGCTGGCTCGAAGGGCGCAAAGTGCTGATTTCGCCGTTTGCCGTCAAGCAGCCGCTGGGTAGCGATAAGCATATCCACACCGTGCTAACTCAGCATCAAGTGAAAAAAAGTCCCGACGTTGACACGCATCAGCCGGTGTCGCGCCAGCACGAGCGTGACTATCTTGACTACTACGGCTACCCCGAATATTGGGGGGGCAGCGGGCTCTGGGCCATGGAGGAAATGCCTTACGTACCGATCACCAGATCCCCAACCGAGATCGCGGCCGCACGGGCGCTACGAACAAGTGCATTCAAGCCAGCCGATGTGCACCTGCGCAGCAGCGCTCACGTCATCGGTTACGACGTACAAGCCACCGACGACAGCATTGGGCATGTGCAGGACTTTATTTTTGACGAAAAAAACTGGGCCATTCGATATCTGGTTGTGGACACCCGCAATTGGTGGCCCGGTGGACGCAAGGTTCTCATTGGCATGCATTGGGCTGACCGCATCGATTGGGCCACGCAAAAGGTTCATGTGCGCCTGACGCGAGAGCAGGTCATGTCAAGCCCGATATTTGAGGATGTGAGTTCTATTCATCGCGAATACGAAACACGCCTGCATAAAAACTATCAGCGCCAAGGGTACTGGTTGTGACATCCAATCGTTCGTTAAGGCAATGCGCTGTGTTGACGCTGGCAATCGCGGCGAGCGTGTCGGCGCGCGCGCAATCGCCGCAAGAGTTTGAAGCGCTTCGTCAACAGGTGCAACGATTGATCGAAGAGGTCAATGTCTTGAAGAAAGCGAAATCCGCGGAGCCTGTGCCAACCGAGCCCGCATTGTTGTCGGCTCGCGTTGAGAAACTTGAGAAAGCAGACGCATCACCCTCCAAAGGTACCGTGGTGGCAGGTGATCTACCAGGTAGCTTTCGCTTTCCTGGCTCCAACACGTCGGTGCGCTTCTACGGCTACGCCGAAGTGCATGGAATCCATGACTTAAAGGCATCCGGTCCGAGCGATCTTTTCACCGATTTGAGTTCACAGCCTTTGGACAATTCGGGTGAGCAAAAAGGCCGCACCCGGTTTACCGCAGAAACCTCTCGCCTCGGC
>CAJDUD010000053.1_pt1 | contig 18689 bp, 16 predicted proteins | sample 7390161 | NCBI WGS metagenome assembly CAJDUD01 (sample SAMEA7055664, study PRJEB34461) | soil metagenome | biome: terrestrial ecosystem; feature: Peninsula; material: soil | place: Antarctica | collected 2016
CCAAACTCATCAAAAAGAACACCACAATTCCTACCAAGGCATCGCAAGTGTTCTCGACAGCGGACGACAATCAGTCCGCCGTGACCATTCACGTACTGCAAGGCGAGCGCGAAGTTTCCGCAGGCAACAAGAGCTTGGGTCAGTTCAACCTCGAAGGCATCCCGCCTTCAATGCGCGGTCAGCCGCAAATCGAAGTGCAATTTGATATTGACGCCAACGGCATCCTGCATGTCAGCGCCAAAGACAAAGGCACCGGCAAGGAAAACAAGATCACCATCAAGGCCAACTCCGGCTTGAGCGAGGATGAAATCCAGCGCATGGTGAACGACGCCAAAGCCAATGAGGCCGAGGACAAAAAACGTCTGGAAGAAGTGCAGTCCAGAAATAACCTCGACACGCTCGCGCACAGCGTGAAGAAATCACTGGCTGAGTACGGCGACAAGATTGATGCCGCAGAAAAAACAAGCATCGAAACCGCGCTCAAGGAAGCCGAAGAACTGCTGAAAGATCAAGCCGCAACAAAAGAAGCGCTCGACGCCAAGCTCGAATCGTTGTCCACTGTTTCGCAGAAACTGGGCGAGAAGATGTACGCGGCGGCGCAAGCTGAACAAGCGGCAGCGGGCGCTGCGACCGGTGGTGGTGGCGAATCCGCTGGTGCTGCAGGTGGCGGCGGCAAACCAGGCGATGACGCCAAAGTCGTCGACGCGGACTTCACTGAGGTGAAAGACGAAAAGAAAGCTAGCTAAGCAGAATCGGGCTCCTTCGGGAGCCCGAGTTTTTTAAGGGAAAGCAATGACCTTACAGGTCGGAAACGCCCGCCCGACAGGTACGTACGCCGTCGAACTACTTCTCCTCAATTACCGTCGTCGCACCGTTGGTCTTGACTGAAGCAATGCCGTTTTCCATCGCGCTGGTTCCAGAATACATTTCACTTTTGCCAATGGTCTGACTGTTACCGGCTTTGAGCACGAAATACGGGCTGTCGTCTTTTGCAACCTTGCGCTCGAAGCGCTCGTCTTTCTGCGAATTCTCCTGGCACGATTTGATCCCGTTGAGCGCGCCGCTTTTCTCTTTGTAGCTCTCGCTCGTGAGAATCACCTGATGATTCCCGGCCAGCAGGTTGAACATGAATTGCCCGCTTGCGCCAGCCTTGACGACATACTTTCCAGCCATGATTTTTCCTTTTGAAGGGGATGAAGATCCGGAGGCGATGATGAACCTATTTCAGATAAAAGCCAATCCCCCTGCTGGGATAGACCATGGAGAGGCCGTTCCATTCGTGTTCGGCGAGGCTGATTCATCTCAGTCGTAATCGCCTCGCGACTCGGGTGTCCAGTGCCCGTTTGACCGCTTCGACCACGATATATGCTGTGATGAGTGCTGGAAAGCCCCCTGCTATCGGTACGTTACTGAAACTTGACCATCACCGACGTATCGAAATGGTGTGCCTTGGTACTATCGCTGGCAATACGCCCATCAACGAAAAGGACTTGCCATGCGCTCTGATCTATTGCCCCACGCACTCAACCGCGAATTCCCCGAACTGGCCGCAGCGGTGGCTCATTTGAAGGAAAGTGATTTGCACTTTGCCAATTTGCTCAAAAAGCATGACGCGATTGACGATCAAATCACTGCCGACGAAACCGGGGCTGCGCCGATGGGCGACGTCGAACTCGAAGACTTGAAGAAACAGCGCCTGCATCTGAAGGACGAGCTGTACCGAATGGCGTCCGCGGCCAAGCAGTAGTCCACTGCGTTCGCGCTGACGTGATTTGCGCGACGATTACGTCCTAGGCTCAAGAGCCCTCGCTATGTTCAGCGGGCATAGGGGTATTTCTCGTGATGCCACGTTTAGCTTTGCTGCTGTTTTTTGCCGCTTCGTTTCCCATCGCAGCAGTCACGCCGTTGACGATAACTGCAGGAGTTGCTGGCAACAGCGGACGCACAGGCGACCAATACGCCTGGACCGATGCGAGCGGACGACCGCGCAGCGCCGTTCTTGCGCGTAACGCCATCCCCGGCGGTGGCATGCTGGACCGCTATGTGTATCAACTCGCCACGACGGCTGTTCGCACGGTCAATGCGCTTTCGGGCGGTGCCGGTGGATTCGGCTATGTTGTTTCGCATTTGCCGTACGTGAACAATTGCGCGGCAACCCCGGATGAGCAGTATTGCGAATCGATTCGCGTGATTGGCGACGACAGCCCACTCGGCCTCGGCTTTACCGGCACCTATAGCGTGAAGTTTGCGGGCGCACATCACGCCATTCACGAATTCAAAACGACCTATCCGCGCTTCACGGGACCTCATCCCGTCGGGCCAAAATTCGTGCGCTATAACGTGCCGGTAACAATTCAATGGCTGTTCGTGAATGGCACCGATCATCCGCTGTGGTCGGTGACGTGGGACTGGTCGGCGGTGCCTGCATTCGTTCCCCTGGGGCAACAAATTGAGGGCGATTCGCGAGGTCCATACGGCGAGATGGATTTTGATGGCATCAACGGCAGTGGCAATGTGATCGGCGGTGTGGCGTGGGCGATTAACCATCAGCGCTTCATCACGACGACCGCGCCGTTTACTCTCAATGGCAACTGGACCTGGAACACGGTTGGCGCAGCGGCGGTCCCGTACAACATGCTCTGGATTCACAACGCCAACGCACAAATGGGCATCGTGCAGACGAGTCTGCTCGCTACCCACGACGCGGGCAACGCAGGCTATCTCGCGAACATTCAGGGTCAGACGAGCGCTATCGTTACCCCTTGCGCCGGCTACGAACCGCACAAAATGCTCTGCACCTGGAACTGGCCTTACCAGAGTATCGAAAATAATTTCTACAACAACGTGGGCGCGGTGGACGGCAACCTCACCACCAGCGGTCGCCGCTTCGCATGGGGCGTGAAGTTGGGCGCGATTGGTCGCGACAGCTATTCAAACTATGTGGGCAATACAGTCACGCAGCCGCAGTTCAAGAGTTACAGCGCCTTTGTGGTGCTCGGTGAACACAACCCCGGCGCGTCCGTCGATCCGACGATGGCGCAGGTGCGCGTGCAGGAGAATATTTTGAAGACTACCTCGCCGATCACGATGACGGCAAGCGTGGGCACGGTTGCGACGAGCGGCATTGCCGGCATCGGCCGCGTCGATGTGCAGACTTACAGTCGGCCTGGATACAACCCCGTGTATGCGACGTGGGAGGTCACGGCTGCGAGCAATGCTGCGACCGTGAACTGGTCAACATCGGGCGGTGATACGTTGAAAAACCCAGTGCTGCGGTTGCGCGGCTACACCAGCGCTGCCGTACCGGCTTCAGTCGTGTTCAACGGGACCAGTCTGGTAGCCGGTACCGATGTGTTGATGAGCGTTGATAGCGCCAACAGTGTGTTGTGGCTCACGCTATTGCGAACGGTGTCCGGTGCCAGCAACTCGCTTGCAATTGGAGCAACGGTAGTGCCAGCGCCCTGTCGAATGGACATTGACGGCGACGGCCAAATCTTACCGACGACCGACGGCTTGATCCTCATGAGGGTAATGCTCGGACTGACGGGAACCGCGGTTAGTAACGCAGCCATGGTGGGTTCACCGCGAAGCACCTGGGCTGGTATCAAGGCGTACTTGAATGACAGTTGTGCGATGGGTTTGTCGTGAGCGTCTGAGCTTGGCGCGTCTACGTGCGTCCCTTGCAAAAAAACGGGGCTTGCGCCCCGTTTTTAATTCTTCTTGCTGGTTTGGCCAGCTTCAGAATTTCAAAGTCAACTGCGCGTCTCGCGCAGGGCTACATCCGACGCTTGCCGCGAAGACGCATCGCACCGAACCCCATCAGCAGTAGCGCGATGAACCACAATGCTTGCGAAGATACGGTCGGGATCGGCGGCAACGCTTCGGCTATGAAGACCGTCGGGTTCGCTGCGCCTGCCACGGCCGGATCATCGCTTACACCGGTGCTCTCGTTGCTGCCATTGAGATCAGAATCGTAGGTGTAAGTTGCCTGGTTGCTTACTGCACTTCCAGCGGCGACTGCGTTGATCTGCGCGACAATCGTAATGGTCACTGACCCGCCCGCAGCAACGCTACCGTTCCATGTGACCGTTCTACTCGGAATCAGTGCAACGGCAGTGCCTGACGTAGCAGCGGCGCTGACGAGCGTAAGTCCTATTGGTAGCACATCAGTCAGCTCGTTTCCGGCGTTGTCGGACGTGGCTGCGTTACCCGTGTTGGCGAGGGTGATCGTGTAAGTTACTGCGCTGTTCACGCGGTATGGACCAGCTGTCACCGTTTTAGTCGCTGTGAGCGCGGCATAGTTCACCGTGAATACAGTTGGATTGGCAGGGCCAGCCACCGAGATGTCATCGGTCAGCACCGTAGTTTCGTTGCTGCCGTTCAGGTCAGCGTCGTAGACCAACGTACCCTGATTGCTAATCACCGTGCCTTGCGTCCCACCATTAACGGTAGCCGTGATGGTGATAGTGACGCTGCCCGCGGCTGGAACGCTTCCGTTCCAAGTGGCCGTATTGCCTGACGTCGCGGCCGTTCCGCTAGTGGCAGTGGCGCTTACCAATGTCAGACCCGAAGGCAATACATCCGTAAACTCGTTGCCAGCATTGTCGGGACTAGCCGTGTTGCCAGTGTTGGTGAGGACCACCGTATAGGTCACGGTGCTGCCAACGGCATGAGGTCCTGCGTTGACTGCTTTGGTGGCGGTCAGGCTCGCATTGCCAACAACGAAGCTTGTCGCATCGGCCGTCCCCGGCAAACCGGGATCGTCAGTTTGGGCAGAGCCACCATTCGTGCCGTTGCCAGCCGAATCGAAAGCGACCGTGCCCTGGTTGCTGATGGTCATGCCCTTTGTGCCAGCATTGACTGTTGCATTGATGGTGATGGTCACGGTGCCGCCCAGAGGGGCTAACGTGCCATTCCAGGTGGCGGTGTTACCCGCACTTACAGCAGTTCCGCTAGTAGCGCTGGTGCTCACGAGCGTCAACCCAGCAGGCAAAACGTCGGTGAATTCATTGCCGGCGTTGTCCGCTTGATTTCCGGTGCCCGAGTTGGTCAAGGTGACGGTGTAAGTCACAGCACCGCCTTCGCGGAAAGTCCCAGAAACAGTCTTGGTTGCCGCGACCGTTGCCATCGGCGTCACTGCGGAGACATTGAAGTGAACTGGTTTCACCAATAACGACCAGCCACCAAATGAGCCATTGCCGTCTGCGGCACCTCCACTTGCGGCACTAAAGATATCCGCTACCAGTGCGTTCCATGTGCCTTTCGTGCTGGTGCCGTTGTAGCGCGAAAGATTGAGTACCGGATCACTAGGAACCGACGGGTCGACAAGCGCAGCCCAAGGCGAGTTATAAACTGGCAACCAGGACTTGGTGTACGGTGCGTCCGCTGATACGGCTTGCACCATGTCGTTCGACGCTGCGTCGTCAATCACCATATTAACTATGCTGGTTCCGCCGAGGTCATTTAAGCCGTCGATGAGTGTAATCAGATCAGTACCAATGCCTGATGGCGAACGCAGCATGGCACTTAAATCTCCAACGCCTGGGTGATTGATCGCATCGATGCGGAAATCAACATCGGCAATTTCGAAGTCGTCAGCGATAGCGAGACTGGAGAAAATGCCACGTGGACGATTGTTTGGGATCGTCAAACTCGGGGATTCCGATTTTGTATACGTAACGACAGGATCCGTGCCGACGCGAGTGCCTACACGAACGCGGAAGGTGGTTGACGTCGTGCCAAGGCTCGACGAGGTCGTCAGCGTGAAGTCAATCGGCGCGCCAGCAAGCATCGACGAAGAAACGCCAAGTTTGAATTGACCGCCTGATAGCGAGGCCTGTGCCGCGATCGTTCCGTAGGTGGCCGTGCCGGTGTAAATCGTGACGCCAGGCGTAGTAGTGGTCAACGTTGCGGTAACTGCGGTGGCAGCCTTGCCAACTGCACGCCAAGGATTGAACAGCTTGACAGTCATGAAGAACGATTCGCCCGGATCAATTGCACCGTTATTGTTGGTGGCCGAATCGAGAATCGCTACATCGGTCACTTCATTCTTTACGTCCAGATACGGTTTCGCGAAAGACTCTTTAAAACCAGTGTGACTGCTCACATAGCGCCCGCCGATTCCGTACGGACTATCGGCGCGATAACCGAATCCGCGATAGGCAAACGCGCTCCAGATCGACGCCTCGTTTGCACACGCATTCACGGCGCAATCCGCATCAAACAAAGCGTTGCGGGCGTCGACAAACGATGGGTTGATTGGCGTCATCTTCAGCGCATTAGTCACAAGACGCAGTGAGGTCACGTTGCCAGTTGGCACGTCGCCATTGGCACCCGCTGGATCAGCGATGATATTTGCGCGCATGCCCCACAAGGTGTTGGCCCAGATCTCACCTGCGTTGTGCACCTCCATAGCCCCGTTGAGGTTGAACGAGACAGGAGTCGGCGTGATGCCGCCACTCATGTCGTTTGTTACATCGTCAACGTCGGCCCACGTGAGCGGATTCACCGCAATATTGGTTGAGTACGGGAAACGGCGAATGCCGTACAGGTAGTTGTCGGTATAGGCTGGGCCTGCCAATTTGTAAGTCGCGTACGCGCCAGACGCATAGGCCCCGTTGGGGTCATCCGCGTTGGTGTTATTGAGTAGTGAAAGCGCATAGAAATCGCTCCAACCCTCGCCCATGGAGCGCGCATGATCCCAATTTAGACCCGCAGCGTTACCGACCAGGCGGTTCGATAAGCCGTGCGTCAGTTCGTGCAAAACGATTTCGGCATCAAGACTTCCGTCGCGATCAATGGTTGGACCTGTGAAACGGTACATCTGCATGCGACCTGATGTGCCGTCAGGCGGTGTTGAAAAGTTTGCATTGTTGGTGCCTGAACCGTCTACGGCCTCGGCCAGAACGCGATCATTGCCGACTCCATTGGCGGAGAAGTTGGTTTGCTGGAAGTTGCCAGCGGCCTCGTCAAATCCAAGCTGAAAGGTCTGGTCGTGATACCAGTTTGTCAAATAGAAAAGGTGAGTAACGACACCACGACGGAATTGATCGATGGCCGCAGTTCCGCTGGTACCGTTACCAGTCGCCGTTTGTCCTGCCTCCGGATTACCACCCTGGGGCGCAGGCAGGTAATTGGTCTGGAAGTCGCGCGGCGTGGTTCCAAGGAAGTCACGATTGCGAGTATTGGCATCGGGGTTACCGGTAGGCCGGCCGTTGCCATCAAGAACGCCAGCGGCTGCTGTGTCGCAAACGTTTGCGCCGCCGGTTGCACCTGACTGAACCTGATCGACGCAAGCGACGACGTTGTTGCCAAGCGTCTGTGTTTCGTTGGCGGTACAAACACCGCCTGGACAATCGTTAATCCATCCATTCGGGCTAGCAACGATATCCTGTACGGCGGACATATTGACAATCGTGGGAGCAATGCCAGCCGCTTGAAATCCTGAACCCGGTGTTGCCGTCGTTGGCGACTGTGGCGCCGGGCTATCAGCAGGGGTCTTGCCGTCTGCCTGTACATAAACGCGGAATCGAGCCTCGTGTGCAGACGCGTAATCTCGAATGTTTTTGCGCCACAGGACGTCACCCGTCTTGGAGTCAACAATCGTATACAAGTCACTCTTACCGGACGTAAACGCGATCAATGACCAAGCTTTTACAAGCACCCCGGGGGCCAATGGAAACAGCACCTCGCGGGCGCTAATCGACCCGGTCACGAAGTCATCGGAAGAGGTCAGTTCGATGCGACCGCCTGATCCTGAACCGGTGACGCTAAAAGCAGATTCCGGAATTTGCCGACCAATACTTGCAAACAAACGTGATGTCGCGGCGGCGGCGCTCAGCTGGGTACTTCCATCTGTTGTTGCAAGCGATCGCGCGCGGGGCACCATAACGCCGACAAATTTCACTAGTCTGCCACTTCGGTCAATCAGGAATCGGGTTTCGCTTTGAAAAACAGGAATGCCATCAATCTGTTGCTCGGCGCGCAGCATGCGCAGACCACTTTGCGCGCCATCACTATCGCCCAAGACACGGAGATCGTCTACATCGCTCGAAGACAACCCCGTCAAGGCGCCACCAGATCCTCGCAGATATTCGCGGACGATGGATTCGCTTGATTTTCCGGGCGCAGCTGGCGTCAGCGTGCCTGCCGTGTGGGACACTGAAGTAGCCGCGCCAGTAAGCACGGATAAGCTCACGGAAAGTCCGGGGTCGGTGCGCATCTGGCGAGCGGCGATGGACGCAATAGTTGCGGCACTGCTGCGTGCTGCAACACCCAGGGAAGCCGCTTGCGGACGTGCGTCAAGAGATCTTTGCCACGCGCTTCGCGCGTTAACACGCACATCAAGCATATTAAGCGCTTCGGCCTTTGTTTCCCCTGGTTCTGGTGCCATCACCCCATGAGAAACGCTAGCAAGCGACAATCCAAACAGCAGTGCACCGAACGCCGTCGCCCGGCGTATAGAACCCGAATAAATCATTAGACCCCCGTAAAAACGTTTAAACCCGCCGACCCCAAATCGGGACCGACGTGAAATTTAGAAGTTTGCGTAACAGCTTTTATATTAATTGTTGAGACATTTCTAGCGAAAAGCGCCTGTCGGGCCTATTTATTTTTGTTGACGCGCCTGTGCGTCAGGTCACCGTCAGGGCACGATAATTCGGCTTCCTGAATACACCGAGGCGAATATGAGTTTCAACGGTTCCGTCATCGTGATTACGGGCGCCTCCGACGGGATTGGTGCCGAGCTTGCTCGCCAGCTGTCGTCGGAACACCCAAAATTGGTGCTTGCGGCGCGTCGCCTCGATGTGCTGCAAGCGGTGGCTGATCAATGCTCGGCGCGCGGCGCAACTACTCTGGTCGTCTCGACGGACGTATCGATTGAAGCGGACTGCCGGGCGCTGATCACCGCGACAGTCGAAAAGTTTGGGCGCATTGACATGCTCGTCAATAACGCCGGTGTGTCGATGCACGCCAATTTCGACGAGATTACCGACACGTCGGTCTACGAAAATCTGATGCGTATCAATCTCATGGGTAGCATCTGGCCGACCCATGCAGCGCTGCCGTATTTGAAGACGAGCAAAGGCCTGGTAGTTGCCGTCGCGAGTCTCGCCGGGCTGGTTGGTGTGCCGGGGCGCACGACTTACTGCGCGACGAAGTTTGCGCAGACTGGATTTTTTGAAGCCTTGCGAGTTGAGTTGCAATCCGAAGGCGTTGACGTGTGCATCGTCTATCCCGGCGTCGTCGCAACCGACATTCGGCGCAATGGCTGGAACGCAAAAGGCGAAACGGCAGGCACTTCGGGTTTGAGCGAAAGCAACGCAATGAGCGTTGAAGAATGCGCTGGGTTAATTGTCTCGGCAATGCGTTCGCGTAAACGAGAGGAGGTGATGAGCGCCAAAGGCAAACTTGGACGATGGATGAAGTTGATCGCGCCAGCGAAAGTGGATGCGATGGCGCGCGCTGCGTTAACGAACGAGCACTAACCTTATCGTGGTGTTGCGCACTTAGCGCTACAGATACGCGGCAGTATTGCGCGCCTGCGCCGCGACTGCCTCACGATATTCCGCTTTCAACCGCTCCAGCAGAACCGCAGTCGTCGGCACATCATCCATCTGCCCCACGCCTTGACCGGAACCCCAAATGTCCTTCCACGCCTTCACCGCGCCGCCGCCGAAGTTCATCGCGGTTTTATCCGCGCTCGGCAAGTTGTCCGGATCAAGGCCCGCCGCTTTTACCGAAGACTTTAGGTAATTGCCGTGAATGCCGGTGAATAGGGATGAATAGATGATGTCCTGCGCTGTGGCATTCACGATTGCGTCTTTGTACGCGTCCACCGCGCGTGCTTCCTGCGTCGCGATGAAACGCGTGCCCATGTAGGCGAAGTCCGCGCCCATCGCTTGTGCGGCCAGAATGCTGGAGCCATGCGCAATTGCGCCGGACAATGCAATCGGCCCGCTGTAAAAGCGACGCACTTCGCGCACCAGCGCGAACGGCGACAAAGTTCCCGCATGGCCACCCGCGCCCGCGCACACAAGAATGAGCCCGTCAACACCCGCTTCCAGCGCCTTCTCGGCATGCCGAATCGAAATGACGTCATGCATCACGATACCGCCCCATGCGTGCACCTGTTTGACGATATCGCCCGGAGCGCGCAGGCTCGTAATGATCATTGGTGCTTTGTACTTTTCGCACATCTGCATGTCGTGATCGAGGCGATCATTGCTGGCGTGCACTATCTGGTTAACCGCGTACGGTGCGATCCGTCTTTTCGGTTCGGCCGTACGCGCTGCAGCGAGCTTTTCGGTCAGCTCGGCGAGCCAGTCATCAAGCTGCTCTTTAGGTCGCGCATTGAGCGCCGGAAATGCGCCGATCACGCCGGCCATGCACTGCGCCAGCACCAGCGGCGGATGCGAGATGATGAACAACGGTGCGCCAATCACGGGCAAACTGAGTTGATTCTCTAAAAAAGCGGGTATAGACATATAGAAGATTGCTTACACTTGTGAGCTAACTGAGACTCAAAAAATTACGTCGGGCAATTGAGGCAATTATGGACTTACGGTATTCACCTGAGCAACAGGTTTTCGAAAAAGAGGTACGCGAATTTACCCGCGATAATCTTGATCCCGCGGTAGCCCGAAAAGTGCTCGAGGGCTGTCGCCTTGAGCGCGAAGATTTTCTCAGTTGGCATCGCGCTCTGAATAAAAAAGGCTGGGTCGGTGTCGGCTGGCCGAAAGAGTTTGGCGGGACCGGCTGGGACGCCACGCAACAGCATATTTTTGATGAAGTGACCGCCGACGCTGGCGCGCCACAGTTGATTCCGTTTGGTCTGCGCATGGTGGCTCCGGTCATCATGAACTTTGGCAACAAAGCGCAGCAGGATTATCACTTGCCAAAAATTCTGTCTGGAGAAAACTGGTGGTGTCAGGGTTATAGCGAGCCGGGTGCGGGCTCTGATCTCGCATCGTTGCAGTGCAAGGCTGAGCGTGTATCTGACAAAAGCGGAGATCACTACATCGTCAATGGACAGAAAACGTGGACGACGCTCGGGCAACATGCCGACTGGATTTTTTGTCTCGTGCGCACGTCAACCGAGGGTCGTAAACAGGAAGGCATTTCGTTCCTGTTGATCGACATGAAAACGCCGGGTATCACCGTGCGCCCGATCATCATGCTCGACCAGGAGCATGAGGTGAACGAAGTGTGGTTTGACGACGTGAAGGTTCCTGTTGAGAATCGGGTTGGCGAAGAAAATCAGGGCTGGACGTACGCCAAATTTTTGCTGTCACACGAGCGCACCGGTATCGCTGGCGTAGGCCGTTGCAAACGCATTGTGAAACGTCTGCAAAATGTCGCAAAGAAGGCGCTGGCAAATGGTAAGCCCTTGATTGAAGATGTGCGTTTTCGAGATCGTCTGGCGCAAGTGGAGATTGATTTGCGCGCATTGGAAATCACCTTGCTGCGGGTGCTCGATGCCGAGCGCGAAAAGCGGCAACCGGGTCCAGAAGCCTCGCTCTTAAAGATCAAAGGCTCTGAGATTCAACAAGTGCTGACCGAGCTCACCATGATGGCCGCTGGCCCTGCCGCCTTGCCGTACGTGCGCGAAGGCGACAACGGCGCTGCGGACGTCGAATGGCTTTCGGACGAAGCGTTCCGCTATGCCACAGGCCATTACTTCAATTTCAGGAAGACATCGATTTACGGTGGCTCGAATGAAATTCAGCGCAACATCATTACGCAACTGGTTCTGGGGCTGTAAATCATGAATTTTTCTCTGAGCGAAGAACAAACCGCACTCAAAGACTCCATCGGCAAATTTCTCGAACGTGACTACACGTTTGATGATCGCTGGAAGGTCATTAAGTCCCACGAAGGCTGGTCGCGCGCGCACTGGAATCAGCTCGCCGAAATCGGGCTCATGGCGTTGCCCGTAGCTGAGGCTGACGGTGGCCTCGGCGGTGGTGGCGTTGACACGATGGTAGTGATGGAGCAGATCGGCAAAGGTCTCGTGCTGGAGCCGTATCTCGGCTGCGTGGTGCTGCCTGCGGCGCTGATCAAGTCGGCCGGGACTGAGGCGCAGCGCACTAGCTTAAGCGAAGGCCTTGCTAGCGGCGAAACAATTTACGCGTTCGCGCATTCGGAACCGGGTCAGCGCTACGAGCGCGCGTCTGTTGCGCTATCGGCAACGCCGAAGGGCGACGGCTATGTATTGAATGGCAAGAAGATCTCGGTTCTCGGCGGCGACTGCGCTGACGTGCTCATCGTGTCTGCAAAAGTGCCCGGCGATGCTGAAGCGTCTCTCTTTCTGGTGCCGGTAACGGCAGCGGGTGTCACCCGTCACGCGTATCCCATGCAGGACGCGCAGCGCGGCGCGGATATTGAATTTGCCGACGTAAGTGTCGGCGCCGATGCATTGCTCGGCGCGCGTGCCAAGGCGCAAGGGGCGATTGATTACGCGCTTGACGTGGCCTGCGCTGCGCTCTGCGCGGAAGCCGTCGGCGCCATGACCGAGCTGCAAAAAATTACGATTGAATATCTCAAAACGCGCAAGCAATTCGGTCGCGCGCTCGGCACCAATCAGGCGCTACAACACCGCGCCGTGGACATGCTGATGCACGTCGAGATGTCGCGCTCGATGGCGCTGGACGCAGCTGTTTCGGTCGACATCCCTGATCACGCTGCGCGAGCCAAAGCAATCTCAGCGGCTAAGACGACGATCAATCAAGCGTGCCGGTTCGTCGGTCAGAACGCAGTGCAGCTTCATGGTGGCATCGGTGTTACGCATGAATTGAACACGTCGCACTACTTCAAGCGCCTGACCATGATCAGTGTGACGTTTGGAGATACTGACTGGCATCTGGCGCGTTATGGCGATGCATTACTGGCAGCCGCGTAACGGGTATTTGACCAACGACTTTTTCATGAAAGCCATACTGCACAGGGGTTAGACGCCCAATTGATGAAAAGTCGATAAAGCAACTTATTGCGACCCAACCCCGGTGTGGAAAGGGTTTAACGAAAGAGCTATAAGGCGAAATCTGATTGCGTCGGCACTATTTCGCCATTTCCTGCAATCGACTTAGTCGCGCCTTCTCGCTTTCCACAAACCAGGAATCTGCACCGAGCACACTCGCAGCTTTCGCGAAATACGGCTTGGCATCGGCAGCCTTGTCCAGTGCTAGATAAATCTCCGCGATTTCTTCGTAGACATAACCATCGGGCGCGTTCGCCTGGGTCATGTCTTTCTCTAGTTGTAGTTGAATGGCGAGCGCTTCGGCATACTTTTTTTGCAGGCGCAACACGTTTGCTACCTGCCACTGTGCAACGCGAATTTGCGAATCACTGCGGGTCAGTTGAAACGCGGTAAGTGATGCCCGGAAGTATTTGAGCGACGCATCCAGATGGTCGCGTTCGCGTTCGGTGTGACCCATGTTGTTGGCGAGTGAGCCGCGCCAGCGCAGCGCGCGCGGAGCGTTGCTGGACATTGCCAGCGCCATCGCACGCTCATTCCAGCGCATCGCTTCTTCGGGTGGATCGACGATGCCCAGCATGTGCGCCGCGTCAATGGCGAGCAACGTGATTTTTTCGCGATCAGCGAGCTGCCAGGCTTCAAAAAAAAGCGGTCGCGCCTTGGCAGGATCGCCTGCTGAGCGCCAGGTTCGACCGCGCTCCAGCAAGTATCGCACTCGCACTGTGGGTCGCGTTTTGTCGTTTAGGCGCTTCTCAATCGTATCGAGCAACGTATGCGCCTTGTTGAACTCACGACGCAGACTGAGTGTCCGCGCGATCTGTGTTTCGACTTCCAGGGCGTCATCGCCGGACTCACTCTTGAGTGCGTCACGAAAACGCATCTCGCTCACGCCGGGTTGGTCGTAATCCCACATTGCATCAATATCGACAGCCATTGCGCCTCCGCTTAAACATCCCATCAGTACGCCGATGGCGATGCGCTTACGAGCTCTGTGGCCCGCCATCGCGTCGCTCCAGCGTTTCAATGTCGCGCAGCTTCGCGTAGAAGTTGCTGCCCGCCCATCACCCAGGTGCTGCGGCCCAGCGCTATACCTTCACGCAGCACGCATTCGTACGCCATCGGCACGCCCTGCACGCGCGGTGGTTTCACACGCACGGAGGCAACGGGCGTCAGCCCGGCATGCGCAAATTCACTGTCGCCATGCGGCAGCGGATCGCTCGAACGCACCATCGGTTCTGCCATAAATTCGGGCACGATGTTGATCACGAATTCTTTGGTTTCACGAATATTCGACCATGTATCTTTGAGCTCGTAGTGGTCGTTCGTCCGGTCTTCGCCGCGCGGCCCGCAACTGAACCCAAGTATCGGTGGCGTCGCCGAACAGACGTTAAAAAACGAATACGGCGCGAGATTCGTCACGCCGTTCGCGTCACTGCTGGACACCCAGGCGATCGGTCGCGGAATGATCGCGTCGCGCAGCACGAGATACATTTCATCGGGCGTGAAATCGGCGGGCGATAAGGAAATCGTGCTCATGCTTTATTACAGTAAAAATTGCTTGACGGCAGCGACGGTGGGTTCGTCCATGATCATCGGAGCATGTCCCGTGTCGGCTATCGTGATGGCCTTAGCGTCCGGATGCGTCGCCACCATCTTCTCGAGCGTCTCGGCGCTGAGCAAATCAGAATTCACGCCGCGCAGAATCAAAATTGGTTGCTTGATTGCGCCCCACAAAGGCCACATATCAGCGCTCGGCTGAGCCAGACCGGCGCGAAAGGCGTCACCTATTTTTGGGTCGGTCTTGAATTCCCATTGCCCGTCGGCCCGCTCCTGAACCGAGGTTTTCACCATGTGATGCTTCTGTTCATCCGTCAACGGCCCGAACGTCACATTGATCGGCTGCACCGCTTCGAACAGCGACATATACGTCGGGAAAAGCGGCGTCTTACCGACATACGACGCGATGCGATCCAGCGATGCGCGCTCAATGACGGGTCCGATATCGTTAATCACAAAACGTCGCATTTTCGAACCGGGCGTGGCAGCCATCACCATGCCAATCAGCCCGCCCATCGACGTGCCAACCCAATCGTAGGTGCTCACACCCAAATCCGTGAGCATGACATTTATCGCCTGAATGTAGTGCGGAATCGTGTAGTGGTCAGCGCTGGCAAACCAGTCGCTTTCGCCACGTCCCGGAACGTCCGGACAGAGGATTCGAAAGTCGCTCGCCAGCGCGTCAGCCAGCACGTCAAAATCTCGTCCATTGCGCGACAGACCATGCGCGCAAATGACGACGCGCGCATTTTTCGCGTCGCCCCATTCGTGCACCGCCATGTGCTTGAGCACCCCATCTACCGGGAAGGCGACGTTTAAACGTCGATGTGGTTTAGCAATCATGCAAGCTCCGTATCAGAAAATAAAACACCATCACGGTCGGCGTAGCACCAGTCGCCCGGCTTGATGACCACGCTACCAAACGCGAGTGGAAGATCGAAACTTCCAGCGCCGGTCTTTTTGCTTTTTACCGGGCACGTGCCCAGCGCGCGAACACCAATGGCGCACGCATCAATCTCGTCGGCATCGCGAATCGGCGCGTTGAGCACCACGCCCGCCCAGCCGTTTTTTTCGGCCAGCTGACCAAGGTTTCCGCCGAGCAACGCGCAGCGCATCGAGCCAGCGCCATCAACCACTAAGACGCGCCCGTTGCCCGCGCTCTCAACGGCACTGCGCACGAGTGAATTGTCTTCGAACACCTTTAATGTTTTGACAGGGCCGCTGAACACGGAGCGTATGCCGAAGCAGTGGAAGTTTGCTGCGAGAACGCGCAAAGTCCCGTCCGCGAGCTTGTTTTCGTGGGCGTCGCAAAGGTCGGTGGTGGCAGGCATGGGTACAAATGGCAAAGCAGGTAGCGCAAAGCATAACGGGTCGAGAGGCCGAGTTCACGTCGTCGCCTCAATACAATCTCGCCATGAGCATTTCCAATTCGCCCCGGCTGGCGTTAATCGCTGCGGTCGCGGCCAACGGCGTGATCGGCTTGAACGGCAGCATGCCGTGGCATCTGTCGGCCGACCTCAAATACTTCAAAGCTTTGACTTCCGGAAAACGCATCGTCATGGGACGGCGCACCTGGCAGGCTTTCCCGAAGCCGTTGCCGAATCGGGAACATGTGGTGGTTTCGTCTCAGGATCTGGAAGTGCCCGATGGCGTGCGGGTCGTGCGTTCGCTGGAGGAAGCGTTGGCGCTGCCTGCGCACGCTGCGTCGCCTGTGTTTGTGATTGGCGGCAACGCCATGTATCGCGATGCGCTGCCGTTGGCTAACGATTTGTACTTGACGGAAATTGACGCCATGATTGAAGGCGACACGTCGTTTCCAAAGTGGGATCGGTCGCAGTTTCTCGAAGTGTCGCGCGAGTCGCATAGCGCACCATTGCAGGCGAATGGCGCTGACGTGAAATTCGCCTTTGTTCACTACGTCCGCGTATGAGTGCTGACATCGGTGCGGCAGATCGTGCTGCTTCGCGAGCTGCGTTCCGCGCGGGCGTCCTCGAATGTCTGACCTTGATTCCGTCGTACGTCCCGTTCGGCCTCGTCTGCGGCGTGGCGAGTGTGCAGGCCGGACTGGGCGAATGGGGCGCCGTGGCGCTCGCGACATTCGCGTTTGCGGGCTCGTCGCAGGCCGTGCTCACGCAATTCTTGCAGGGTGGCGCGCCGCTCATGATCGCCGTGCTATCGGGGTTGGTCGTGAATTTGCGCATGGCGGTTTACAGCGCTGCGATTTCGTCGCGCATCGCGGGTGCGTCGCGAAAGGAGCGCGTGCTGTGGGCCGCGTTTCTCGTTGATCAAACTTTTATCTCTAATGAAATTCGGCACCAACGCGGCGAACACATGGACCATGCGCTTGCGTTCTATCTCGGGTGTGCATTCACGCTTTGGCCGTGGTGGGTGCTGATGAACGCGATTGGCGCGTTCGCGGGTGCGAAATTGCCCGCGAGCTGGCAGCTTGAATTCACGATTCCGCTGTCGTTCGTGGCGATGGTGGTGCCGCTCTTAAAATCGCGGGCGCAGATTCTGGCGGCAATGTCGGGCGGTGCGGCCGGCGTGTTGCTCTACGCCATGCCGCTGAAAACGGGGCTCATCGCGGCTTGCGTGGTCGGGATGTGCGTTGGCATGCTGGTTGATACGATGCTTGCAAAACGTGCGCTGTCGTCAGGGGCGACGCCATGAACTGGAGCAGCTTCGGTACGGTTGACGGTTGGCTGGCGATCATCGGTTTGGCGATTGGGACATTCGCCATCCGATATTCGTTCATCGGCTTGCTCGCGGGTAAAAAGTTACCACCGCGCTTCGAGCGCGCGCTGCAAATGGCCGTTCCGTCGATCTTCGCGGCGCTCGTCGTGCCGCTGATTTTGTTGAACGCGGGCGAGTTCAATTTGCACGTTCGCTGGCCGCACATTGTTGCGGCGGTAGTCACGGGCATTTACGCGTGGTGGCGCGGGGGCATGCTATTTTCACTAGTGATCGGCATGGCAACGCTGCATGGTTTGCTCTGGTTGATTGGCTGACATTACGTTAAACCGCCGTAGTCAGACATGCCGTCACAGTCGTTGGCAAAACTCGATCAGGTGAGTGCGAAACCATTGATGACCCGCGTCAGCGTCCAGCGACTCATGCCAGATCAGATAAACCGGAAACTTCGGCATACGCAGCGGCACGCTGTGTGACTTCAAACGAAAGTGATCGGCGTACAGAAGCGCCATTCGTCGCGGCAAGGTGCAGATCATGTCGGAGTTCTGCACCATCACCGGCATCGACAGAAAGTGTGGCACGGTCACCGCGATTTGGCGCTGTAGCCCACGCTTCGACAGCGCCAGGTCGATCATCGGCATGCTTGCTGTGCGCGGCGCCAGCACGACGTGCCGTAGCGCAAGATAAGTGTCGAGGCTCAGACGCTCGCCGATGATGGGGTGATCCTGCCGCGACAAGCTCAACAGCGTTTCGGTTAGCACATTGGTGCTCACGTAGCCGGGTTCGCGCAGAGAAAAGTAGTCCAGCGCCAGATCGACTGTACCCTCGCGCAACTCTCCGGGCAGCTGGGCGGCGGCCTCCGGTCTGATTCGAATGCGGATTCCGGGCGCAACCTTTGCCAGCCAATCGACAAATCGCGGCAGGATGACAGTTTCGCCATAGTCTTCCACCGCGATGACGAACTCGCGATCCGAGTGCGTGAATTCAAAAGTGTCATCGCCACGCAACCCGCGCTCTAGTGCGTCGAGCGCCTGTCTGATTGGCTTGGCCAGCGCTTTGGCGCGTGCCGTAGGCGTCATGCTGCGAGCGCTGCGCTCGAATAACGGGTCCTGAAGCCGCTCACGCAGTCGCGCCAGCGCATTGCTGACGGTGGGTTGCGACAAGTGCAGTTTTTGCGCTGCTTTCGAGATGCTGCGCTCGGCGTAAATCGAATCGAAGATCAGTAGCAAATTCAGGTCGAGTGAGCGTAGATTCATGAGCAGCGAAGTTGATTGAATGGGATTGCCAATAGTGCAAACCCCATTCTGCCCTGTTATTCAAATTGCAAATAGTGTGCATTTCACAATGAAAGTTGATGAATGTTGAGACGTGGCCGACAATGAACTGAATCAAGAGGACAGGAGGCACTGTTATGGCACACACCGGCTTAACTATTTGCGGCATCGCACGCGGTACCGCCAAGCCC
>CAJDUD010000030.1_pt1 | contig 18606 bp, 15 predicted proteins | sample 7390161 | NCBI WGS metagenome assembly CAJDUD01 (sample SAMEA7055664, study PRJEB34461) | soil metagenome | biome: terrestrial ecosystem; feature: Peninsula; material: soil | place: Antarctica | collected 2016
ATGTAGGTGTCCTCGCTTGCTGGATCGCCTACTTTGAATGTTTTTACTTCGTCGACAAAGTGCTGCAAAAACTCGTCATGAATCGATTCATGAACATAGATACGTTCTACCGAGCAGCAGCTTTGCCCCGCGTTGTACATGGCACCGTCCGCTAGCGACAACGCCGCATTTTTGACGTTTGCATCGGGGCAAACGTAGGTTGGATCCTTGCCGCCCAGCTCAAGTTGCAGCTTGATCATGCGCGGGCCGACAGCGCGTGCGATGCTCGCGCCTGTGGCGTAAGAGCCGGTAAAAAAGAGGCCGTCAATGCGTTCGCCCAGCAAAGCTTCGCCCACGTCGCCCTTACCAACCAGTGTCGCGAAAACGTCCTTGGGAATACCGGACTCGTGCAGCAGCCGCGCAATCGCAAGGCCCGTCATCGTCGCGAATTCAGAGGGTTTGTAGAGCACGGCGTTACCCGTGAGCAGGGCGGGCACAAATACGTTGCCGCCAACAAACCAGGGATAGTTCCATGCTGAAATATTGGCAACGACACCGAGCGGCATCTGCTCGATTTGCTCGCACATCCCCCCTTCGTTGAAGACGGTAGTTGTCTGCGTAGACGCCTCAACTGCACCAAGGAAAAAGTCAATACGTCCCAGTAGCCCATTCAATTCGTTGCGCGATTGTTTGATCGGCTTCCCGGTTTCCTGCATCATCGTGCTAGCGAGAGACTCAAGATCACGCACGACGAACGTACGAAAGCGCTCGATGCATGCTTTGCGTTCGTTGAGTGGCACAGACTGCCAACCCGACTGTGCCACGCGGGCCTGGCTGACCTTCGACGCCACCATTGCAGCGTCGTCGCACTGCACTTCGGTGATTGGCGCGTCGGTAGCTGGGTTGATAATAGTTAGAGTACTCATACCTACATCGCTGCCAAAAATAGGCGCTCGAAATCTGCGCTGGTGCAAGGACGGGGATTGGTTTGATGGCAAATGTCTTTTGTCGCGATATCGACGAGCCGCGGTAAATCGTTCGCCGTAACGCCACGTGATGCAAGGCCACCGTCAATACCCACTTTGACCTTCAGTGCCTTGAGCCATGGAACGAATGCGCTGCCACCGCCTGGCACTTTGCAAACATGCGCCAGCTCGTCAAATTTTGCTGGAGCCGCCTCATAGTTCCACGCCAAAACCGTGTCAATCATCAACGCATTGGCAAGACCGTGATGCAGGTCGCACACCGCTCCGAGCGCGTGTGCGCATGAGTGCACCGCCCCCAAATCTTTTTGAAACGCAATCGCCCCCATCATCGATGCCATCATCATGTCGCTGCGCGCCTGCAAATTGTTGGGCTCGTTCACCGCAGTAACCAATGCGGCGGCAGCAATGCGTGTCCCCTCCAGCGCGATGCCATCGCAAAGCGGGTGATACGCGGGCGAAAGGTAGCTCTCGATGTTGTGCGTGAGTGCGTCCATTCCGGTGGCGGCAGTCACCGCAGCAGGCAAGCCAACCGTCAATTCAGGATCAGCGAATACGCATTTGGCGAGAATCTGTGGACTGAAAACGACTCGCTTCAGGTGCGTGTCGTTTTCACTGACCACCGACGAGCGGCCTACCTCTGAACCCGTGCCCGACGTGGTGGGCAGCGCTACGAAGTACGGCAAGGCATTCGTGATGGGGCGTACCTGCGGGTGATCCCAAACGTATTCCAGAATGTCTCCGTCATGCGTTGCCGCGACGCCGACAATCTTGGCTACATCTAGCGCTGCACCGCCACCAAAGCCAATCACGCAATCGGCGTTGTGCGCTTTGAAAGCTGCGGCACCGTCCATCACCTGCGAGCAAGTGGGGTTGCCAAATACACCGGAATAGACGGCGACATCAAGGCCACTTAATAGCGAGCGGAAATCAGCCAGCACGGGTAGCGCACCCAGTGCTTTGTCGGTCACGATCAGCGGACGTTTGCAGCCTTGCTCTCGCAGGTGTTCGGCTACCAATTTACGTGCACCGACTCCGAATTTGATAGCGGTAGGGAAGGAGAAAGAAGTAATAGTCATCGTCTAGATAATTTCAAAGTAGCGTTTCAGTTCCCAGTCGGTCACGGCATCCTGCCACTGTCGGGACTCCCAATCGCGTGTCGCCGCGAAGTGGTCAACAAAGGTGTCGCCGAGCCAATCGCGGGCGATGTCCGACGCGCGGAAATTGGTTGTGGTCTCAAGCAGAGTTCGCGGTGCACGGGGAATGTTCTCCGCACCCTGATTGGTGCCCGTGATGGGCGGGGCTGTCAGCTTCAAACCTTGTTCGACGCCGTGCAGACCCGCTGCAATGACGGCGGCCATAGCGAGGTAGGGATTCACGTCAGCGCCGGGACAGCGCGTTTCAAGGCGAGTGGCCTTTGGTGAGCCAGCAATCACGCGGAAGCTTGCCGTCCGATTGTCCAGTCCCCAAGTCGGTTTCACGGGCGCCCAGAAGCCGTCAACCAGACGTTTGTAGCTGTTGATTGTCGGCCAGAACATCGGCGCAAACTCCATCAGGCATGCGACTTGTCCTGCAAGATAACTCTCGAAGACCTTGCTCATCGAACGCGAATTTTTTGCATCAAAGAACAGGTTCTTCTTGCCATCAGACAGACTTTGATGAATGTGTCCACTACAGCCTGGCAACTGTTGGCTCCACTTCGCCATGAAGCTCGGCATGATGCCGTAGCGCTTGCCAATTTCGCGCGCACCGGTCTTAAACAAAATCGCGCGATCCGCCTGTTCCAGCGCAGAGCCGAACGCTATAGCGACTTCATACACACCGGGCCCAGTTTCAGTGTGCAAGCCTTCAATTGGCACACCAAAAGCGAGCATATCGTCCATGAGTGCGTTGAAAAACTCACGGTTGTCCGCCATACGCAGCAGCGAATAACCGAACATGCCTGGCGTCAGATTGGTCGGACCAACGCCCTTTTTCTCGGCCCATGTTTGCGGCGTCTCCAGGAAGTTGAACCACTCGAATTCCATGCCAGCCATCGGCTGCACGCCGAGTTTTTCAGCGCGTTTGAGTACGCGTTTCAATATTTGTCGCGGGCAAATCGCTGACGGAGAACCGTCTGGATTGACGAAGTCACCTAAAAAGAAGTCGACATTGTTGTCCCAGGGCACTTTGCGATGCGTGTTCAGATCAAGGCGCGCCAGTGCATCCGGGAAGCCGTGCTGCCAACCGGTCACGGTGGTGTTGTCGTAGCAAACGTCCTGTGAATCCCAGCCGAACACGACGTCACAGAAGCCAAATCCGCCGTTGGGATGCGGCTGCGTGGCACCGAGAAATTTGTCTTTGTGCAGATACTTGCCGCGCAAAATACCGTCGATATCACTCACCGCGACCTTGACCTTGTTAGCGCCGGACTTCCGGATAGCGGCTACCGCTGCGTGTTCTGAACCGATCTTTAATGCCATGACAATTTCTCCGCTTAAGGTTTTGCGCTAAGCGTTAACTGACGGCGCACCTGACGGTATGCCTAAGTCTCGCAGCGCCAATGCAATCGCGTGTACGGCTTGTTCCATTTCTACCGAGGTGATTGCTCCGATGCAACCGACTCGAAAGGTTTCCACCTGCGTGAGTTTGCCAGGGTAGAGAATAAATCCACGCGCTTTAGCCGCATCGTAGAAGCGCTTGAAGTCGTAGTTTGGATGCGCTGGCGCATGAAACGTGACAATGATCGGAGCCTGAATAGACGTATCGAGGAACGGCTTGAAACCGAGCGCATTCATGCCGCGAACCAGCGTTTCATAGTTATCGGTATAGCGAGCCAACCGCGCAGGTTGACCGCCTTCGGCTTCAAACTGCGAAATCGCTTCCGCGAGTGCAACCACAACATGGGTGGGCGGCGTGAAGCGCCATTGCCCGGTCTTTTCCATGTAAATGTACTGGTCATACAAATCCATCGCGAGCGATTGGCTCTGGCCTGCGCAACCATCGAGTACTGCTTTTCGGATGAACACGAAGCCCATGCCGGGGACGCCCTCAAGGCACTTACCGCTGGCTGCGATCAATGCATCAAATCGCGTCTTTCTGGCATCGATTTCGATGGCGGCGAACGAGCTCATCGCATCGACGACGAGGCCTTTATTGAACTCGGCGCAGATGTCAGCCACAGCCTGAAGCGGGTTCAACACACCGGCACCCGTCTCGCAGTGAATGAGCACAACATGAGTAATTGAGGAATCTGCAACCAACTTTCCACGCAACGCCGATGGAGATACCGCTTCGTTGTCAGCGAACGGCATCAGCGTGCAGCGCCGCCCCATCAGTGATGCGAGTTTCGCTGCGCGCTTGCAGTATGCGCCGTTGTCAAGCACCAGCACGTGGCCAACTGTCGGCACTAACGTCGCAACAGCAGCTTCAATGCTGAAGGTGCCGCTGCCTTGCAGCGGGACCACGACATGACTGTCGTGACCATTGACGATGTTGAGCAGACTCTTGCGGACTCGCGCTGTGACGTCGTTAAATTCGACATCCCACGAACCCCAGTCGCGCAACATCGCAAGCTTGGTTTGCAGGCTCGTGGTGAGTGGGCCGGGGGTTAAAAGGATTCGGTCATTTGCCATTGTTTTGTCTACCTAGGTCCGCGCCACGCCTGAGTGCAACGATCCACCCAGCGCGCGAGGAGCATAAAGAGTCCGGTGGCGACCGCAGAAATTCCGGCGATCATGACTGCCATGGCAGCAGCCGCACCGATTTCGCCGGCTTCATCAAGATTGAGGATTGCGATCGACGCCACTTTTGTATCAGGCGAATACAAGAACACGACAGCCGAAATGGTGGTCATCGCATTGATGAAAAAGTATCGTGCGATGTCGACCATCGCTGGCGTACAAATCGGCAGCGTGACACGCCAAAAGGTTTTGTACCACGGCACTTTGAGCGATGCGCTGACAGCCTCGAACTCGCCGTCAAGGCTCTTCAATGCAGTGACTGCTGTGAGGTGCCCGGTTGTGTAGAAGTGAACGATGGTGCATAGCGTTAATAGCGCCATCGAGTGATACAGCCCGTTGAGCGGATTGTCAGCAGCGTTGAAGAAAAAGATATAGCCGAGACCGAGCACCAGACCCGGTACGGCCATTGGCAACATGGCCAACATTCGGACGGGCGAGCGTAACCAATTGGCACCCTTGGTTTTTTCGAGCAGGTAGGCCGAGAAAAAGACCAGCGCGGTTCCAAAGAACGCGGTGCCTGTTGCCATTTTCAGGCTGTTAACGAAACCTTCGGCAACTTCACCATCGACCAAACCGAGCACGTAGTGACGTGTGCTCAGCGTCAGGTTGTAAGGCCAGAAACTCACGAATGACGCAAAGATTGCCATCCCCAACATTGCCAGCATCAAAAATGAAAGTAATACGCAGTAAGTCATCATTACGCGGTCGTAACCGCGAGCAGGCGTGGGCTTATACGGCACTGCGCGTGCGGTGAGCATCGCAGTTTGTTTACGGCTTACGTAATGGTCAACGGTAAACGTCAGCGCCGCTGGCAGCAACAGGAGAATCGCAACGACCGCGCCCTTTGCGAAGTCCTGCTGACCAATGACGAGTTTGAATACGTCGGTGGCGAGCACATTGAAGCTGCCACCAATGACCTTCGGAATGCCGAAGTCCGTCATCACCAGCGTAAACGTCACCAGCGCAGCGGAAAGCAAGCCGTACTTCGCGCCGGGCAACGTGATGGTGAAAAATTTACGCGAAGCGCGCGTTCCCATCGCTGCCGCTGCTTCGTAGAGTCTCGCATCAGTCAAACTCAATGCAGTGATTAAGATCATTAGTGCATGAGGGAATACGGCGAAACATTCGGCGATGACGATGCCCGGCGCGCCGTAGATTTGTGTGATGCCCACGCTTTTCATCGCGCCCTTGAGCACGCCCTGATTACCAAACCAGTAAATCAGCGAAATGGCCGACAGCAGGGAGGGCGCGAGGATCGGGATCAGGCTGATGCCACGGAAAAGCGCTTTGTACCGGATGCAGGAACGAGTCAGTGCGTACGCAAACCCAAACGCTAACGGAATCGTGATCAGCGTTACAGCGACCGAAACCCAAATGCTGTTCCAGAGACTTGTCAGCAGAGCGGGCGTTTTGGCATATTCGACAAAATTGACGAGCCCTGCGAACTCGCCGTCTTTCCCTTCAAATGATTGCAACAAGATCGCTGCCAGCGGCATAGCGAGAAATGCAATCAGGATGAGCGCAATCAGAAATATGCCTAGATGCGCCAGGCGATCAGTCCAGTGTGTGGACTGACGTACTTGCGCAGATGTTGCCAACGGCGAAACGGTGTGTACCCCGGAAGCCATCGCTAAAAAATGCGCAAGCGCTCAGGCAGCAACTTCAGGCGCAGCGAAGAATTCACTGCGAGCGATTGCTCGGTCAAAAAATTGAGCGATAAGTAAACCGTCAACTTGTGTGGCGCGAACGCGGGTGAGTTGACATGCACGTGGCAGAAGGAACCCAGGAAATCAATTTTCTCGATGACAGCCTCGAACACATGCGGATCGTCCGTCAGGAAGCCTGCGACGCTGCCGCTCACCGAGCGCGCCAGCACGTCTTCGGGACGCAGGTAAACCTTGACATCTTTCGCGGCCGTGGCGTTATTCAACAGCTGTGGTGGTGCCAGCGAAAAGCTGCCCACATTTAGACGAGAGCCATCGACACGTCCTGGCAAGACATTTACTTTACCCACAAAATCAGCGACAAATGGCGAAGCGGGTTCACGATAAATATCCATCGCGGAGCCGACTTGCTCGATCACACCGTGATTCATTACGACGATTCTGTCTGCGAGCGAAAGTGCTTCCTCCTGATCATGCGTGACCATGATGGTGGTAATGCCGAGTTTTTGCTGAAGTGCGCGAATTTCTTCTCGCAAACGAACGCGTTCTAGCGCATCAAGCGCGGAAAGCGGTTCGTCGAGCAGCAACAGTCCAGGCGACGTTGCGAGAGCCCTTGCCAGCGCGATGCGCTGTTGTTGTCCGCCAGAGAGTTGTGCGGGAAATTTTGCCTCGCTTCCGGGGAGACCGACCAGCTTCACCAATTCGCGAATGCGCTCTTTGATTTGCGCTTTTGGTGTGCGTCGATTAACCAGACCGTACGCGACGTTGTCGGCCACGCTCAAGTTTGGAAAGAGGGCATAACTTTGAAACACGATACCGTAGTCGCGCTCGGCGGGCGGATTACGAGTGATGTCGCGGCCCGCTTGCGAAATCGTCCCTGTGGTCGGCGCCTCAAGGCCTGCGATGATGCGAAGCAGCGTAGTCTTGCCGCACCCCGATGGACCGAGGAAGCAGACAAACTCCCCCTTCGCGATGTCGAGATCGATGTTTGACAGTGCGGTGAACGCGCCGAACTCCTTACGGATACCGCGAAGTTGCAGATAAGGCTGATCGGTCATGTGGCTGCGCGCGATTAAGTGGTTCCAACAGCCGTCGAAAGTTCCGGCTCAAGACGCATAACTGCCATTCCCGACGTCGCGGGAACGGCAGCTGCGCTCATTTTTATCTACTTCTTTGGTTCCGATTTCGCGTCGTAGCGCTTGGACCACTCGGCGAGGATGCGCTCACGATTTTCGGCGGCCCAGTTGAAATCCATTTTCACCAGGCGTGCCTCGTAATCGGCCGGCACGTTAGCCAGTGGCGGCGCGAGACCAGGCACGGCAGTAATCGCGAAGTTTTTGCCGTAGAGCATCATCGCGTCTTTGCTCGACGCCCAATCCGCCAGTTTTTTAGCGGCGTCAAGCTTCTTCGTTCCTTTATGAATGGCGAAAGCTTCCAGATCCCAACCCAGGCCCTCTTTGGGGAATACCAAATCAATCGGAGCACCCTTTGCCTTGGTGCTATTTGCGCGGTACTCGAATGAAATTCCAACGACGTACTCGCCCGATCCTGCCATGGCGCAAGGTTTTGAGCCCGAGTGCGTGTATTGGGCGATATTTTCGTGCAGACCGTTCATAAAGGTCCAGCCACCGCCTTTGCCGCCGTCATCGCCGAAGAGCGCAAGCCAGGCTGTTACGTCGAAATAACCGGTTCCGCTCGAGGCCGGATTTGGCATGACGATTTGGCCCTTATAGACAGGCTTGGTCAGATCTTTCCACGTCTCTGGTTTTGGAATGTTCTTCTTTGCAGCCTCAACCGTGTTGAAACAAATTGCCGCACCCCATACGTCCATGCCAAACCAGGCAGGTACTGCCTTCTTGTCGCGAAACTGCGGGCTAATCGCAGCTAGATTGGCCGGGGCGTAGGGCTCAAGCATGCCGTGTTTGTCGAGTAACGCCAGGCTCGATGCGGCGACGCCCATGACAACGTCGGCCTGCGCATTGCCTTTTTCAGAGAGAAGTTTGGCGGTGATGACGCCGGTCGAGTCGCGAACCCACTTGATCTCAATTTCGGGATGAACTTTATTGAAACCCTCCTGGTAGGCCTTCAGTTGATCAGTCTCAAGCGCGGTGTAGACGAGCAACTGCGCTTTCTGCGCGAATGCGAACGAGGTGGAAAGTGTCAGGCCCGCGAGTGCGGACCAGCGAAACAGGGAAGACAGACGCATAGAAATGCTCCTTCACAAAAAGTTGCAATGGTGTACCCAATCCGTGACAACGCCATGACACCGAGCAAGTAAATCGGAACATTCAACCGTTGCCGCCAAGTCCCGGATTACGATCAACGTAGTCAAAAGGGCTGTGCACTCCGGTTTGTCTGTCCGCGCTTTGTTGCGAGGTGCAATCTTTTCTGTTGCCTTGGCTAGTTTTAACTTTTCGGCACAATCTTTGTCAATTGTTTTTTGTAGATTGTTGACAATCCTTTCAATTCACACTCAAATGTGGGTATGAGTGTCGCGCTTTCTCCGGTTCCGTTGTTGCCAAATACGTCGCCTTCCGCAACGATTGCTTTATTGCAGTCGAGTTCGCTCACCACGCTCGTGCAACAAGGGATCGAGCGATCTATCCTGTCGGGGGAGTACGCGCCTGGAAGCAAACTGGTTGAGGCCACGCTCGCGGAAAAGCTCGGCGTGTCTCGGGGTCCAGTGCGTGAAGCGTTCCGTATGCTGGAAGAGGCTGGCCTGGTCCGTAACGAGAAAAATCGAGGCGTGTTCGTTCGCGACATCCCCATTGATGAAGCGGTGGAGATATTCGATCTACGCGCTGCGATGGATGAACTGGTCGGCCGTCAGCTCGCCAAGAACATCACGCCGGTGCAACTGAAAGAAATCAAGGGACTGGTTGATGCGATGGAGCGCTCTGTCAAAAGTGAAGATACGCGCAACTATCACCTCTTGAATCTCAAGTTTCATGATCGCCTCGTCGAAATGGCGGGCAATCGAAAGCTCACCGCGATTTATCGCAAGATGATCAAAGAGCTCGCGCTCTTTCGCCGGCTCAACCTCGCCGACGGTTGGCTCATGCCGATATCCGCCGGCGAACATCGCCAAATTGTCAAGACCATTGCCTCGGGTGACGCAGAGGCGGCGGGTCGCGCCATGTTTGACCATGTGATGGAGAGCAAAGAACGCACGATTGCCAACGATTTGCGACGTCAGTCGCGCAGCGCAAGTGACGTCGCACGTGAACATCGAACGTTGTAGCCAGCATAAATTTACCAAGGAAGTATCCCGTGGAAAAAATTGAAGTAAACGGTCGGTCGTATCGATTGCCGGTGACACCTACGGTCGTTGTGTGCGTCGATGGTTGCGAGCCAGACTACCTTGCGCAAGCGGTGGCGACGGGGCACATGCCGTGGCTCAAGCGCACGCTATCCGAAGGGACGGGCTTGATCGCCGAATGTGTGGTGCCGACGTTTACCAACCCGAACAATCTGTCCATCGTAACCGGTGCACCACCGTCGGTTCACGGCATTTGCGGAAACTATTTGCTTGACACCGCGACCAACACCGAAGTCATGATGAATGACCCGAAGTGGCTTCGCGCGCCGACGATTCTCGCTACCCTCGCAGATGCAGACAAGTCGCTCGCCGTGATTACTGCGAAGGACAAGCTGCGCCAGTTGCTGGGACATAAGATGAAAGGCATCTGCTTTTCGGCAGAGAAAGCAGATCAGGTCAACATGGCCGTAAACGGCATTGACGAAGTGCTGAATCGCGTGGGCCGGCCGTTGCCGAGCGTTTACAGCGCAGCGTTGTCAGAATTTGTATTCGCATCTGGCGTGCAGCTTATGGGCAGCGTGCGTCCCGACGTGATGTATTTGTCGACGACCGACTATGTGCAGCACAAGCACGCACCGGGCACGGAAGGTGCCAATGCGTTTAACGCGATGATGGACGGCTACTTGGGCAAACTTGATGCTATGGGGTGTGTCATCGCGCTGACGGCCGACCACGGCATGAACGCTAAGGTGGCGATGGACGGCACGCCTGATGTGATCTACCTGCAGGACTGGTTTGATAGCGCATTTGGCGTGGGTCGTGCGCGCGTCATCCTGCCAATTACCGACCCTTATGTCGTTCATCATGGGGCACTCGGCTCGTTCGCCACGGTGTATTTGCCAGCCGACATTGATCCCGCTGCGGCGCGCGCAAAAATTGCCGCCATCAAGGGGGTTGAATTCGCATTAACGCGCGCTGAAGCCGCAGCTAAATTCGAGTTGCCAGAAGATCGTATCGGCGACTTGGTAGTGGTGTCGGAACGCTTCACGGTGATCGGCACATCCGCATCGCGCCATGACCTGTCGGGGCTTGATGCACCGCTGCGATCGCACGGCGGCGTCAGCGAACAACGCGTGCCGCTGATCGTCAATCGCAAATTGCCGGGACTCGATATGAGTCGTCGGTTCCGTAATTTCGATGCGTTCGATCTGGCTCTGAATTACGCACAGTAATCTTGCCGCTTGAACGGCAATTCGAACGCAAAGTACCGAAAAAATGATTAATCAATTCATACTCGACCATCAACTCAATGCTATGCGCATAGCCGGTCGCAAAGTGGGCGCGGACCGAAGCGGTGATCGTGTCATCGCCGTACACAATCCCTACACCGAACAGCAGATCGGCACGGTACCGAAAGCGACACTGGACGAGGTGCGACAGGTGTACGCCACAGCGCATGCCTACCGACCGAAGCTCACACGCTATGAACGTGCGGCCATTCTCAATCGTGCGGCGGACATTGCCAAACGCCGTCAGGACGAAGTCGCGAAACTCATCTCCGCCGAAGCGGGTCTCTGCATGAAAGACGCGGTGTATGAGGCGGGTCGAGTCAGTGATGTTTTCCTTTTCGGCGCCAATGAAGTGCTCAAGGACGATGGACAGATTTTTAGTTGTGATCTGACGCATCACGGTAAAAAGCGTCGGGTCTATACGCAGCGCTCGCCGCTCCTTGGCGTGATTACTGCGATCACACCGTTCAACCACCCGATGAATCAGGTTGCGCACAAAATCGTGCCAAGTGTTGCGACCAACAATCGCATGGTGCTTAAGCCGTCGGAGAAGGTGCCGTTCTCGGCGATTTTGCTGGCTGATTTTTTATATGAAGCTGGACTGCCGCCCGAGATGCTGTCGGTGATCACTGGCGATCCTCGTGAGATAGCGGACGAATTGTTGACCAACGACCACGTTGAACTGGTGACGTTCACTGGCGGTGTGTCCATCGGAAAATACATCGCGAATAAAGTGGGTTATCGTCGCACGGTGTTGGAGCTGGGGGGCAACGATCCGCTCATCGTCATGGAAGATGCCGACATTGATGAGGCGTCAACGCTTGCCGTGCAAGGCTCCTACAAAAACTCGGGGCAACGCTGCACCGCGATCAAACGCATGCTGGTGCACCACGCCGTGGCCGATCAGTTTGTTGAGCAGGTGGTTGAGAAAACTCGCGCGTGGAAATACGGCGATCCATCCGATCCAAAAATGGATATGGGCACGGTGATTGACGAGCCTGCCGCAATGCTCTTCGAGTCGCGCGTGAATGAAGCGATTGCGCAGGGGGCCAAATTGCTAGTGGGCAATGAGCGGCGCGGCGCGCTGTATTCGCCGACCGTGCTCGATCAGGTGCGCCCGGAAATGACGGTCGCAATGCAGGAGACATTCGGTCCGGTGTCACCCATCATTCGATTCAAAGACATTGAAGAAGCGATTGCCCTTTCAAACTGCACAGCGTATGGCCTCTCCAGCGCAGTCTGCACCAATCGTCTTGACTACATCTCGCGCTTCGTGAGCGAGCTTGATGTCGGCAGCGTGAATATTCGCGAAGTGCCGGGCTATCGCCTTGAGCTGACGCCGTTTGGCGGCATCAAGGATTCGGGTCTCGGCTACAAGGAAGGCGTGCAGGAAGCGATCAAGAGCTTTACAAACATCAAGACCTATTCGCTGCCGTGGGTTTGAACTGCGTCGCATCATGCTGACGCTTGCAGATATTAAGCAATTGTTCGCTGAGCGTGGTGGCGAACAATATTCCGGCGAGCCCGTTACCCAGCTTGAACACGCGCTGCAAACTGCGCAACAGGCCGAGGCCGAAGGCGCTAGCGACACGTTGGTCACGGCCGCACTGCTGCATGATCTAGGGCATTTGCTGCATGACTTTGGCGATACGCCATCGCTACGAGGTGTCGACGATGTTCACCAATATCGTGCGCTGCCGTTTTTGCGTGGTCTGTTCTCTGATGACGTGCTGAATGCCATCAAATTTCATGTTGATGCCAAGCGCTTCCTCTGTGCGACTCGCGCTGAATATCACGCTGCGCTGTCTGAGGATTCAAAGCGAAGCCTCATTCTTCAGGGAGGAATATTCAGCGCACTAGAGGTCGAGCGCTTCATTGCGCAAGCGGGCGCTGCGGAAGCCGTTCGATTGCGTATTTGGGATGATTTGGCGAAGGCAGATGGCCTGGTGACGCCACCACTGAGCCACTTCATGCAGCGGGCAGCGCAATGCGCGTTGCAGGCGTAGCCGATTGGAATTGACCTGGCCCATTGTTGCGCTGGTTCTGGTTGGCGCATTGCTTCACGCGAGCTGGAATGTGGTCGTTAAATCGAGCACCGACAAGGCGCTCGACACCGCGCTCATTCATCTGCTCGGCTCTGTCATCGCCCTGCCGCTCGTGCTGATTGTTGGTTGGCCATCCGCCGCCGCGTGGCCCTACATTGTGACCTCGGTCATCATTCATATCGGGTACTACATCGCCTTGACCGGCGCTTACAAGCACGGCGATATGGGCTTGACCTATCCGTTGATGCGCGGCGTTGCGCCTTTGCTGGTGGCTGTTTCGGCAGCGTTCACGGTCAACGAGCATTTGTCGTCGCTTGCGTGGGCCGGCGTCATTGGCGTGTGCGCGGGCGTGCTAGTGCTCGGCCTCAGTCGTCACGCGCTCGACAATCGGCGAGCGACGCTTTTCGCGCTGACCAACGCAGTGGTGATCGCGACTTACACCGTGGTTGATGCGCTCGGCGCACGGGCGTCTGGCAATGCGTTGCAGTACGTCGTGGCGTTATTTGTGCTGGACGGTTGGCCGTTTGCGGCCATCGTTCTCGCTCGGCGGGGTCGCGTGGCGTGGCCGTATGCGAAGGCGCGTTGGCCGATTGCGGCGGGTGGTGCGTTGGCCTCCCTCGGCTCCTACGGCATCGCGCTGTGGGCCATGACCCGCGCGCCCGTGGCCACGGTTGCGGCGTTGCGGGAAACGTCGGTGTTGTTCGCGGCGTTGCTTGGTAGTTGGTTACTGAATGAAAAATTCACGCCGCGCCGCGCGCTCGGAACCTGCGTGATTGTGGGTGGTGTCATGGCGTTGAGATTGGGGTAAAAATTGTTATCACCTTTTCTCTGAAACAAGGCTTTCATCAGGGCTAGCTCGCGATTTACGCAACAGTCGATTTGTGACGAATTGAGAGATTAGCCCCGATGCAGCGGTATTTTTGAGAAAAAGCTGATGCGCACTTTTCGGAAAAATTGTTGAAATGAATCTTCCTTCGCACGCAGAAATCATCATCGTTGGCGGCGGCATCGTTGGCTGTTCTACCGCGTATCACCTCGCCAAAATGGGCAAGCGTGACGTGCTGCTGCTGGAGCAGGGCAAACTCACGTGCGGCACCACGTGGCACGCAGCCGGACTCGTTGGGCAAATGCGGCCCAACCGCAACATGACGAGCATGAGCAAATACGGCATCGAGCTGTATTCAAGTCTAGAAGCCGAAACCGGGCTAGCGACCGGCTGGAAACAATGCGGCAGCGTGAATGTCGCGGCGACGAAAGAGCGCATGAAAGTGTTGCGCAAACAGGTGGCGTTAGCGAAGAGTTTTGGCGTCGATGTAGAGGAAATTTCGCCGAAGCAAGCGGGCGATCGCTTTCCATTAATGCGCACCGATGATTTGCAGGGCGCAATCTGGATTCCGGGCGATGGCAAAGCAAATCCGGCTGATTTGGCCATGTCGTTGGCGAAAGGCGCGCGCAACAGAGGCGTGCGAATCGTCGAGGATATTGAAGTGACCGGCGTCATCATTGAGCGCGGTCGCGCGGCGGGTGTGCGCACCGCGCAAGGCGACGTGCGCTGCGAGGTCGTAGTGAACTGCGCGGGGCAATGGGCGCGGCAATTTGGCAAGCTCGCTGGCGTCAACGTGCCGCTGTATTCCGCCGAGCATTTTTATGTGGTCACCGGCAAGATCGACGGCGCGCATCCGATGTTGCCTGTGATGCGCGATCCCGATGGATTCATTTATTACAAGGAAGAGGTTGGCGGTCTGGTGATGGGCGGATTCGAACCGAAGGCGAAGCCGTGGAAGGTCGACCCAATCCCGTCCACGTTTCAGTTCGAACTCCTCGGCGAAGATTGGGATCAGTTTGAACCGCTGATGACCAACGCGATTCACCGAACGCCGTGCCTGGAGACCGCCGAAATCAAGATGCTGCTCAACGGGCCGGAGAGCTTCACTCCGGACGGTAATTTCATTCTCGGTGAAGCGCCTGAGCTCGGCAATTATTTTGTCTGTGCTGGATTTAATTCTTCGGGTATTGCGAACTCGGGCGGTGCGGGTCGATTGATGGCGGAATGGATTGTTGGCGGTGAAGCGCCGAGCGATTTGTGGGACGTGGATATTCGGCGATTTGGAAGTTTCACCGGCAATCGTAGGGCGCTGTTTGATCGCACAGCAGAGACGCTGGGTCTGCATTACGCCATGCGCTGGCCGAGGCAGGAGCTGGAAACCGCGCGTCCGCTGCGCACGTCCCCACTTTATGATTTATTAGTTGCAAAAAACGCGGAGTTCGGCAGCAAAAACGGATGGGAACGCGCGAATTATTTCAAACCGAACGGCGCATCACGCCCTGAGTTTGGCCTTGATAAACCGGGCTGGTTGCCGTGGGTGATTGAGGAGCAGCGTGCGACGCGCGAGACGGTTGCGCTTTACGACCAAACGTCGTTTTCGAAGTTACTGTTGCAAGGGCGCGATGCACTCACCGTATTGCAACGATTGTGCGCGAACGAGATCGATATTCCCGTCGACAAGATGGTCTACACCGCGATGCTTAATGCGCGCGGCGGGTTTGAGAGCGATCTCACGATCATTCGTTTGGCTAACGCAAAATTCTTGATCGTCACCGGTTCTGCGCAGACCGTGCGCGATGCGGACTGGATCAATCGCAACATCGTGCTTGATGAACACGCGGTGTTAACTGATATCACCGCGCAGCTCTGTGTGCTGTCCGTCATGGGGCCGAAATCGCGTGAACTGTTGTCTCGCGTGAGCCCCGATGACCTGTCGCCAGAAGCGCTCAAGTTTTCATGGACGCGCGAGATCGATCTTGGCTTCGCGCGCGTTCGCGCTGCTCGCATGAGCTATGTGGGCGGTCCGGGATTTGAGCTTTATGTGCCGGTTGAGATGACGCGCCACGTGTATCTCGCGTTGATGCAAGCGGGCGCTGATTTGGGAGTTCGTGATGCCGGTTACTACGCGCTCGATGCGCTGCGCATTGAACAGGGACGGCGTGCCTGGGGCGCAGAACTGGGGCCGGATGAGATGCCGTGGGAGGCGGGTCTGAGCTATTCCGTGAACCTCGACAAGCCGTCTGATTTCATCGGGAAAGCGGCATTGATCAAAGCGCAGGGTCAGCCGCTGCGCAAAAAATTGGTGACACTCGTATTTAATTCGCCAGAACCGTATGCATGGGGTGGCGAGGCGATTGTGCTCGATAGCGAAACCGTGGGTGAAATTTCATCGGTGGGCTGGAGCCCGCTCGCAAATGCTTGCGTCGCGCTCGGTTATGTTCGCGGCGTGGGTGCGAATGTGGCGCACGACGGCACACTAGCGCAGATCGAATTGTGGGGTGACGCCGTGCCCGTGAAGCTCTATGATCAGTGGCCACAACGACCGCGCTAATTCCATGTCTAAATCAATACTGACTTTGTCGCTTTCGCCTTGCCGTGCTCACGCACCGTCTGCGGCTCGGCTTCGCGTCACTATTGGTTTAGAAACGGAATAGCGCACTGCTGCCATGATGCAAAACACGCCCGACTGGGTCCTCCGTCTCCGCGCTCTTTCCGATCAACCGCCGTTGCGCGAACGCGTGCCTATCACGTGGGGCGGCATCGAAATTGGCGACGCCGAGCCCGCCGTTTTGCAACAAATCGAGCGCGCATTTTCGTATCAACGCGCGACCGTTTTACGCAAAGAGCCGCATGGCTGGCGCATCGATGGCAACCTTACCGAAAGCCTGGCGCGCATTGCGTTGGTGATGCGCGACTTGAAGCTCACTCATGTCTGGCGCAATGAACAGCTGCCTGTGCTCGACAGTCGCAGCAGCGCGCTCGGCACCGTCGAGCGCGCGGCGGTTCGTCCGCTCGGCCTGTCGACCCGCGCGGTTCATCTCGTCGGTGAAACCTCCGACGGCCAATTCTGGATTCAGCAACGCGCCTTGACCAAGGCAAATGATCCGGGATTGTGGGATACGTTGATGGGCGGCATGGTGAGCGCGGTGGATACGCTAGAAACAGCGCTTGAGCGCGAGACGTTTGAAGAGGCCGGTTTGCAGTTGCAAACGCTGTTCGGACTTACGCATGGCGGCCTCGTGCAGATTCATCGTCCGACCGAAGACTTGGGCGGTGGCTATGCGTCGGGCGGCTTCATTCGCGAGCGCATCGACTGGTATCGCGCGACGGTGCCCGCCAATTGTGTTCCAGAAAATAAAGACGGTGAAGTCGAGCGTTTCGCCAAAGTGTCGCGCGAGTCGATGACGGCGGGCGTCGCAGCGGGCAAGTTCACACTGGAGGCCGGGTTGGTGATTGCGGCTTCGTTGGGCTATTGACCGCCGCCGCTTCGGCACCTACATTCCGAACGCCACGCCTGCGACGGCACCCGCGCCAATCATCCAGAGCGGATGCAGTTTGTTCGTCATGAACGCAGCTAACGCGACTGCAGCAACCGCCCAGGCTCGCCAGTCCGCGAACCCTTGTGTCAGCACCATACAGCCAGCAAACATCAAACCCACCGTCACCGGCACGAGCCCTCGTAGCACTACTTCGCGCCACGGGTTCCGCTGTAAACGCGTAAACATCCGCGTCGTGATCACCATCATCACGAAGGGCGCGAAACTGATTGCGGTGAGTGCGGTCAGAGCACCGGCAATCCCAGCGACGTGATAACCGAACAGCGCGATGTAGAGAATGTTTGGACCCGGCGCGACCTGCGCCAGAGCGATGTAGCCCGCGAACTCCGTCGTGGTCATCAGGCCGCGGGTGTCGACGAAGAAGCGGTGCATGTCTGGCACTAACGGAATGGTGCCACCGATGCACAGAAACGAGAGCGAAAAATACAGCAGCGCCATATCGACAAGTTGGTCGCTATTTTTCATAAACCCGCTTCACAAATCCCCTCGTTTCGATAGCACCACGCCTACAGTGCCACACACCAAAAGCACCAGCGCCATATGCCAGTGTGCAAACAGCGCCAATGCAGCCGCAGCCGCGCCCAACAAAAGACCCCACGGCCGCTTCCAGAACGGCCCACCCATCTTGATCGACATGTAGAGCATGTAGGCTGTCGCCACCGCAGCCATGCCGTGCATGCCGGACTGCACCTGCGGCACATGGGCGAACGCCAGGTACACGCTGTCGAGCAGCAGCAAAATCACCAACGGCACGCCGACGATACCGACAAAGGCGAGCAACGCTCCGGGTATGCCGTGATAGCGCGTACCCACAAAGACGGCCATGTTCACCATGTTCGGGCCGGGAATGGCTTGACATACCGTAACGATCTCGGCAAATTCGTGCTCGTCCATCCATTTTCGATCTTCCACGAGAATGCGGCGACCCCACGGCAGAGCGCCGCCGAAGGCGCTGACACCGATTTGCAGGAAGGCGAGAAAAAGCGCGCGGCGGGACGGAACGAACGGTTGCAGCGTGGGAGAGTCAGTCATGAATTGATGGTAGCTCAGGGACGAGTCGGCGATTGACAGCGTTTCGATTGCTCGGGTGGCGTTTTGCCGATGAATGAGCAGCAAATAACTATTTCCCGATGCGATACAACATTTCGATGTAAACGCTTCTGATCTTGGGCTGCACGCAGACAGGCGGATTCTCACTCAAAGTCGAGCGGCGGGGTGTAATTGAGATAGTAGCTGGGTCGGTGTTTTCCAGTTGAGGCACTCGCGTGGTCGGTGGTTGAGT
>CAJDUD010000072.1_pt1 | contig 18485 bp, 18 predicted proteins | sample 7390161 | NCBI WGS metagenome assembly CAJDUD01 (sample SAMEA7055664, study PRJEB34461) | soil metagenome | biome: terrestrial ecosystem; feature: Peninsula; material: soil | place: Antarctica | collected 2016
CGATTCAGCGTTGGTGTATCGCGATATGAATGTGGGAACGGCCAAACCGAGCGCGGAAGAGCAGGCGCGTGTGCCGCATCATCTGATTGATTTGATAGCTCCGACCGAGACGTATTCGGTGGCGCGCTTTCTTGTCGACTGCCGCGCTGCAATCGATGCGATTCATTCGCGCGGACGACTTCCCCTTTTAGTGGGCGGCACGATGATGTACGCGAACATTCTGGTGCGTGGGCTCAGCGATGTGCCGCCGTCGGATGCTGCCATTCGCGCTGAGATTACTGCCGAGCGCGAGTGCGAAGGCATCGAAGCTATGCATGAAAAATTGCGAGTCGTTGATCCGATCACTGCGGCACGGTTGCCCGCGACGGATACCCAACGCATCGAGCGTGCGCTCGAAGTATGGCGAATCACGCGCGCTCCGCTTTCTTCGATCTCTTCGTGAACGCTACGAACTCACCGCGGACATGTCTTCGATGCGTTGTGTTGGCTATCGTCAGGTGCTGGACGTGCTCGAAGGTCGGGCACCTGAGTGCGAGATGTTTGAACGGGCGTTGTTCGCAACTCGTCAACTTGCCAAGCGTCAGATCACCTGGTTGCGTGGTTTTGAAGGCGCAGTGATTGCCTGCGACACTCAATCCGCCAGGGTGCAGGCTGCCGTCCAAATTGAAAAGGCATGTAAAGCCCTGTGAGCATGCAAGACGTTTGGTACTCACCGCAGCGCTGGATCCGGGCGGCGATAAGGCGTTTGCTCGAGCTGTGGGTTGAGGTGCAGGTGTTTCCCCAGCCATTGCACATTTCTCAGGACACGCCTGTGTGCTACGTGCTGCCACGCCCCTCATTCACCAACAGCGCGATGCTCGACCGGCTGACGCGCATTAACGATGTGCCGAGGTCGCATGCGCCTTTGGTCGCTCCTGGTCTGCACGAGCGTCGTGCCTACTTCGCGTTGCATGAAGATCGCAGCGGTGCAGCAGCTGCGCGCTTAACGAGATTAGTTAATGGGGTGATTGACGGCCGGACAAATGATGTGCACCTGATTCCGGTCAGCATTTTTTGGGGGCGCGCGCCGGAACGGGAAGAGCGTGAAGGCTCGCCGCTTCGTGGAATGCGCTGGCTGCGAATTTGGGCAGCCGAGGGTTGGGGTGGTCGATCACGATTGCGCAAATTGTTCTCGATCATTTTTTACCGTCGCGCGGTGGTTGCCAAATTCGACGATGCGATTTCGCTTCGAGATGTGGTCAATCTCGCGAAAGTCGAAGGGTTGAATCAGGAGCGCATTTTGCGTCGCGTCGCGCGTTTGTTGCGGACTGAGTTTCGCACCGAGCGAGAGGCTGCCATTGGCCCCGATCTTTCGCACCGACGCACGCTCATCGACAGTGTGCTGCGTGAGCCACGTGTGCGCGCCGCGATGCTCGCTGAGGTGGACGCGAAGAAGACCCCGCTCGAGAAGGTAGAGCGACGAGCGGCGTCAGTGGCGCGCGAGATCGCTGCTGACTATTCGTATCTGGTCGTGCGGGTCGGCGAGCGGCTGCTGGGGCGTCTGTGGAACCGCATTTACGAGGGTGTAACGGTGGTCGGGACTGAGCGGTTGCAGGCACTGGCACGCGACAACACGCTGGTCTATGTGCCTTGTCATCGCAGCCACATCGACTACTTGTTGCTGTCATACGTGATACACCGCGCGGGACTGACGGTGCCGCATGTCGCCGCAGGCGCGAATCTGAATTTGCCGATTGTGGGTGGACTGCTGCGTCGCGGTGGCGCGTTCTTTTTACGCCGTTCGTTCAAAGATGATGAGCTGTACGGCGAGGTATTTGCCGCGTACGTGCACGAAGTGCTGAAGCGCGGATTTCCCATGGAATATTTCGTTGAGGGCGGGCGTTCGAGAACTGGGCGCATGCTGCCGCCAAAAGCCGGGCTGATCTCGATGACAGTTCAAAGCTACCTGCGGGAACATTTGCGTCCGCTGCTATTCGTTCCGGTCTATATTGGCTACGAAAAATTGATTGAAGGTGGCAGCTACACCGAAGAGCTCACGGGCGCCAACAAGCGCAAGGAATCCGTATTTGGCCTGCTGTCGACGATCAAAAGTCTCCGTAACGAGCGTTATGGCGCGGTGGGCGTGACCTTCGCGAAGCCGATCACGCTGGGTGAACTGCTCGAGGAGCAGGGCGCTGTAGACATGGACGTCTGGCTCGCGGATAAAGGCCTGCGCAAACGTACTTTGACTGAGCTGTCGCGCTTGATTGCAGAGCGAATTAACGGTGCAGCACACTTAAATCCCGTCACTGTTGTGGCCACCACGTTACTGGCCACACCCAAGCACGCGGCCGACGCGGCGCAGTTATCGACGCTCGTTGAACGGTTGTTGCGACTGGCGCGGAGCGCTCATACAACGTCAGAACTATTTGCGACCACGCTGTCCGGTGAGCAATCGATCGCGCACACGACACTGCTTGGTTATCTGACGCGGCAGACGCACCCGCTTGGCGATGTGGTCAAAGCCAGTGAAACGTCTGCGGTGGCGTTGACCTATTTCCGAAACAATGTGCTGCATTGCTTTGCGCTGCCCGGACTGATTGCCTGTCTCATTGTTCAGCATGGTGTCATCGGGCGAACCAAGCTCGCTCGCCAGACGCGTGAGCTATATGCTTTGTTGGCGTCGGAGTTGTATCTGAAGCAATGGATCGATGTCGCGGAGTCACCGAGCGACATCGAGGACGTGCGTCTGTTATCGGTGCCACCTTTCGAGGCATTTGAGCAAACCATATCCACGCTCGCCTCCGATGGCTGGATTGTTGAAGAGACGGAAGCGCGCGTGGTCAGCGCTGCGGCACAAGGCACCGACAGCGCAGCGCATCTTGAGCTGCTCGCTGCCGTTATCCGCCCCACGCTGACCCGCCACGCTCTGATGTTGGCGCTGGTGGTGCGTGCCCCAAGTGGAACTGTCGGCCGCGAATTGATGGAAACGCTGTGCCAACAGGCGGCTCAGCATCTGGCAATGACTCACGTGTTTAATGCACCTGAGTTTTCGGATCGCACGCAGTTTCGCTCAGCATTTGAAGCTTTATTGCAAGCGGGGCGCGTGCGGCTTGATTCAGCGGGACTGGTCCATTTTGAGCCCACGTTGGTCGCCCAGGCGAATGAGGCCGCGTTTTTGCTTCCGGCCGATACTCGTGCCGCCGTGCTGCGGGCCGCACAGTTGCGCGCGCCGCTCACGACCGCAAGCGCTTAAAATCAGAGCCTCGCTTATTTAGGGCTGCACACGCAGCGGATGTTGATATGGCTGGCCGGACGCTCTACGACAAACTTTTTGACTCTCATGTGGTTCACACTGAGAGTGACGGCACGGCGCTGCTCTACATTGACCGTCATTTGGTGCACGAAGTCACCAGTCCGCAGGCGTTTGAAGGGTTGAAACTGGCTGGACGCAAGCCATGGCGGCAACAGTCGATGATTGCGATGCCCGATCACAATACGCCGACCACGCCCGGATTCACCACGATTCTCGATCCAGTGTCGCGCACTCAGGTCGAGACATTAGACGCCAATGCAAAAGAGTTAGGGCTGACCTATTACCGTATCGGCGACGTTCGCCGGGGCATCGTTCATGTCGTTGGTCCCGAGCAGGGTGCAACGCTGCCCGGCATGACTGTCGTTTGCGGCGACTCGCATACATCAACACATGGCGCGTTTGCAGCGCTCGCGTTCGGAATTGGAACCAGCGAAGTTGAGCATGTGATGGCGACGCAGTGCTTGCCGCAGAAGAAATCAAAATCGATGCTGGTGCGCTGCGATGGTCGCCTACCAACGGGCGTGACCGCGAAAGATTTGGTGCTAGCAATTATCGGTGTGATTGGCACGGCCGGCGGCACCGGTTATGCGCTTGAGTTTGGCGGCGAGGCTGTGCGCACGCTGTCGATGGAAGGTCGCATGAGCATGTGCAATATGGCCATTGAGGCAGGTGCACGAGCTGGAATGGTGGCTTATGACGCGGTGACGGAAAACTACGTAAAAGGTCGCCCGTTTTCACCGAAGACGCCAGAATTGTGGGAGGCTGCTACAAAGTATTGGCGCACCCTGGTGAGCGACGTCGATGCGGTATTTGATCGCACCGTTGTCATTGATGCGAGTGCGTTGATTCCACAAGTGACCTGGGGCACGTCACCGGAAATGGTCGTGTCGATTGACGGCCGGGTGCCCGATCCAGACAGAGAAAAAGACGCGACCAAGCGCGAAGGCATCGAGCGGGCGCTTGCATACATGGGCTTGACGCCAAACACGCTCATTTCTGATATCAAAATTGACAAGGTTTTTATCGGCTCCTGCACCAATTCGCGCATTGAAGATTTGCGTGCGGCGGCCGCTATTGTGAAAGGGCGTCGTCGTGCCGACACGGTCAAGCTGGCGATGGTAGTGCCCGGTTCGGGGCTGGTGAAGGCGCAAGCTGAGCAAGAAGGTCTGGACAAAATATTTCTTGCCGCTGGTTTTGAATGGCGCGAGCCTGGCTGTTCGATGTGCCTCGCAATGAATGATGACCGACTTGAACCTGGAGAGCGTTGCGCCTCAACGTCCAATCGTAATTTTGAAGGCCGTCAGGGTGCCGGTGGCCGTACACATTTGGTGAGCCCCGCGATGGCCGCTGCGGCTGGGCTTGAAGGTCGCTTCGTCGATGTTCGGCGACTCGGTTAATTTGTAAAGTAAAGGAAGTCCTAATGAAGCGTGTAACTACTGCAATCGTTCTCGTGTCATTCATCGCTCTGAGCGCTGGATGTAACACTGTTCAGGGCGTCGGCAAAGACGTGCAAAAGGCTGGCGAGAAGATCGAAGACGTCGCCAAGAAAAAATAGCGAATGGAAAAGTTCGTCACGCACACGGGTCTAGTCGTGCCACTGGATCGCGCCAACGTCGATACCGATGCGATCATTCCGAAACAATTTTTGAAATCGATCAAGCGCACCGGCTACGGTGCAAATTGCTTTGATGAGTGGCGTTATCTGGATGTCGGGCAGCCCGGCGCGGATAACAGCATCCGCCCGTTAAATCGAAATTTCGTTCTTAATGAGCAGCGCTTTCAAGGCGCAACGATTTTGCTTGCACGGCAAAATTTCGGATGCGGGTCGTCGCGCGAGCATGCGCCGTGGGCGCTGCAACAGAACGGTTTCCGCGTTGTCATCGCGCCGTCGTTCGGCGATATTTTCTACAACAACTCACTAAACAACGGTTTGCTCGTCATTCGCTTGCAGGACGTTGAGGTTGATCGTTTGTTCGCAGATTGCGCTGCTTTTCCTGGCTTTCAGCTCATTGTCGATCTTGAAGCACAACAAGTACGCGCGGTGGACGGCAGCTTTGCCTTTGGTTTCGACGTCTCGCCATCGCGTAAAGAGCGATTGGTCAATGGCTGGGACGACATCAGTTTGACTCTCGGTCGCTCTGATGCGATCCGCGCGTTTGAGGCGAAACATCTTTCTGCCCAGCCCTGGCTTGCTTGAGTGAGTCGTGAGCAGTGACCCGTGAGCAGTAGTTAACGCATTCTCGGCGTTTCCTCAACTGCTCACCACTCACTTCTTACCACGGATTGCAAATGAATATTCTCATCCTTCCGGGCGACGGTATTGGTCCTGAAATCATGATTCAGGCAGCGCGTGTGCTCGACAAACTGAAAGCAGAAGGTGAGGACATCTCGCTTTCGCACGGCACGTTGGGTGGCGCGGCGTATGACGCACACGGTCACCCCTATCCTGAGGCTACGCAGACGTTGGCGCGGAGTGCAGATGCGATTTTGCTTGGCTGCGTTGGCGGCCCGCAATACGACGCACTGCCCCGAGCGGTGCGTCCGGAGCAGGGCTTGCTTGCGATTCGAAAGGATTTGCAACTGTTCGCCAATTTACGTCCAGCCATGCTCTATCCTGAACTCGCCGCAGCGTCATCGCTTAAGCCCGAGATCGTGGCAGGGCTTGACATCATGATCATCCGCGAGCTGACCGGCGACATCTACTTTGGTCATCCGCGCGGCCGCCGAACTAATGCGAATGGCGAGGACGAAGGCTACGACACGATGCACTATGCGCGCTCTGAGGTAGAGCGCATTGCCCGAGTGGGCTTCGAGACTGCGATGAAACGCAACAAGAAGCTATGCAGCGTCGACAAAGCAAACGTGCTTGATACGTCGATCCTGTGGCGCGAAGTCGTTACCGAAATGGGCAAACGTTATCCTGACGTGCAACTTTCACATATGTACGTCGACAATGCTGCGATGCAGCTTGTTCGTGCACCCAAACAATTTGATGTGATCGTGACGGGAAACATCTTTGGTGACATCCTTTCGGATGAGGCTTCGATGCTGGCTGGTTCGATTGGTATGTTGCCGTCGGCGTCGCTTGATGCCGATAACAAAGGTTTGTACGAACCGATTCACGGCTCGGCTCCGGATATTGCGGGTCAGGATAAGGCGAACCCGATTGCGACGATCTTGTCGCTCGGCATGATGATGCGCTACACCTTTGGCCGTGCCGATCTCGCGCAAAGGCTAGAAACTGCTGTCCGCAACGTGCTCGCTGCTGGGCTGCGAACTGGAGATATCGCGACATCCGGCGAATCGGCAGTGGGCACGAAGGCAATGGGCGACGCATTGGTCGCGGCTTTGTAGCGAAAAATCTACAAAACTGTTGTATGACGTTGACATCGCAAGTTTGCGTCACTTATGCACAACATGTGGTGCCCCAAAGCGGCTCACAACACAATATATTGCGTATTGTTATACACAGTGACAGCGCGGAGTGAGTGCTCGCTCGTGTGCCGCTAAACTTAAAGTTAATTCTGAGCTTGCAGCGGCAACTCCATGATGTTATTTTTCTTATAGTTTCAGAATTAAGAGGGCGGCATGCTGCGCCAAAAACCACTCGTTGTTTCGCTTGTACTGGCGGGATTGATTGCCACCACTGATGCGGGGGCGCTCGGCTTGGGCCGTCTTAACGTGACGTCTCCGCTCGGGCAGCCACTGGTAGCCGAGGTCGATCTGACCGTCGCGCCTGGTGAAGATGTCGATTCCATTCGTGCAAATGTCGCCTCACCGGCTGTCTACCGGGCGGCTAATGTCGAATATCAGGGGGTGGTGCAAACCATCCGTGCGCAGGTGCAACGACGGGCCAATGGCCAGCCGTACCTGCGCCTGGTGAGCAGCCAGTCGCTGAACGACCCTTACCTGGATTTGTTGCTGGAAGTGAATTCCAGCACGGGTCGACTGGTGCGTGAATACGTATTTCTGTTGGATCCTCCGGGGGCGAGCGCAGCGCAGTCGGTCGAGCCGACACAGCCGTCGTTGCCTTCAATGCCCGCCCGCGCTACGTCAGCAGTACCCGCTGCACCTGCGGTGCCGGTTACCCGACCGAGCGCCTCGAGCCGTGCTCCGGCACCTGCGCCGTCTGGCGATGGCTCTAGCTACACCGTGAAATCGGGCGACACGTTATCCGGTATTGCAGGGCGTAATCTGGCTGCGGGCGCGACTATCGAGCAATTGATGATCGCGATACAACGTGCCAACCCAAACGCATTTATCGGCGGCAATATCAATCGCTTGCGCGCCGGAGCGAGGCTGAATGTGCCGTCGGCTAGCGACGCACAGTCCGTTACCCAGAATAACGCGGTCAGCGAAGTCCGTGCGCAAACGGCAAGCTGGCGAGGTTATGTGGCGCGCGTTGCTGACTCTGTGCCTAGCGTGGCGATGGATCAGCCTGCCGCTCGCGCTAGCGGAAAAGTTTCTGGCGCAGTTGCAGATACCGGTGGCGGTGTCAGCGCATCCGACAAGTTAAAGTTGTCTCAGGGCGAACGCAATAAGCCTTCGTCCTCCACTGAGAGCAAGGTCGCCGCAACTAAAGCGCTGAAAGAAGAACAGTCGCGTACCGCCCAGCTTGAAAAAATAAAGCGCGATCAGGAACGGGTTATTACGCTGAAGAACGAGGCGCTCGCCGAAGCGCAAGCCAAGGCGAAAGCAGCACCGCCGCCAGCGCCAATTCCACCAGTCGCAATTGCCAAAGTTGAACCGCCCAAGGTAGTGGCGCCGCCGCCACCCCCGCCGCCGGTTGTTACGCCTCCGCCTCCGCCGCCTCCAGCACCGGCTGCGCCACCGCCACCGCCACCTCCAGCACCGGTTGCGTCACCGCCACCACCGGCGCCTGTGCCGGAACCAGTAGTAACGCCGCCGCCACCGCCGCCACCGCCGCCTGCCGCAGCGGCGCCATCGCCGGCACCGTCACCTAGTCCGATAACGACTCCACCCTTAGCCAAAGCCGCAACGCCAGCGCCCGTGGTTGAATCAAGCATGCTTGATGGCCTTGGCGATAATCCTTTGCCGTTGGCCGCCGGTGCTTTGGGAATTCTGGCGTTATTGGGCGCATTCCTCTGGAGTCGTGGACGCAAGAAGACGCCTTCTTCGTCTGCTAATTCCAAAATGGCAGATCCGGTCGTTAACACGATGAATCCGGATACTGTATTTGGCACTTCGGGTCTTGGCGTCGTCAAAACCAACGACATGCCGGTACAGAGCCAGTTCAGTCGTTCTGGCATGGGTACCATCGACTCGGGCGAAGTTGATCCAGTCGCAGAAGCCGAGGTCTACATTGCTTATGGACGTGAAGCGCAAGCCGAAGAAATTCTGCGCGAAGCTCTGCTGCGTGATCCACAGCGCCTTGACGTAGCGACTAAACTGGCTGAGATCAGCGCCACGCAAGGCAAGCGCGACGTGTTCGACAAGCTGGCGGGCGACGTTGCAGCGCTTGATCGCAACAATGACTACAAGCAAAAGCTTGCCGCCATTGCAGCTACGCATTTCCCTGGGCATCCATTGGCTGAAGGCGCAAATCCTCCTTCCGCTCGCGGTGTCAACAGTGTTGTTAAAGTAATCGCCCCGGTGGCGGCTGTTGATGATGGCCAAGTCACTATCGTTTCAACCGCTGGCTTTGCTCCGCTGGAAACGCCGACGGCTACTGGTGCAAGCGCTGCTGCTGCGGAGTCTCTGGCCAAGGTTCCGGTTTCAAGCTCGCTCGATTTCGTGCTTGATGGCATGACCATCGCGAAGCCGAGCGGCTCACCGCCGCCAGCCCCAGCTCCGATCATGATGGCGGTCGCTGAGCCTGTGGTTTCTTCGATGTCGGGTTCGCCGAACCGGAAATCGCTGGAGCAAGATTTGGCCGAATTGGAAGCGTCACTTAAAAAAGCGACGTCGACGGGTCAAATGCCAGAAGGCGGCATGGACTTCACCGACTTCTCGACCGCTACGCCGACTAACCTTGGCACTGTGGGTCCGTCGATGCGGCCTGAAATGCTGGATCTGAGTTTTGACGCGGGCCGTCAGGGCTTTGTTGACCCAACGCCTTCGATTCTTGATGGTCAATGGCATGACGCTTCAACGAAGCTTGATCTGGCGCGCGCGTACGAAGAAATGGGTGACCGTGAAGGTGCTCGTGAAATCCTGCGTGAAGTCATTCACGACGGCGACGAGGCACAGCAGGCCGAAGCTAAAGCGATGCTCGCCAAACTTGGCGGCTAATCACAGCAAACGCGTATCGATAGTCTTGTAGAAATACCCCAGCCAGCGGAGAAAACTCCGCAGCGCTGGGCTCTTGGGCTTGAGTATCGTGGCGTTGCCTACTGCGGTTGGCAACGACAAGTCGGCCAGCCCTCCGTGCAGCAAAAACTGGAAGAGGCACTCTCCAAAATCGCGATGGCACCGATCAGCGTTATCGCTGCGGGTCGCACCGATACGAGAGTTCACGCATCTCTTCAGGTCGTTCATTTTGAAACTGGTGTCGATCGCGACGCCATTGCCTGGGTTCGTGGCGGCAATCAGTATTTACCGGACGACGTCTCCATTCGCTGGGCGGTGCCGGTTGACGACCAGTTTCACGCACGATTCGCTGCGACTTCGCGCCGCTATGTGTATCTGCTCGCTTCCCAGCCGCACCGACCCGGATTGAATCGTGGGCTGGTTGGCTGGACGCATTGGCCGCTGGAGATGTCCCGCATTGAGGCGGCATTGCCAGCGCTCTGGGGCAAGCACGACTTTACGAGCTTCCGTGCATCCGAATGTCAGGCGAAATCGCCGCTCAAAACTATCTACTCTGCGACAGTCACGCCGCGCGGCAACGTTCTGCGACTTGATTTTCACGCCGATGCCTTTCTGCATCACATGATCCGCAACATAGTCGGCGCGCTGGTCTATATCGGCAACGCCCGACAGCCCAGCGACTGGCTAAAAACACTGATCGCGCAGAAGGATCGCACGCTCGCCGCTCCGACGTTTTCGCCGGACGGCCTGTATCTTGCCGGAATTGAGTACGATCGCCGCTTTGCATTGCCCGAAGCGTTCGTCGATCCGTGTCTCTAAATTCTTCCATTCCCGTCTTACGAACCCGCATCAAAATTTGCGGACTGCGTGAACAACAACATGTTGATGTCGCGATCAACGCGGGGGCCGACGCGCTGGGATTTGTGCTCTATCCGCCGAGCGTTCGCGCCATCTCACTGGAGCTTTGCTCTGAACTCACACGCCGCGTCCCGGCCTTCGTTTCCACCGTTGCCCTGTTTGTAAATCCAACGCCACAGGAGGTCGAGAACGCCCTTTCCGCCGCCAGAATCGACCTGCTGCAGTTTCACGGCAATGAGCCGGAAGCTTTCTGCGCGAGCTTCGGGCGTCCGTATTTGAAAGCACTGGCGGTCGACGAGTCATTCGATTTATTACAATACGAACAGCGATACGCCTCCGCCGCCGCGCTCCTTCTGGATACGCCGAGCGCCGGGCATGGCGGCAGCGGAAAGACATTTAATTGGCAGCTCATCAACATACCAAACACACGAAACGAGCGCGCTCCAGCCCTCGTTTTGTCTGGTGGCTTGACTGCTGCAAATGTGGCCGACGCGATTAGGGCAGTCCGTCCGTTTGCGGTGGATGTGAGTAGCGGCGTCGAGATATCTCGCGGCGTGAAAAGCTCCGAACTTATTGAAAATTTTTGTCGCGCTGTGCGCCTTGCGGATGCCTCGATGTGAGTCACGCGGGTTGTCACCAGCGCTGAAGGCTTTCCATGAAACTTTATGACTTACCCGACGCCCGCGGCCATTTCGGGCCATACGGTGGCACCTTTGTTGCTGAAACTTTAATCCAGGCGTTAGACGATCTCAAAGCGCAGTACGCCAAGTATCAGCACGATCCTGAATTCAAAGCTGAATTCGAAAGCGAACTCAAACATTTCGTCGGCCGCCCAAGCCCGGTCTATCACGCCAAACGCTGGAGCGAGATGCTCGGCGGCGCCCAGATTTACTTCAAGCGCGAAGACTTGAATCACACTGGCGCACACAAAATCAACAACTGCATCGGTCAGGCGTTGCTCGCCAAACGCCTCGGCAAGCCGCGCGTGATCGCCGAAACGGGCGCCGGCCAGCATGGCGTCGCCACCGCCACCATCGCCGCCCGCTACGGCCTTGAATGTGTCGTCTACATGGGCTCGGAAGACATCAAGCGGCAGGCGCAAAACGTGTACCGCATGAAGCTGCTGGGTGCGAGCGTGGTGCCGGTTGAGAGCGGCTCGAAGACGCTGAAAGACGCGTTAAATGAGGCGCTGCGCGATTGGGTGACCAATGTCGACAATACGTTCTACATCATATGATGGTGCGCGATTTTCAGTCGGTGATTGGTACTGAATGCCTGACGCAAATGCCCGAACTGGCCGGGCGACAGCCGGATGCGGTGCTCGCCTGCGTGGGCGGCGGATCAAACGCGATGGGCATTTTCTATCCGTACATTCCGCATGAAAACACGCGCCTGATCGGCGTGGAAGCTGCGGGCGAAGGCATCGAAACGGGTAAGCATTCAGCGTCGCTGACACAGGGCGTTCCCGGTGTATTGCACGGCAATCGCACCTACTTGTTGCAAGACGCAGACGGCCAGATCATCGAGACCCATTCGGTGAGCGCGGGCCTCGATTACCCCGGCGTTGGGCCCGAGCACGCCTATTTGAAAGACATTGGTCGCGCCGAGTACGTGAGCATCACCGACGACGAAGCGCTGAAGGCCTTTCACGAATGTTGCCGCATCGAAGGCATCATTCCCGCGCTGGAATCTAGTCACGCCATTGCGTATGCCACCAAGCTTGCGCCGACGATGGGCAAGGACAAAATTTTGCTGCTGAATCTCTCAGGGCGAGGCGACAAGGACATGCACACAGTGTCGCAGCGATCCGGGCTATCGTTCTACTGCCATCCAGAATGCGAACCGGGGCGCACCGCAGCACAAGCTCCGAGCAAACCGATGGTGCGTCAATGATCCGCATCAATGCCGTCTTCGCCACGCTAAAGGCGAACCAAAAAACTGCCCTGATTCCGTTTATCACGGCAGGCGATCCGTCACTCGAATCGACGTTGCCCACCATGCATGAGTTGGCAAAAGCAGGCGCCGATGTCATCGAGCTTGGCGTTCCATTTTCCGACCCGATGGCCGACGGCCCGGTGATTCAGCGCTCGTCCGAACGGGCGTTGGCGAAACGGATGTCGATGAGGAAAGTGCTCGCGACTGTTGCCGAATTCCGCAAAACGAATAGCGCAACGCCCGTGGTTCTCATGGGTTACGCGAATCCGATTGAAGCGATGGGGCAAGCTGCTTTTGTGGATGCGGCCGCCAACGCAGGTGTCGACGGCGTGCTGGTGGTGGACTATCCGCCCGAAGAGGCCGACGAGTTCTCGGCGTTGCTCGCCGCACGCGGCCTTGCGCCGATTTTTCTGCTCGCACCAACGTCCACTCCGGAGCGCATCGCACACGTCGCCAAACTCGCGCGAGGCTACGTTTACTACGTCAGTCTGCGCGGCGTCACGGGGGCGGGCAATCTCGACGTCGCAGATGTCGCGAAGAACGTCGCGGCGATCAAGGCTGCCGTGCCGGTGCCAGTAGGTGTCGGTTTCGGCATTCGTGATGGCGTGACAGCCCGCCAGGTCGCGGCAGTGGCAGATGCGGTGGTGATTGGCTCAGCGCTGGTGCAAACGATGTTCGACGCGCCACCCGATGAAGTAGCTGCAAAAGCGGGAGCCTGGTTGGGTGAAATTCGGGCTGCGCTGGATGCCTGACGGCTGCGTCGCTGGAATAGCAGCTTTTCGCTGAAAGCACCAGTACGCAGGGGGTAGCGCCAGATTATTGCTGTAGTCGATAAATGATTTTTTCGGCGCTTATCCCAAGTACAGCGGTTTTTTCACGAAAAAGCTGTATCCATCCACACTTCAGGCTTGAGCACGTCAAATGACACGCGCTTGCGCATTTTGAGTAGTGCGCGATCGTAGGTCAAAAGTGCGTCGGCATGTCCGCAATGCGCGGTTTCGACAAACTTCTGATCATCGCGATCGGAGCACTTGGGCAGGTCTGCCGTCTGCTCGGGATCAAGCTGCACCCACTCGATAAATGGCCCGAGCAGCGCGAGCCCAGCCGCAATCTGATCATCCTCAAGCTTGAACATCGGATAGCCGAGCACATGTTTTAGCTCGCGATACGTACGGACGGAGAGGAGCGGTGTCACGCGCCCATCCTGCCACGCTTCACGTAGTCGCAAATGGCGCGAATCTTTAAACACCAGCGCTGAGATCAACACGTTGGTGTCGATTACGAGGCGGTTCATCGAGTCTTGGCTCCGTTAGAAATCGCGGTGGAACCGCTCCACAGAGATGACAGAGATCACTGTGGGAGCGGTTCCACCGCGATTGTGCGCGACCTATTGCGCTGTCCAACCACCATCCATCGTATACGCGCTGCCGGTGATCGAACCGCCGGCATCGGTGGTGAGGAACAACGCCAGCTCGGCCAGATGCTCTGGCGCAACGAAGCGTTCGCTCGGTTGCTTCTCGCCGACCAGTTGTTGCGTTGCGGCGTCCACAGAAATGCTTTGTGCCGCAGCGCGCGCTTCAATCTGTTTGCGCACCAGCGGGGTATCCACCCAGCCTGGGCAAATCGCGTTGCAGGTGATGAACGATTTTGCGTTTTCGAGCGCGGTGACTTTGGTCAAACCGATGATGCCGTGCTTTGCGGCGACGTAGGCCGCCTTGCCAGCCGACGCCACAAGTCCGTGCGCCGAGGCGATGTTGATGACGCGGCCCCAGCCCCGTTTCTGCATATCGGCGAGCGCAATCTTCGAGGTGTGAAACGCGGAGGACAAATTGATCGCAATCACGGCGTCCCATTTGTCATCCGGAAAGTCGGGAATGTTCGCGACGTGTTGAATCCCCGCGTTGTTCACCAGTACATCGATGCGCCCGCAAATTGCAATGGTTTGCTTGACCAGCATCTGCGCCTCGGAACCCTTCGACAGATCGGCTGGAACGTAATGCACACGGACCTTTGATGTTTCCGCGATCTCCTCGCGCAGGCGATCAATTTCAGCCGGGTCGCCGAAGCCGTTCATCACAACTTCCGCGCCTGCTTCGGCGAAACGACGCGCCATGGCAAGGCCAATGCCGCTGGTGGAGCCGGTAACTAGGACGATGCGATTTTCAAGCGATTTCATGACATCTCTCACAGGTTTTGTTGCGTTGCATCATAACCCTTCTTTACTCGACAGTTCGTTTTGGCAATGCCCGTTTGAACTCCGCAAGCGTTGCCAGTCGTGCTTCTGCATGATCGACGATGGGTAGCGGATAGTCGCGCCCTGGCACAAAGTCGCGCGCCTGTTGCTCAATCGGCGAGGTCAGCCACGGCGCATGAATATCCTTGTTCGAGAGCTTGCCGACTTCGGGCACGTATTTGCGGATAAACGTGCCCTTTTCGTCAAAATTTTGGCTCTGTGTAATCGGATTGAAAATGCGGAAATACGGCTGCGCATCGCAGCCGGTGGAGGCCGCCCATTGCCAGCCGCCGTTATTCGCGGAAAGATCAAAGTCATTCAGTTTCTCAGCGAAATAGCGCTGACCCCAGCGCCAGTCAACCAATAAATCCTTGGTCAAAAAACTCGCTGCGACCATACGCAAGCGGTTGTGCATGTAACCGGTTTGATTCAGCTGACGCATCGCGGCATCGACCATCGGATAGCCGGTGCGCCCCTCGCACCACGCAGCAAAGCGCTCCGGATCGTTGCTCCAGCGGATAGCGTTGTATTCCGGCTTGAACGCGCCATCGACCACGCGTGGATTGTGATGCAGGATATGAACGTAAAAATCGCGCCAGATCAGCTCTGAGAGCCACACCTCGGCCCCGCGCGAACCCTCCTGCCAGCGCTGCCACGAGGCAGCCACCAGACCGCGTATCGACACCGTGCCAAAGCGCAAATGAGTTGAGAGGTACGACGGGCCCTTGATCGAAGGGAAATTTCGGGTGTCACTGTAGCGGTCGATTCGTTCCAGAAATTCAGCGAAGAGCTTTTCACCGCCTGACATTCCGGTAGGAAACTTAAGTTCGCGCAGGTTGGTGCGTTGGAAGCCCATGGATTCGAGCGTTGGGATTTCGCCTGAAAACCATCCCCTCCCCAACCCTCCCCTTGAAGGGGAGGGGGCGAAGCGAAGCTGATGCGTCTCCATCGGATAAGCCTTTACATAGAAAGCCTCCATCCGTTTGATCCAAGCGTTCTTGTACGGAGTGAACACCGAGAAAAACTTACCAGTTCCGGTGAGCACCTCATCCTTTTCGAAAATGACGTGATCTTTGCGCGTTTCGAATGCAATGCCGTGCGCTTTCAGTCGTTTCACTACCGCTGCGTCGCGATCGAGTGCCGACGGCTCATAGTCATGGTTGGTGAAGACGGCATCGACGTCCAGCGCAAGCGCTAATTTTGGGATCGCCTCCCGCGCCGTGTCGTGCAAAACATGCAAACCGCCGCCCATCGCCTCTAGTGCAGCGCGCAGCTCAACCACGCTTTCCCAGATAAATTCGACCCGGCGATCCGCTTTGTCGGCAAGCGCATCGAGAATTTCGCGATCAAACACGAACACACAATGCACGCGTTCTGATTGGGTCAGCGCTGCGTGCAGCGCAGCATTGTCAAACGACCGCAAGTCGCGGCGGAACCACATGAGGGCGGCTCGGTGAAGCATAGATAGGCGCCGATTGGACTGAAGAGCTAATTTTGCCAGCCACGTAGAATTGTCAACATGGAGTCAAGCTGCCTCGCAGGCCACTTTCTGATCGCCATGCCCGCCATGGCCGATCCCAATTTCAAGGGAACGGTCACCTATGTGTGCGAGCACAACGAGCGCGGCGCTTTGGGTGTCGTGGTCAATCGCCCGACGTCGCTCACGATGGATTCACTCTTTCAGCAAATCGCCGTTGAGGTGGCCGACATCCGATTGTCACAACGCAAAGTGCATTTCGGCGGCCCGGTGAGCGTCGAGCACGGCTTTGTGCTGCACCGCTCGCAGGGCTCGTGGAACTCGTCCATCGTCGTCAGCGACGAGCTTTCACTCACCACGTCAAAAGACATTCTTGAGGCCGTCGCTGGCGGCACTGGGCCCGCCGAATGGCTGCTGACGCTCGGCTATGCCGGTTGGGGAGCAGGCCAGCTTGAAGAAGAAATTGCAGCGAACGCCTGGCTCACGGTGCAGGCCGATGCTGACATGCTGTTCGTGACGCCACCGGAGGATTTGCTCAACGTTGCCATCGAACGCCTGGGGATATCACGGTTTGCACTGTCCAGCGTCGCAGGTCACGCTTGAAGAATCTCACGTTCCTCGCTTTTGATTTTGGCGAGCGACGTATCGGCGTGGCGCTCGGCAATGATTTGACCGAGACGGCGAACCCGCTCACCGCGTTTGACGCGACCAGCGACGATGCGCGATTTGCGGCGATTGGTGCGCTGGTGAAAGAGTGGGGGCCAAGCGCGTTCATCGTGGGCCGCCCGTCGTATCCCGACGGCAAATCACATGCCATGACCGCCCGCTGCGAAAAATTTGCGCGACAGTTAACGGGCCGGTTTGATCGGCCATCGTATCTGGTTGACGAGCGCTACACCAGCGTCGATGCGGCGCAAGCGCTCACCGTAACCGGCAGCCGACTGTCAGGACAAGAGAGAAAAAAGGCGATCGACGCCGAAGCCGCGGCGCAGATTCTGCGCCGTTTTTTTGAGGAGGGTGCGATGCCCGTTACTGTTGCAGAAACCAGCAAAACGTCATGACGGCGGGGAACCTTGATTTGCCCGATGCTGAGGCATTGTTCAACGACCTGAAAGCGCAAATGGCACCAGCGATTGCCTTTGATGCGAAACTCGTCGGCGTTTACTCCGGCGGCGCCTGGCTGGCGGATCGACTTGCCGCTGAGCTTGATGGTGAACACGAAGTCGGCTACATCGACGTGTCCTTCTATCGCGACGATCTGTCCACCAGTGGCTTGAAAAGCAATGTGCGCAGCACGCAGATTCCGTTCTCGGTACAAGGCGCACACATAGTGATCGTCGACGACGTTTTGTTCACCGGACGCTCGATTCGTGCCGCAGTGAACACGCTGTTTGACTTCGGGCGTCCGGCCTCAGTGCAGCTTGCGGTTCTGGTAGACAGGGGCGGGCGCGAGTTGCCGGTGGCGGCTGAGTACGTTGGCGCGCCGCTGATCGTCGCCCGCGATCTGATGCTGTCGCTCAACAAAAATGAAGACGGAAAATTTGCCTTGACGACCGAACCGTGGACGCCGCGCTGATGCTCTCCAAGAAGAACTTGCAACTTAACGAAAACGGCGATCTGCATCATTTGCTCGCTATCGAAGGTCTGCCTAAACGCATCATCGAGCGCATTCTCGACACCGCCGAGAGTTTCGTTGGAATCAATGAACGCGAAGTTAAAGTTGTGCCGCTTCTACGTGGCAAATCAATCTTCAATATCTTCTTCGAAAACTCGACCCGAACGCGGACGACGTTCGAGATCGCCGCCAAGCGTTTGTCCGCCGACGTAGTGAGCCTCGACGTCGCGCGCTCCAGCACCAACAAGGGCGAGACGATTCTTGACACTATCGCCAACCTGACTGCGATGCACGCCGACATGTTCATCGTGCGCCACGCGGAAAGCGGCGCGCCGTATCTCATTGCGCAACACGCCGCGCCGCATGTGCACGTGGTGAACGCGGGCGACGGGCGCCACGAGCATCCGACGCAGGGCCTGCTCGATGTGTTCACCATCCGCAAATACAAAAAAGATTTCACGCGTCTAACGGTTGCTATCGTCGGTGACGTGTTGCATTCGCGCGTCGCCCGCTCGCAGATTCATGCCCTCACGACGCTCGGCGTGCCCGAGGTGCGCGTGATTGGGCCGCGAACGCTGTTGCCCGCCGACATCGAGCGGCTTGGCGTGCGCGTGTTCACCTCGCTCGAAGAGGGCCTCAAAGGCGTCGATGTCGTCACGATGCTGCGCTTGCAAAATGAGCGAATGACCGGCGCGCTGCTGCCCTCCGCGAGTGAATATTTTTCGCGATACGGTCTGACGCCGCAAAAGCTTGCGCTGGCAAAGCCCGACGCCATCGTGCTGCATCCCGGCCCGATGAATCG
>CAJDUD010000039.1_pt1 | contig 18477 bp, 12 predicted proteins | sample 7390161 | NCBI WGS metagenome assembly CAJDUD01 (sample SAMEA7055664, study PRJEB34461) | soil metagenome | biome: terrestrial ecosystem; feature: Peninsula; material: soil | place: Antarctica | collected 2016
TGGGTTGGCAACTACGTGCTCATCAGCTACGGCGATGGCGCGGTGATGGGCGTGCCTGCCCATGATGAGCGAGATTTTGCGTTTGCCAAGAAATACGACCTGGGCATCAAACAGGTGGTGGCCGTCGAGGGCAAACAATTCTCGACGGACGCATGGGCCGACTGGTACGGCGACAAGCAAGTCGGCACATGCGTCAACTCGGGCAATTGCGATGGCCTCAGATACAAAGACGCCGTCGATCAGGTCGCCACTGCCCTGATAGTGCTCCATCTCGGCGAAAAGAAAACGACCTGGCGGCTACGCGACTGGGGCATCTCGCGCCAGCGCTACTGGGGCACACCGATTCCAATCGTGCATTGCGACGAGCATGGCGCGCAGCCTGTTCCTTACGATCAATTACCCGTGGTGTTACCGACAGACTGCATCCCGGACGGCTCAGGTAATCCACTGATCAAACACGAAGGTTTCCACAAAGGCGCGACGTGTCCCGTCTGCGGTAAGGCCGCGCGTCGCGAGACCGACACGATGGACACCTTCGTCGATTCATCGTGGTATTTCATGCGCTATACATCGCCCGGCAGCGACCGGATGGTCGACGCACGGAACGATTACTGGATGCCGATGGACCAATACATCGGTGGCATCGAGCACGCGATTTTGCATTTGCTCTATGCGCGGTTTTGGACCAAGGTGATGCACACGCTTGATCTGGTGAAGTTCAAAGAACCATTCACCAAACTGCTCTGTCAGGGCATGGTGTTGAACCACATTTATTACTCGCGCAACGATAAAGACGGCAAAGATTACTTTCCGCCCGATCAGGTCGCGCCGGTGCTGGATGCGCAGGGGCACATCACGGGTGGCAGATTGGCCGATGGCACCGAGCTGCACTACGGCGGCGTCGGCAAGATGGGCAAGTCAGAACGCAACGGCGTCGATCCGCAGGACATGATCGAAAAATATGGTGCCGACACGTCGCGCCTGTACATGATGTTCACAGCACCGCCGGAAGCATCACTTGAATGGAACGACGCGGCCGTTGAAGGTTCGTGGAAATTTCTACGAAGGGTTTGGAGCTACGCGAACAAGCACGACGCTGTTTTGCGCGCGGGTATCGCTGGGCCGCGCGATGAGTCGAAGTTCAACGACGCCGCGAAAAATCTCCGTCGTGAGATTCACACGACGCTCAAACAGATTAATTTCGACTTCGAGCGTATTCAATACAACACGGTCGTTTCCGGTTGCATGAAGGTGTTGAACGCACTTGAAGGCGCAGATGCAAATGCGATCACGCCGCCCGCACTTTCGGAATGCTTCTCAATTCTTTTGCGCGTGCTTTATCCGTCCTGTCCTCACATCACTGAAACGCTCTGGCGAGAACTCGGTTACGCGGCTCAAATCGGCGAATTGCTCAACGTGGCATGGGCCGAGGTAGACGAAAAAGCACTGGTCAGCGACACCGTCGAGCTCGTGTTGCAGGTCAACGGCAAGACACGCGGATCAATTGTCGTCGCGTCAAACGCTGACAAAACAGCGATCGAAGCGGCGGCAGCGGCCGCGCCTGATGTCGCCAAATTTGGGGAAGGTCGAACACCTAAAAAGATCATCGTCGTTCCGGGAAGGCTCGTCAATAAACATGGTCGGATACACCGTGATGTCTCGCTCGCGCTCAGCATGACAATCGCCTTGTTAGCGGCGGCGCTGCTCTCTGCATGCGGCTTTCAACTCAGAGGTACAGCCACCTATCCGTTCGCCAGCGTTTATGTCCAGCGGCCCACCTACTTTGGCGTTACGACGAGTAACTTGGCGGGAACAGCTGCGCCCGTTGTGCCAGATGTCATTGTGAGCCTGATGACCAATGGCATTGCAATCAAGGAGAAGATCGAAGACGCCGATTTTGCCATTCGTTTTTTGCAGGTATTTTTCGACAAACGCGTGCTGTCGCTTTCCGGAGGAGGTCGCGCACGCGAGTTCGAGCTTGAGTATCGGGTTCGCTACGAATTTGTCGACGCAAAAGGACGTGCCTGGGGCGAACCTGGCGAGATCACGATTCGTCGCGACTTCTCTTTCTCCGAGTCCCAGGCGCTCGCGAAGGAAGCTGAGGAGACTCAGCTGATTCGCGATATGCAGCTTGATGCAGCAGCGCAAATTTTGCGGCGGTTACAGGCAGTGAAGCGACCAGCGTAGTGCAAGTTTCACCCGATCAATTCGCCAGTCGTTTAAACGACACGCTCAAGCCAGTCTATCTGATCTACGGTGAAGAAATCCTCACCAAAATCGAGGCTGCGGACGCCATTCGTGCAGTGGCGCGCAAAGCGGGCTATAGCGAGCGCGAGCACTTTATCGTCGAAGCGCATTTCGACTGGAGTCTGATCGCGCAGTCGAGCGACAACCTGTCGCTTTTCTCAACGCTGCGCATCATTGAAATCAGCGTCAACACGGCAAAACCTTCCGCCGATGCGGGTGCGTTTTTTGCAAATATTGCGAACAAGCCGCCTCCTGATACTTTGTTCATTTTGAACCTGCCGAAACTTGACCGCTCGGCGAGCGATTCTGCATGGTTCACTGCCTGTGATCGTGTCGGCGTCACGGTCGCGGCGCCATTGGTAGACCGCGATCAACTGCCACGCTGGGTAAAGGCGCGACTGACGCTCGCAGGATTTGACGCGAACCGTGAAGTGATCGAATTGATTTGCGAGCGCTGTGAAGGCAACCTGCTCGCCGCAAAGCAGGAAATTGAGAAGCTCACGCTGTTGGCACCGGCTGGAAAATTGAGCGTTGAAGCCGTGCTCGACGCTGTGACTGACGTAGCGCGCTACGATGCGTCCGAGTTGTCCGAGGCATTTTTGCGTGGCGACCTGGCCCGATACAGCCGTGTACTCGCGGGGCTTCAGGCCGAAGGTGAAGCCGCGCCTCGTTTGTCGTGGCAATTGGCGGAAGACGTGCATGCGTTGGGCAGCATTTTTATGTCGCGTCGTCAAGGTGTGCCGATGATGCAGGCGCTACGTAATGCGCGAGTGTGGGGCAAGCGACAGAAAGCGATGGAGCTCGCAGCGAGCCAGATTAATCCGCGGCAAGTTGCGCCTTTACTCAAGTCATGTGCGACGCTTGATGCGCAAAGTAAGGGGCAGGCGGCGGGCGATGCGTGGTTGACGCTGGCGGGTCTCGCCGCATTGGCGCACGGCGCTCTGGCACTCTAATGTGCCGTCTCTGCAACGACCCTGATCACGTCGCCGATGCGAGCGATGCCAACGCCGCAATCGCCGCAGTTTCGGCACGCAAAATAGTGCGGCCGATGCGCAGTTTATGGTCGCAACGATTTCGCAGTAGTTCGAGTTCACTCGGGGCGAAGCCACCTTCGGGCCCAACGAGTATCGATACCGCGCTCGCCACGATTGAGGGCAGTACGGTCTCACCGTCAGCATCCAGCAAAACGGTTGATTGACCCGTTAACGACGACACCGCTCCGGCCAGCGTGATCGGCGCATGAATTTCAGGAATTCGATTGCGACCGCACTGCTCGCACGCGGCGATCAAAATTCCGCGCCAATGTTCGACGCGCTTACCCACATCACCCGGAATACGCTGCGAACGCTCGGTAAAAATCGGATGGATCGTCGATACGCCCAGCTCGCAAGCCTTCTGAATCATCCAGTCCATACGGTCATTGGCAATCAGCGCTGCATAGATCGTTATCTGGCGATCTGATTCGCGCTCGACGTTGATGCGTTCGCCGGTTGTGACCGCCACGCCACGCTTGTCGATGTGCGTGAGCGTTGCCGGAGTTTCACCGCCACTGCCATCAAATAGTGTGATCGCCTCGCCTTCGCGCAAACGCAACACGCGGACGTGTTGCGCGACGCGTGCGTCGAGTTCGAACTGGGTACTTTGCCGAACGGGTTCAGCGCAGAAGAATCTGGGCATGCCGTTCACGTAGGGCGGAGCGTTTGCGGTTCTGCCTCTGGCCGATACACATACCGAGCTTCATTTGCTTCAAGCGCCTTCGTTTGGTGAAGCACCTCCGAGTTCCGCCGTGCGCCACCCGCACTACGCATTCGCAAACTTCCACAGCGCACCCAGCACCAAGCCTGGCGCTTCCGACAGCATGCTGTGGCCCGCCTCTGTCAGCGTCTCCACGCGAACATCGGGCAGCGCTGCGATCACTCCTTGTGCGCCCTTTGGCGAGGTCATCATGTCGCGAGCCCCTATCACCACGAGTGCCGGAACCGCCACTGCTTTCGCCGCTTCGATTCCACCGACATAAGCTTTGCAGGCAGACAGATCGGTGTGCAGCACGCCCTTCGCCATACGCCGCAAGAGCGCGAGCCCATTACCTGGCAACCACATACCTGGCACCGCGTGGTTATTGCCGAGCTGCGACGCCGGCGCGAACGACCATTCAATGATCATGCGCCGCGCTTTGTCCTCATCGTCTCTTGCTGCATCCAGCAACGCGTCACCGACGGCCATCGGAACCGCAGTGCCAACGAGCGCAAGTTTGCGAACCAGATCGGACCTCTGCGACGCCAGCTCAAGCGCGGTGAGCGAGCCCATGCTGTGCCCGATCACCACTGCGGCGCGCACGCCCACCGTATCCATGAACGCCGCAACCCAATTTGCATAATCGCCAATCGTTGTGCACGGCGCGCCATCGCTCTGGCCATGCCCCGGCAAATCAAGCGCCAGCACGTTCCAGCCGTGAAACGCAAAGTAGCGCGATTGCAGCGACCACACGCTGTGGTCATTCGCTGCGCCGTGGATGAATACAGCGGTGGGAAGCGTGGGGTTGAAATCGCGCGTGCCGGTGTAGGCGAAGGCTGGTTTGCCGTTAACGGTTAGCTTCATTTCGTTTTCTCCGCAGCCTTCAGCGCCCTCGCCAAATCCTCAATCAAATCCTTCGCATCTTCAAGGCCAATCGACAGCCGAATCGTGCCCTCGGTGATACCAGCCGACGCCAGCGCCTCCATGCTCATGCGCGAATGGGTGGTGCTTGCGGGATGAATCACGAGCGACTTCGCGTCACCGACGTTCGCCAGATGCGAGAACAGTCGCAGGTTGTCGATGAAGGCTTTACCCTGCGCCCGCGTACCCTTCAAGTCGAACGAGAACACCGCTCCCGCTCCCTTTGGAAAATACTTTTTTGCAAGCTCATGATCGCGATGTTCCGGCAATTCAGGATGCGCGATTGCGCCGACAAACGAATGCGAGCGCAAAAACTCCATCACTTTGCGCGTGTTGGCAATGTGCCGATCCATGCGTACGGGCAGCGTCTCCATGCCCTGCAAAATTTGCCATGCCGTCATCGCGGACATGCACGCGCCGAAGTCACGCAGCCCTTCGCGACGACAGCGCAGAAGGAAGGCAGCAGTGGACGATTCTTCAGCAAACACCATGTTGTGAAAGCCGTGATACGGGGCGGACAGCGTAGGGAAATTTGCACGGGCTTTGCCTGACAGCCAATCGAATCGGCCGCTATCTACCAGCAATCCACCAATCACCACGCCGTGCCCTTGCAAAAACTTGGTTGCGGAATGAAACACGATGTCTGCGCCGTGTTCGAACGGGCGAATCAGGTACGGCGTAGTCAGCGTCGAATCGAGCATCAGCGGCACGCCCGCCTCATGAGCAATTGCAGCCACCTTCTCAATGTCAATGAGCAAATTACCCGGATTGCCCAGCGTTTCGCCGAAAAAGAGCCGCGTATTCGGACGCACCGCCGCGCGCCACGCATCCACATCACCCGGATCAACGAAGGTCGTCTCAATGCCAAATCGCGGTAAGGTGTAATCAAGCAAATTGTGCGAACCACCATACAGCGCGCGGCTGGCCACAATGTGACTGCCGGTGCCCATCAGCGTGACGATGGCCAGATGCAGCGCCGCCTGACCGGACGCGACCGCAATCGCCCCGATGCCACCCTCAAGCGCCGCGATGCGCTCTTCCAGCACGGCGTTGGTTGGGTTTGAGAGGCGCGAGTAAACATGCCCGGCACGCTCCATGTTGAAGAGCGCTGCGGCGTGGTCCGAATCCTCAAAGACGAATGAGGAGGTTTGATAAATTGGTGTGGCCCTGGCGCCCGTCGTCGGGTCGGGTCGTGCACCCGCATGCAGCGAAAGTGTGTCGAACTCAAACATAAACAAAACCTGAACAAACCGACTCAGATGAGCCGAATGCGTATTAGTTTACGTGGGGCGATCAAGGCACAGTCATCAATGCCGAAAATTCCAAGCGAAATGGACTCGTCCATTCAAATTGCGACCCAGAAAACGGGAAAATGAGCGGACCGCAACAAAAATAGGTATTTTTCTGTTGCGAAAAAACAACAATACTGGATCAGCTTTAGCTCAAATCCGCCATTAGGCAGGGCCTAGCGGCGTGAAAAGCGATTTGTCGGGTTGTTAAAAATACCTACCTACGCCCTGTAGCAGCGGGGCTTACAGCGATAAAGCTGCTACTCGAAAATGTCGAAAAAGACTGCCGAAAAGGCACCTACAAAAGCTCCCCAGGCGACAACGGTTCCATCTCATTCAACATCTGATGCATCTGATCGCGGGCCTGAATAAAGGTGGAATGTTTGCCGCCTTCAGACAAGTAATCGTCGAACGCCTCACCATGCGCACGACGCAAATGATTCACTAACGCAATGAACGCCGTGACCATGCGCGGTTCGAAATGCGTGCCCGAAGTGCGCTCAATTTCGATCACCGCTTCGGCGTGCGTCCACGCATGTTTGTATGAGCGCACGTGTGTCAGCGCGTCGTACACATCAGCGAGCGTCGCGATGCGCGCGACCTCTGGAATCTCCTCGCCTTTGAGGCCTTTTGGATAGCCCGAACCATCCCATTTTTCGTGGTGATTCAGCGCGATTACCTCAGCCAGCCGGAAGGCCGGATGCGTGCACTGCTGAAGGATTTTCGCACCGATCGTGGTGTGCCGCTGCATCACGCTGAACTCAGCATCAGTCAATTTACCGGGCTTCATCAACAAGCCATCAGGAATGCCTAACTTGCCGATATCGTGAAGCCGCGCAGCGAGCTCTATATCAGATGTGTATTTGTGGCCATAACCCAGCGAATTGGCGAGCAAACCAGTGAGTCGACCGACTCGATACGCATGACGTCCGAGTGTGTCTTCACGCAGTTCGGCAGACACCGCCAGGCGCTCCATCGCGTCACGGTATAGCGGCTCAGGAACGTCAATCTCTTCACGATGCGCACTTGGTGTTTTCTGGATCGCCATGATCACCGCACGCACGTCGTCTTTGCCCGGCATCGGAGTCTGAATGCGCTCTCGGATCAATTCCAGTTGTCGCGCTACTGCCGACACCTGAGACTTACCCAAGAACTCCACCAATTCGCCCAAATACAAGAGCGCGCCGGCATGGTCATTACCCTTTTCATAGGCTTTTACTAACAGCACCAAATTGTCCCTGTACAACGCGGGCACAGACTTGGATCGTTTAAGTAAATCAAGCAGTTTCGCGACAGCGATCGTCAGGTTGCCGACAAATATTTCGTACGCGGCTTCGGCAAGTTGTTTGTTTAGATCCAGCCGAGGCGAAGAAAACGATTCGGCGAGGCTGCGAATCATTTTTAATCGCTCATCAACGGTTGGCCTGTCGCCCAAGCCAATTGCGCCTCGCATCCATGTATTTTCTGTGGCGACACGATTGAGTATTCCCTGTCCGTCTTTTGGCAGACCCAGAGCCTCGCACGACTCTCTCGCGGCTTCGGCGCTGAGCGCGTAGTGCTGCATCGCAAGCGCTGCGCTCGCCATGTTGGCTCTTGATGCTGAGACAGCAGACGCACACTGCGGATTGCTCCTGAATCGTTTCGATATTCGCAGAGCAACAGAGATCGTTTCACGATACAAACCCATTGCGTACAACGAGGCTGTCATGTTGCTGAAGGCAATAGCTACCCCGAGCGGATAGTCAAGCTCTTGCGCAAGGACGGCAGCTCGAAGCGAATACTCGACACCCCGCGCTGGCAGCCCAATGTCTGCGCTCATCGCTGCGTAGACGCTACACGCACGTCGAAGCTCGCTCTTCAATCCATTGTCGGTGGCAATGTCCAGCGCGCGTTCAACGAGCGGAATTGCCGATAGCGTTATTCCACGCGAAACGTGGGCAAACCCAACGTCAAGCAAAATTGAAATTGCCAAAGGAAGCGGCTCGGGTTTTGGGCTGAACGCGATGATGCGTGCACAACGCACGACTAACTCAAAGTCAGTCGCATCGCGCGAGCGCAGTAGCGAAGGCATGTCGTCATGAAGCTGCGAAATCAGCTCAGAGATTCCTTCGCTTTCAAAATCAGAGACGCATGCGTCAAGCAAACCAACTAAAGCACTAGCTTCCATTTGCAACCTTTCAATGCCAACGTCATAATCACGTCACAGGGCCATCTTCTCACACATCACACGTAAGCACAAAGGCATTCACATGGACAAGCAAATCGAAACTTCTGTCATCGCTAACGAATCAGCCGTTCTGCGCGAACTGCTCGACTCAGAACTCGTATTCATCGGCGGCGGCGAACTCGTCCTGCTCGGCGGCTAGTCAAATCAATCAATCTGGAGATCCACATGGACAAGCAAATCGAAACTTCTGTCATCACTAACGAATCAGCCGTTCTGCGCGAACTGCTCGACTCAGAGCTCGTATTCATCGGCGGTGGCGAACTCGTCCTGCTCGGCGGCTAACCTAGCTATTCAACTCCACCCGCTTCCCAGCCATAGCCACCGTCGACTCACGGTGCGCGATCAGTAGCGTGGTGATGCCCAAGTTTTTGACGACTTGATTGACGGCCTGTTCGCGCTCGGTATCGAGCGCACTGGTGGCCTCGTCCAGCAGCAGAAACTTGGGTTGCCTGTAGAGCGCCCGAGCGAGCAGTAGTCGCTGGCGCTGTCCCCCAGACAATGCACTGCCTGTGTTGCCCACCAGAGAGTCGGTACCCATTGGCATGCGGGCCACCTCCTCGGCTAGCGCTGCACCTTTGAGCGAATCGTTCACGCGAGAGATGTCGGCCTCGGTGTCGAACAAGCTCACGTTGTCTGAGATCGATCCGGCAAATACGTAGTCGTCTTGCATCACAGCCGCGAGCTGCGCACGCAGCGACGTCGGCTCAATCTCCCGAATGTCGAGCCCGTCAATCAAAACGCGGCCTTCGGTCGCTGGCAAAAGCCCGACTACGACCTTGGCAAGCGTCGTCTTTCCCGCTCCAGAACGGCCCGTCAGCGCCACGCTGTCGCCCGCCTCCACGGTGAAGCTCACGTTTCGGAAGATAAACGGGTCATGCGGGCCATAGCGAAAACCAAGGTTTTCCACGACCCAGGTAGCTTTGGACAGGTCGGGCGCGGGAGCCAGGCCTCGCGCCTCGACACCCGCCAGCGCAACGTCAGCGACCCGCTCGGCGTGAAGGTCGAGCAATTTGAATTCGGTGAACTTGTCGATCAGGTTGGACAAACGCGTCACAAACACCATTTTGTAGGCAATGAAGGCGAGCAGCATGCCAACGCTAAATCCGCCGGAAATCACCTCACGCGCACCAAGCCAGAAAATCAGCACGTTTTCCAGCCCGAACAGCGCGAAGCTCGCCGTCCTGTAAGTAAGCGTCAGGCTTTGCGCGCGAATGCTGGCGTTCACGGTGTCGACCACAGCGTTCTGCCAACGCGACAGGCGATCTGCTTCGCCCATGTGCAGCTTGATCGCCTGCATTCCGCGCAGACTTTCAATGAAGTGTGTTTGTTGCTGGGCGGCAAAGATGAGTTGCTCGTTCACCGCTTCGCGCATAGGGCGGAACAAGGCCCAGCGCAGCAGCGCGTAAACAACCGCCACCGCGAGCACCACTAGCGTTAGTTGAACGCTGTAAATCGCCATGACAAAAAACATGCTGATCGCCAGCACCCCGTCGATCAGCACTTCAAGCGAGCTGCCGGTCAAGGTGCGCTGGATCGCGTCCATCGATGCGAAGCGCGACAGCAGATCGCCGACGTGACGCTTCTCGAAAAACGCCAGCGGTAAGCGCAGCAAATGCGAGAACAGCTGCGTCAAGACTTGCAGCGATAGCGTGCTCGTCAGGTGCAAAAGCAGCCAGCCGCGCAGCGCCGAAATCGCGGTCTGCATAAGGATCAATAACGCGAAGCCGAGCGCCAGTACTGTCATCAAATCCCGGTCAGCGGAAACAATGACCTCATCGACTGTGAGCTGAGTCAGCCACGGCATCGCGAGCGCAAAAACTTCAAACGCGAGCGCCAGTGCAACGAGACGGAACAATGCGCCGCGAAATCCGCGCGCGCTGCCAATAATCGACCAGATCGAAAATCGCTCAACGCTTTTGCGTTTGGAAAAGCTCGGTGTCGGCGTTAACTCCAGCACGATGCCGGTGAAGTGCTTTGAGAATTCGGCGAACGGCAACGTGCGTGCGCCGCGCGCAGGGTCGTGCAGCGTGACTGCCTCTTTGCCAACAGCGGTGATCACGACGAAGTGATTGAAATCTACATGAGCGACAGCGGGCAAGCGCACCTGAGCGAGCGCAGGAAGCTCAACGCGCAATGGACGCGCCGCGAGATTCATGCTGTCGGCAATGTCGATCAGGCTTTTCAGCGTGGAGCCTTTGAGCGATACCGAATGATCTCGCCGCATCGACTGTAAATCAGTTTCGATGCCGTGATAGCCCGCGATCATGGTCAAGCACGCGAGTCCACATTCGGTGGCCTCGGTCTGCATGATTAGAGGCACGCTGCGGCGGAAGAAGTTGAGTTTGTTGAACTTCGGGTGCGTGTTCGTCATAGCCGTCCCCGCAAGCGCAACACGGGCTCCACCACCCAGCGATACAAAGGTCGCTCATCAAGCGCAATATCAGCCTGTGCGCTAAGGCCGCTTTTGAGCGGATAGGTTTCGCCGTAGGCGGTAACCACGGGGGTTGCAAGCGTCGCGCGGACGCGGAACACCGGCTCTTTGACGAAGCCCGGCAAGCCCATGTCGCCGGGGGACATCACGGCGCGCCCCACATCAACGACAGTCGCCGTCGCGTGTCCAAAACGCTCCATCGGAAACGCATCGATAGCGAGTCGAACCGTTTGTCCTTCACGCAAAAAGCCTGCGGAACGCGTGGGCACGTAAATGTCAGCCATCAACACGCGAGACCCAGTTTGCACTTGAATGAGCGGCGCGCCGATCGCCACCGTTTGCCCGACCACGGCGATCACGCGCTCGACCGTGCCTTCACCTGCGGCGGTCACGTCATAGGCACGCCGCGCCAGGCTCTCGCGCGACGATTGGGTGAGCGTGGACTCGTCGCGCGACAGGGCGGCGAGCTTGCCTTCCATCGTGGCGCGCAGCGTTGGCAGCTCGGTGCGTGCGGCGGCGAGTTCACGGTCTATGCCCGCGCGCGTACGCTTCAATGACTCAAGTTTCACCACCTGCTCTGCCAGATCGTCCTGCTTTTGCTGCACCTGTAATTCAGGTGCAAATTTTTCGCGCGCGAGTTGGCGATAGCGCTCGACCTGAACTTTGAGTTGTGTCACACGGTCATTTTGTGCATCGGTTTCGCGGCCCAATTGCGCGTTCTCCGCGATCAGTGATTTGATCCGCGAATCGAGTTGGACTTGCTGTGCGGCAAGCAGTGCCTGGGCCTGTTTGCGCTCGCCGGCTATGGCGACGCGGCGTGTATCAGCATCGCGCGCGCCCGCTGCAAACACCGCTTCGCCACCCGCTGTCCGCTCGGTAGAAATCGTTGCCAGTCGCTGCCCCGCTTTGACGCGTTCACCGCTTTTCACATCGATACTGGTGACCATTCCAGCCTCGGTGGCGGCGACGAGCATGGGATCGTTCGCGTAGGCGAGCACGGCAGGGGCGCGGGCCTTGCGTGTGTATTGGGCGGTGGCTAAAAATACGACAAATGCGGCGGCGAGCAAAACGCCGACCCACGCGAACATGCGGGCGATGCGCGGCGTGGACACCACCAGCTCACCCCAGGCGCGTTCACGTTGGTGCGCGATAGCTTCTTTGCGATAGAGGCTGTTTCGGGCAGTGGGCTCGCTCATTTCACGACCTTCGAACGACCATGGGAGTGCTCACTCTGTCATCCTGAGACACCGGCGAAGGATGATATTTTTCGTTGCATCAAACTTCAATGTGCGCAGTCCTACATTACCGCGCCGATATACCAGGGCACAAACTCATCGGCACCGTAACCCCAGCGTTCACTCTTGCTGGCTTTGCCTGATGCGGTCGCGAGAATCATGTCGAAAATTTCTCGCCCTTTATCCGCAATCGATACGCCGCCGTCAACGATGTCGCCACAGTTGATGTCGATGTCTTCTTCCTGTCGATTCCAGAGAATATTGTTGGTCGCGAGCTTGAGCGAAGGCGATGGTTTGCAACCGTACGCCGATCCGCGTCCCGTCGTAAAACAGATCAGGTTGGCTCCGCCCGCAACCTGGCCCGTGGCGCTCACCGGGTCATAGCCCGGCGTGTCCATGTAGACGAAGCCGTGTTTGTCAACCGTCTGCGCGTATTCGTACACATCAACCAGCGGTGTGGTGCCGCCCTTAGCCACTGCGCCCAGCGATTTTTCGAGAATCGTGGTGAGCCCGCCAGCCTTGTTGCCGGGGCTCGGGTTGTTGTTCATTTCGCCTTTGAGGCGTGCGGTGTACTCCTCCCACCACTTGATGCGAGTGACTATTTTTTCGCCGACTTCGCGCGTCACGGCGCGGCGTGTGAGAAGGTGTTCTGCTCCGTAGATTTCTGGTGTCTCGGAGAGGATCGCCGTACCGCCGTGTGCGACGAGCAAATCAACCGCCGCACCGAGCGCCGGGTTCGCGCTGATGCCGCTGTAACCGTCGCTGCCGCCGCATTGCAAACCGATGGTAATGTGCGATGCGGGCACCGATTCACGGACAGCTTTGTTGGCATCGAGCAACATCGACTCCACCAGCGCGATGCCTTTAGCGACGGCTTTGCCTGTGCCACCGACATCCTGCATGTTGAAGCTGTGCAATTTTGGCCCGTCGTCGAGACCTTCGGCCGCTTTGAACGAGCTGATCTGATTGGCTTCACAGCCGAGGCCGATCACCAGAATCGAATGGAAATTCACATGCCGCGCATAGCCTGCAAGCGTGCGACGCAACAGCGTCATGCCCTCACCATGTACGTCCATACCGCAGCCGACCGAATGAGTGACGGCGACCACACCGTCAACGTTCGGGTAGCGCTTCAAGGCGTCGCCACGAAAGTGATCAGCGATCAATTTGCAAACTGTCGCCGAGCAGTTCACGGTTGACAGCAAACCAATGTAGTTGCGCGTTGCCACGCGTCCGTCTGCGCGCTTGATGCCCATGAACGTCGCCTGAGGATTGGCTGGCGTAACCGGGCGCACATCTACGCCAAACGCGTAGTCACGTTCGAACGTGTCACCCATCGCGAGGTTGTTCACGTGCACATGGTCGCCGGCTGCAATCGCCTTACTGGCGAAACCGATGATCTGGTTGTAGCGGCGCACCGGTGCGCCTTGGGCGATGGCTTTAGTCGCGATTTTGTGGCCTGGCGGCACCATGCCTTTGACGGTGACGCCCTCGTTTTGCAATTGCGTGCCGGAGATGAGTTGCACGCGGGCGATGACCACGTCGTCGTTCGGGTGCAGGCGAATCGTGAGTTGTGCGGCAGTGAGCATGAGGGCGACCGATTGAAACGCAAATGAATCCTAATGCTACGTCGTTCCTATAATGGGTCAAAGCTAAAGCGCACAGCGCAAAGGAAGAGCATGGGCGAGCGTCTCAAAGGCAAAGTGTGTCTGATCACGGCGGCGGGTCAAGGCATCGGCCGCGCGACAGCAATTGCGATGGCGGCCGAGGGCGCGACGGTCTACGCGACCGACGTCAATTTGAAGCTGCTCGAAACGCTCAAGGCCTACCCCGGCATCATCACGCAAAAGCTTGACGTGCTGAACGATCTGGAGATCAAGTTCACGCTTGAAGGGATGCCGCCGCTTAATGTGTTGTTCAACTGCGCGGGCTTTGTGCATCAGGGCACTATCATGGAGACGGGCGACGAGGACTGGGAGTTCTCGTTCAACTTAAACGTTCGCGCGCCGTTCAAGGTGATTCAGGCGGCGCTTCCGCGCATGATCGCCAACGGCGGTGGCTCCATTATCAACATGGCGAGCGTCTGTTCCAGCGTGAAGGGCCTGCCGAATCGATTTGTCTACGGCGCGACCAAAGCAGCCGTGATCGGTATGACCAAAAGCGTCGCGGCGGACTATGTGAAAGGCGGCATTCGCTGCAATTGCGTATGCCCTGGTACCGTCGATACGCCGTCACTGCACGACCGCATGGCCGCCCTCGGTGACATCGATGAAGCTCGCAAAATGTTCGTGTCACGGCAGCCGATGGGGCGTTTGGCGAAGGCCGAAGAGATTGCGCCGACGGTGGTATTTCTCGCGTCCGACGAATCCGCCTTCGCGACCGGCAATGCCTACATGATTGATGGCGGCATCACGATCTAACCTTCAATTCCAAAATCTGATTAACCCGCAGAAAGCGAACTCATGAAACTCATCCGCTACGGCAAACCCGGCCAGGAAAAACCGGGCATCATCGACGCAGACGGCAACGCGCGCTCAGTCGTCGACATCATCGACGACTGGAATGGTGAAAATCTCTCTGCCAAAGTGCTGGCAAAGATCGCGAAGATCAATCCGGCGAAGTTGCCGTTAGTCAAGCCGAAGACGCGCATCGGCTCGCCCGTCGCGCGCCCACAAAAATTCATTGCAATCGGTCTGAATTTCACCGACCACGCGATGGAGACGGGCAATCCAATCCCTAAAGAACCGGTCGTTTTCAATAAGTGGACGAGCTGCATTGTTGGCCCGAACGATGACGTGATGTTGCCGAAAAATTCGGTGAAAACGGACTGGGAAGTTGAGCTCGGCGTCGTCATTGGCAGCCAGGCCCGCAACGTCAGCAAAAAGGACGCGCTCAATCACGTGGTCGGCTATTGCCTGATCAATGACGTCTCTGAGCGCGAGTTTCAGATGGAGCGCGGTCAGACCTGGGACAAGGGCAAAGGCTTTGACACCTTCGGCCCGATTGGTCCGTGGCTCGTCACCGCCGATGAAGTCGGCAATCCCGGCAAGCTCGCCATGTGGCTCGACGTCAACGGTGCGCGCATGCAAACTGGCAGCACCAAGACCATGATTTTTGACATCGCGACCATCGTGTCGTACTGCTCGATGCTCATGACGCTGGAGCCGGGCGACATCATTACTACGGGCACACCTCCGGGCGTCGGCCTCGGCATGAAGCCGAATCCGGTGTACCTGAAACCGGGCGACGTGATGACGCTGGGTATCGAAAAGCTCGGCGAACAGAAGCAAACTGTCGTGAAATTCAAGACAACGAAGGCATAAGCTTTCACCTGAAATCACTATTTCACGGGGGCTGGTGAGCCATATTCGTACAAGTCGACATTCGCATTAATGGCTCGTTAGCCCCGATGAAGATTGGGGTTTCGACACAAAGTTAACCGTCTTTTCTTGGGAAAATATGAGCAAAATCCGTTACTGGTCCACGCCCTCGCGGATCGCGCCAATCCAATGCGCGACCGCACGTTGATCGGCGTAAATCGCGGGCGCTGCCGACGCTAGTTGTCGGCGCAACGTGTGTCGCTCCTCGGCACTATGCAACAACCGAGTCGCAATGGCTGCGTAGTCAGCCTCGCTCACTGCTAGAGTCTCACCGATGCCTGCGGCATCCAGCGCCGCTTTAGCAAATCGGCCGCGCAGGTGCTGGCCAGGTAGCGTCACGATGGGGGTGCCTGCGGCCAGCGCATCCCACGTTGTGATGCCGCCGCCCACGGGAAATGGGTCCAACAGCACGTCACACGCCGCGATCAGTTCGACAAATTCACTGCGCGATCGTCGCCGGAAAAAGCGCACCCGGTCTGCCGCAGCGCCAAGCGTTGCAGCGAAGCGCGCTTTGATGGCGGCCGTCTGTCCCGGCAAACTCGCCTCAGGCAATAGCAGCGTCGCGTTCGGCGATGTGTCGAGGATCGCGGCGAGAGTAGCGTCAAATCGGGGCATCAGTTTGAACAACGATTGCGGGCAGATCAGCAATTCGCCGGCACCGGAAAAACCCAGCGCATGACGGTCACGCATTTTTGCCGGTAACGGCGCGCGGGGATAGGCGGGAAAGGGTGAACCGTCGCCCAGTCGCAACAGTGATTCTGAATAAAAACGCTCGCTGCCTTCCGGCTCCAGCGCCGCGTAGCTCACGAATTTATCAATGCTCGCGAGACCACTGGTGCATGGGTGCCCAAGCGTGCTCCATTGTGCGCGGGCGAGGCGCGCATGCGCCAGATAGTAGGTGAGCGCCTCCATGCCGATTTCGGGGTAAAGCAGCCAGTCGAGCTCAGTCGTTGCGATGCGATCACGGGCTGCGATCAGGTCAAACGGAAGCCGATGCACCGTCGCGCCCTGGGCGATGTCTCGAGCCAGTGCATCGTCAAAAAACGGCGGGACTACAAATAGATGCACGTCGAATTCATCGCGCGGCAATCCCGCAATCACTGCCTGCAGTGCACGCCCGACACTTTGATCGAACAGAAAATGCGAGCAGATTCCGAGACGTGGTTTGCCGGACTTACGCGGCCGATCAAGGTGATCGGCGGTGAACGCGAGGGAGGGCGCAGCCGCATGCAACGTAGCGGCAAGTTCAGCAAGTAGGGCACGATCATCGTCGCGGCCGTGATACGAGAGATAAAACGGTGTGTCACCAAAATCATTGAGCGGGTTGTCGAGTCGCAAATTCGCAGCGCGTAGATCACTCAGCCGCGCTGAAAATTGTGTGCGGGCATCGCTAATTGCCGCCTCAGATGCAGGAATAGGCGGCAGCAGGGTTGCCAGTCGAAAGCGCAAACCTGTGTGCTCATGAACGGCGAGGGCAGATTCGTAGGTGTGTCGAGCGGCGTCGATATCGGCATTCTCGCTCTGCAATAACGCGAGATTCATGGCGATCACCGTATTGCCGGGTTCGCGCTTGAGGCCAGCCTGAAATGACGCTTGGGCCTCACTTATATTGCCCGCGCTCTGCTCCATCTGACCCAGCGCATTCCACAGCATCGCGTGATCTGGCAGGCGCTTGCAGCTAGCCCGCGCGAGGGTCAGCGCCTCAACGCGCTCACCCAGATCATTGAGCACGTCAACCAGCGTGGAGCGCGCGTTGGCGTGGCCCGGATCGCGTTTGATGCATTCGCTAAGCAGGCTCCGCGCGCGTGGCAAGTCGCCGCTCTGCATGGCGTTGAGCGCACGATTAAAGCGCGCGTCAACATGCGACGGGTCAATCTGCAAGGCAGCGGCAAACGACGCGTCAGCGCTGGTAAAGTTTCGCTGCTTGCGTCGCAATTCACCGAGGTTATTGTGCGCCGCAATCAGCCCAGGCTTCAGGCGCAGCGCAGCTTCGTAGTCAGCCGCTGCATCCTGCAGACGCCCGAGCGACGAGAGTGCCAGCGCACGGTGATAGTGCGCCTCCGCCACCGATTGTGGGGTAGCCGTAATCAACCGGTTGAGTCGCTCAAGCGCTAGCTCCGCTTCGCCCGCTGTCCATGCCGCAACACCACCGTAGAACAGCGCCGCTGCGTTGTCTGGATCGACTGCGAGCACGTGCGCATAGAGCGGCAACGCGGCTGCGGTCTGCCCCGACTGATGCAATTGCAACGCTGTTTTCAGCTCAGGTGACACGGTATTTCTAAGTGCTTCTAAGTTATAGCTTTTGGTTTAACGTCATACTTAACGGGGGCATCCGCGGCAAAAGCCCATAAGTCGATAAATACACTTTTGAGTCGTTAGCCCCATACAAAGCGTTGTTACAGGCAAAAGCTGTTGACCCCCTCAAGTGTTCGTGCGCAACAAAATCAGCGTCGCTAAGCCAAGGAAAATAAAGAATCCGCCGGTATCAGTCACGGCAGTCAGCAGCACACTGGAACCCGCAGCAGGATCTTTGCCATGACGATAGCGCCACATCGGAATGACCACCCCCATCACCGCGGCGAGCATAAGATTCAGCGTCATGGCGAGCATCAGCACCAGCCCGAGCGCAAGATTGCCCTCCATCAGCCCGATCACCAGGCCAATGACACCGCCAAAGATCAAGCCATTGATGATTGCCACTGTCATCTCTTTTTTGATGAGGCGGCGAAAGTGGTCGGAGCCGATTTGGCCCAGCGCAATGGCGCGTGCGATCATTGTTAGCGTCTGATTGCCCGAATTTCCACCTATCCCGGCAACGATGGTTTGCAGCACTGCGAGCACCGCTAATTTGGCTATCGAGCCCTGAAATAAATCGGTCGCACGCGAGGCCACAAACGCTGTGATGAGATTAAGTCCCAGCCACTGCCAGCGGTTCTGCACACTCTTCCAGACGCTTGCAAAAATGTCTTCTTCGTCTCGCAAACCCGCCTGATGGCGCATATCCTCTTCCGCG
>CAJDUD010000035.1_pt1 | contig 17983 bp, 16 predicted proteins | sample 7390161 | NCBI WGS metagenome assembly CAJDUD01 (sample SAMEA7055664, study PRJEB34461) | soil metagenome | biome: terrestrial ecosystem; feature: Peninsula; material: soil | place: Antarctica | collected 2016
TAAGTTGCGAGAGGTTCTAGCGGTCCCCTCTACCCGCAAGGGTGAGGCGGCCGAAGCAGCGATAATCGCTGCATGCCTGCCCCGCAAAATTTAACCGAGGAAATCACCGACGAGGGGTTGATGCAAGCATTCGCGCGAGGCAATATGAACGCGTTTGAACAGCTCTATGACCGACATGAAACAGGCGTCTGGCGCTTCGTGTTTCGCAGTGTGCAGGACAACGCGGTAACCGACGATCTGGTGCAAGAGCTGTGGTTCTCCGTCACGCGCTCGGCAGCAAGCTACGAGCCGACCGCCAAGTTCAAAACGTGGCTCTTCACGATGGCCCGAAATCGCGTCATTGATCACGTTCGCACCCGTAAAAATCACGCCAGTATCGACGCAGAAAATGAGGAAGGCGAATCGATGTTCTCTGATCTTGCCGCTGAATCACGTCTGGGCCCCATGCGCCAGGTGAGCTCGCGCGAGCAGGCCAAGGCGTTGCTCGATGCGATTGAGCAACTGCCGGAAGATCAGCGCGAGGCGTTTTTGTTGCAAGCCGTGTGGAGGAAATCGCGGTTGCGATCGGCGTCTCATTCGAGACGGCCAAGAGCCGCCTGCGCTATGCACGGAACAAACTAAAAACACTGCTCGCTGATTTCGCGGAGGTGTCGGCATGAGTTCGTTGCACACAGATAAGCGCATGGATCCGCTGATTGACGCGTATCGTCAGGCCAGCGAGCTTGAAGCGCAATCCTCCGGCGCACGACCAAGCGCCGCGTTGCGCGCTGCCGTGCTCGCGCATGCGCGCGTGGTAGCACAATCGGCCACCACGGCTGAACCAAAGCTCTCGGTGAGCGAGGCGGTGCGCGCCGAACCTGCTGCCAACGAATCAAGGCCGATCTGGCGCATCGCCGCGGGGGTCGTGCTGGGTGTGGTTGGTCTATGGGTGTATCAACTGACGCGACCCGGCACCGTCGATGAGGCGAATGTCGCGGTGATGTCCGCACCCCAGAGCGCTAAAGCGCCTGCGACCGGAGCAGCGACTGCCGATGCTGCGTCGGCGGCTCAGGTGGCGTCTGTGACGTCGGGTGCCGCGTCTGCCGCTGGCGTGCCAACGATTCCTGCGACCGTTGCCGCGCCCGCGCAGCCGGAAACCGCTGTCGCCATCGCGATGCCCACTAGATCGGCGACGGTAGCGAAAGATACTGCCACCCGCGAGCGCGTAGGCGCGACTAGCACTAGCAACAGCGCGGTTGTTAGTGGGCCGCGCGATAGCGTTGCCGAGACCGCCCGCAGAGACACCAGCGTCGCTCTGGCAAAGGTGGATGCGCCCTTAAAGCGGGCAGAGCAAACGGCACCTGCGGGAGCGCAAAGTGCGGTAGCGGTTGCGGCGCCGGTAGCGGCAGCACCGGCGACACCTGCCGCAACGACTTCAGCCATCCCTGAAGCCGCCACGTCGGAGCCTTTCGGTGAAACGATGGTTGCTTCCGCTGAGATGCGTAAGGCGACCCGACCCGGCACCGCCGCGCGCACCGCCGTCGCTGCCGCCCCGACAGAAGCCGGAGCACCACCTAACGCATTTCCCGCATCCGCATCCGGTGCGTTGTCTGCTGCCGCACCGCCGCCCGCAGCACCCGCAGCGAGCCCGCAGGCCGCCGCCGCTGGTGGTCGCCCGGCAATGCGTCAAGGCGTCTTAAGTGCGCCTGATACCGCGATGTTTAGCGCAATTCGGGTTGGCAACGTCACCGCATTGCGGGCGGCATTAGCTCGCGGCGCTAACGTCAACGTGCGCGACGCAACTGGTCGCACTGCGCTGCAAATTGCGCGTGAACGCAACGATGCAGACATGGTGAAGGCACTTGAACTGGCGGGCGCTAAATAATTCCATTTCAAAATCAATACTGACTTTGAAATGGAATAACACTAGAGCGGGCACTTACTGCCTGTTCACTGAACCGCGTCGTCGGCGTGGTTTTGCGCTTCGCGAGGACTACGACGAGGGTAGTACCCATCCTGCAACGCTAAGGTCGGTCAAAGCGTCACGAACATAGCAACCACCGCAACGGCCATCACCACGGTCGCCAACCACCCCAGCCAGCGCAAGCGTTTGCCAATACGAAACTGGCCCATTACGCGTTCGCTGGTGCCGAGCAGCATCATCACAATCATGATCGGCAGCGCGATCACGCCATTAATCACCGCACTCCAAAACAGCGCTTTGATAGGGTCAATTGGCATGAAATTAAGCACGACGCCGCCGACGGTGGACAGCGCGATGATGGCGTAGAACTCTTTCGCTTCCAGCAGCTTCTTGTCGAGCCCGGAGCCCCAGTCGAAGCATTCAACCACTGCGTAGGCGGCCGATCCGGCAAGCACTGGCACAGCCAGCATGCCAGTACCGATGATGCCCAGACTAAACAGCAAAAACGCGAAATCACCCGCGAGTGGACGCAGCGCTTCTGCCGCTTGAGCAGAGGTTTGAATATCGGTGATACCGGCTTTATGAAGCGTCGCGGCAGCACTCAAAATGATGAAGAATGCGACCACATTCGAGAAGCCCATGCCAATAAACGTATCAATGCGAATTCGCTTGAGGTGCGTGCGGGCAGCTTCCGGCGCAATCTTCGCGCCCGCGTCGTGAAATTTGCGCAAATCCTCCATCTCCTGCGCGGCTTGCCAGAAGAAAAGGTAGGGACTGATGGTTGTTCCGAACACGGCCACAATCATCATGATGCTGTCGCGATTCAGCTCAAGCTTGGGCCACACAATACGCGTCGCGACTTCAACCCACGGCACCTCAATCGAAAACGCCACTGCGACATACGAGAGCAGCGCGAGCGTCAGCCACTTTAGATAGCGAACGTAGCTTTGATACGGAATGAAGACTTGCAGCACAAGGCACAACAAGCCGAAGGTAACGGAATAGACGTGCGCTGAGCCACCCAGCAGCAAAAAGAGCGCCTCGCCCATTGCCGCAATGTCAGCGGCAATATTGATGGTATTGGCCAGCACCAGCAGGCTCACTATGGCGTAGAGCACCACCTTGGGATACTCGGCCTTGATGTTGGCGGTAAGCCCCCTGCCAGTCAGGCAACCTAGCCGCGCGCTTACCATCTGAATGCCGCACATCAGCGGATAGGTGAATATCATCGTCCACAGCATGCTGAAGCCAAACTGCGCGCCTGCCTGCGAGTACGTCGCGATGCCGCTGGGATCATCATCCGCAGCGCCAGTGATCAGGCCAGGACCGAGTTTGTCGAGCATCGGTGTTTTGCCTTTAAGTGAGCTCAAATTGATGAGCCATTTTCGGCGATTGCGACTGACCTTACTCTGACTTATCAATACCTCGGACGGCGCGCTACAACACCGCACCGAGAACGTTGATGAAAAACGCGACGATCATCAGATTGAAAGCAAACGAGATGAGACCATGCAGAAGTGCAAGGCGGCGCATTGCCCGCGTGTTGATAGTGACGTCGGACACTTGTGATGTCATGCCAAGCACGTAGCTGAAGTACATGAAATCCAGGTAATCGGGTGGATGCGACCCGGGGAAGTTAAAGATCGGCTCATCGCCCTTTTTTGCGTACTTGCGGTAGTAGCAATGCGCATAGTGAAAACCGAATCGCGCATGCATCAGAAGCCACGACAGCGCGATGGTGGTGACAGCGAGCAGTATGTGCGCGAGCCGCGCCGAAAATGGTTGCTCTTTCGACGTGGACAGCAGAAACGCAATGGCAACCAAACTGATTGCGGCGCTCACGATGATGGTCACCAACATCAGCGTGCTGCTCTGATCCTGTTCGGCGACGCTGGTTTGTGTTTCGCGATGGTTGGCGCGATGGACGCAGAACCACGCCAGCACCAAATTGGTAGCGGCCAGCACACACCACCCGATCAGCGCAGACTCAATGAATGGTCGCCAGATTAACAGTACGCCGAACAGCGGCAGCCCAATCAATGCAGACAGCGCGAGGCGCTTCGGCGCGTTACTTCGCCGAACCCATGACATCGCGGTCAAGGGGTGCTACAGCAACTGCCGGCCGGGGCTGAAGTCAAAATAAGGCGGCTGCGTTGTCGTTTTTTCATCACGATAAGATCGCAACTACGCGGTGCAAAGCGCACATCATCAACCGGCGTTTTTCATGCCGTTCGCCATCTTGGCCATGGCAATGGCGAGCGCGGCACCGCCAAGCGTTTTGATGAGGCCCGAATGATGCGCATAAAACGAGCTCATCTGATCGACCACGCTGGGCGAATGCTGCTCGGCGTGCGTCGCGATTTGCGCGACCTGATCGGGCGTTAACGTGCTCAACTGCTCGGGCGTGGGATTGGTGGTGACGGAGCCGCCGCTTCCCATCAAGTTGGAGAGCGCACCACTCGACGAGAGAGCAGCAATCGCTGCCGGGGTGAGGCTCGCGAGCAGTGTGCTTATCATGCCCGACTGCTGTTGCGAATTACCGTTGCCAAATAACTGTCCCACCATTTGCCCAAACGGCGGGGTCTGGTCAGAACGAAATGCCGCTGACAACCCGTCGGTCAGAAGCCCGCCCGGTGCGCTTTGCGCTATCTGCTGAAAGTGATCTTCTGCCTGCGCCGTGTTCGCGTTCGAACCTGCGCCACCGAGATACTGCTGAAGCAGTCCACCAAAATCGAATGCCATGATCTGCTACTCCTAAGCGTTGTTGTTTTTGGTGACGAGGTGATAAATCACCAACAGGATTACAGAGCCAACAACGGCTGCGATGAACCCCGCAAAATGACCAGGCTTGTAAAGCCCCAGTGCCTGCCCGAGGTAAGTGGCAGCAATCGAGCCCGCAATACCCAAAACCGCGGTCATAAAAAAACCGCCAGGCCCCTTGCCCGGTGTGATCATTTTGGCGATCATTCCCGCAAAAAAACCGATGACGATTGTCCAGACAAGTTCCATAAGATGCATCTCCGCAGTGCGTTCGAATTGAAAACGGCTGTTTGCGAAGCTGATTGTGTTGAGACTCACTGACCAGCCCCTGACCGTCGACAACACGTACGTCTTGCAGCAACAAACTGGCGAGAAAAGGACCATTCCTACGACCGCGTTTGCTTACTGACGAACCAACAACTCGCTACGTTGCCACTGGTCGCTTGACCCGATACCAGGCCGCATAAATGGCCGGTACGGCGAGTATTGTGAGTACCGTCGCAATGACCAGCCCCGCCATGATTGCTACAGCCATCGGCCCCCAAAGCACGCTGCGTGTCAGTGGAATCATCGCCAAAACGGCAGCGGTGGCGGTCAATACAATCGGACGGAATCGACGCACGGCGGCTTCGCGCGCTGCCGTCCATGCGTGCGTGCCTGTCGCCATGTCCTGCTTGATTTGATCAATCAGGATGATGGTGTTTCGCATGATGATGCCCATCAGCGCAATGACCCCGAGCATCGCCACAAAGCCGAATGGCATACGGAACACCAGCAAACCTAGCGCAACGCCAACGATGCCGAACGGCGCCGTCAACAACACCATCGACGCGAGCGAAAAACTCTGCAACTGCAACATCAAGAGCATCAACCACACAAAAATCATGAGCGGCACGCCCGCGCCAATGGAGCCTTGCGCCTTTGCGTTTTCTTCAAACGCACCGCCAACTTCTATGCGATAGCCGGGCGGCAATTTGGCGCGAATATCCGCCAGTTGTGGATCAATCTGCGCTGAAACATCCGGTGCTTGCACGCCTTCGATAATGTCGGATCGCACCGAGAGCGTTGGCACGCGAGAGTAACGGCGAATGATCGGCTCTTCCATGACTTGACTGACTTTTGCCACCTGCGACAGTGGCACCGTGCGCCCGGTTGCCGTTGGAATCTGCAAATCTTCGACTTGTGAAACGGCGATGCGCTCGGCAGCGGGGCCGCGCAGCACCACATCAATCAAACGATCACGCTCACGAAAGGCACCAATCGTTGCGCCAGATACGGCTCCGCCAAGCGAGCGCGCAACCGTCAACGATGTAACGCCCAGCGCGCGGGCACGATCCTGATCAACTTCAACCTGCAACGCGGGTGTGCGATCGCCCCAGTCGGTATTGACCTCAATCGTGTTTGGGCTGTTGCGCAGGACAGCCGCCACTTCGTCGCCAATCTGCTTTAACTTCGCAATATCCGGCCCGCTCACGCGGAAAATAATCGGGTAAGCAACGGGTGGTCCGAGAGGCGTTTTCAACGCACGGCCGCGAACGCCAGGGAAGTTGCTGTCAAGCGCCGCCTGAAGCTTTGTACTGACACGATTACGCGCTTCAACACTATCGGTCAGAATCAACGTGTGCGAAAAATTCGGGCGGAATAATTCCTGATTCAATGACAGGAAGTAACGCGGCAGCGACATTCCAACGCTCGTAACAAACGTCTGCACATCCTTGTCCGTCTTCAAAATCGCTTCCAGTTTTTCGACCTGTGCTTCAGTTGCTTTGAAGCTTGAACCCTCAGGCAACCACATCTCAACCATCACTTCGGTGCGATCACTGGTCGGAAAGAATTGCTTCTCGGTCAAACCCATACCGATGACACCTAGCGCGAGGCCTGACATAGTGATGGCAATGGTCATCCAGCGGTGGCTGATACACCAGTCAATGGTTGCGCGCAGCCGGGTGTAGAACGGCGTGTCGAAGTGCTCGTGCGCTTCGCCCTCTACTGTGGCATTTTTCGGTTTCTTCAGGATCCAGTAGCCAAACAGCGGCGTCGCAATGATCGCCGCAAACCATGAAAGCACGAGCGCAATCGTCGTCACGCTGAACATGTCAAAGGTGTATTCACCGGTCGATGATTTCGCCGTGGCAATCGGCAGGAAACCCGCTGCTGTGACCAACGTGCCCGAAAGCATCGGCCACGCCGTGCTCGCGTACGCAAAAGTCGCCGAGGCGAATTTATCGAAACCCTCTTCCAGTTTTCGAACCATCATCTCGACGACGATCATCGCGTCGTCAACCAGCAGTCCCAACGCGATGATGAGCGCGCCGGTCGAAATGCGGTGCAAATCAATCTTGAAAATTTGCATCGTCAAAAACGTCGCCAGCAACACGAACGGAATAGTCAAAGCCACCACAGCGCCAGCACGCCAACCAAGCGAAATGAAGCTCACGGCCAACACAATGGCGACGGCCTCCAGCAGCGAGCGCATGAACGTTCCAACCGCTTCTTTCACAACTTTCGGCTGATTGCTCACCTGATGAAATTCGATACCGACTGGCAAGTCGTTTTTGATGCGCACCATCTCAGCCGTTAACCGCTGACCAAGCTGCAATACGTCGCCATCACTCTTCATCGAAACTGAAAGCGCGATGCCAGGCTTGCCACCAAAACGAATCGTTTGCACCGGCGGATCGGCATAGCCGCGATAGACATTGGCAATATCGCCGAGGCGAATGGTGCGACCATTCACCGCGAGCTGAAGCTCGCGCACGGATTTCACCGAATCAAAATTTCCACTGACGCGTAGCGCAATTGCGTTGTCTTTAGTTTGAATGACGCCTGCAGGTGCGATGGCGTTTTGGGCCTGCAGCTGTGTGGCGATTGAGGTCGCGTCGATGCCGAGAGCGCCGATTTTTGCATTGCTTATTTCGATGTAGATTTTGTCGTCAACTACACCAACCAGTTCGATCTTTGAAACATCAGGAATCCGAAGCAACTCCTGGCGAACGTCCTCTACTTTGTCGCGCAATTCGGACAGCGAAAAGCCATCGCCTGTGAAGGCGTAAATCGAACCAAACACGTCACCAAATTCGTCGTTAAAAAACGGTCCCTGCGCCTCAGCAGGCAGGGTATATCGGATATCTCCGACTTTCTTCCTGACCTGATACCACAGCGCCTGAATGTCCTTGCGCGGCGCAGTGTCGATCAGCTCAAGAATGATCAGCGATTCACCGGGTTTTGAGTAGCTTTGCGTACGCTTGAAATAGGGCATCTCCTGAAGTTTCTTCTCCAGACGATCAGTGATTTGCGAGTCGACCTGCGAGGTCGTGGCACCGGGCCACAACGTTCGGATCGTAATGGCGCGAAATGTGAAGTCTGGGTCTTCACGTTGACCCAGTTTGAAGTACGCCGAAAAACCCGCAATCGCAATCGCGAGAATAAAGAAAAGCGTGAGTTGCTGATGCTTGATCGCGGCAGCAGAGACGTTGAGCTTACCGCCACCCACATCGTTGTTCCCCGAGCCGATCATGGCTTGCTGCCTTCTTTGACAACCACCGCTGTAGCGTTCGCGGCGGGAACTGCGACAGCACTTGACGCGGACTCAATAAGACGCACTTTCTGCCCGGTGAGCAGCAAGTTGGCACCTGCCGTTACTACGAGGTCACCCGCCTTCAGCCCGGAGACAATAGCGACGCCTTCGTTAGTGCTCTGGCCAATTTTCACTTCGACCGGTTTCACCGTTTCGCTCGCGCGATCCACCAGCCAGACGCGTGTCGCGTTGTCACGCGTATAGAGCGCGGTGTTCGGGACGATGATCGCCTGAGCTTCTGCCAGATCAAGGCGGACGGTGGCGCTCATGCCCAGTTTGACAGCGTCGTCGGCATTTGTGATGGCAAGTTTTGTCATATAGGTGCGGCTGGCCGTATCAGCCGCGGGCGACAATTCGCGCAGTTTGGCGCTATAGACTTTTCCCGGAATTGCATCGAATTGTGCAGCGAAGCCCTTCGCCTGTTTCATCAAACCGACTTCGCGTTCGGGCACGTTGACGATGATCTCTTTTTCGCCAAGCTGCGCCACGCGAACCACGCTCTGCCCCGCAGCAACTACGCTACCGGCTTCCGCGTCGATAGCTATGACGACGCCGGCTTTATCCGCTCGCAAAGTTTGGAAATTGAGCCCGTTTTGAGCGTTCGCCAGTTGCGATTGCGCAGCCTTCACTCGTGCATTGGCCGCAGCGGTGGTAGCCGCCTGGCGCTCGAGCGCAGCGCCTGAGACAAACCCTTTGTCGCGCAACTCTTGCTGGCGCTTCAACTCGCTTTGCTGCAATACGAAATCTGTGCGGGCGACCTCAACTTGTGCAGATTGCGCGTTGATGGCCGGCAACACGTCCTGCGAATCAAGCACGGCCAACACTTGGCCCGCCTTCACTTCCTGACCGACGTCTACGGCACGACGGGCAATTTTTCCAGGAACACGAAACCCATAGCGCTGCTCATAACGAGCTCGCACTTCGCCCGGCAGGTAAGAGATATCTCCCAGCGCGCTCATGCCGACTTGCATGAAACGTACGGGACGCGGTAGCTCTGCTTTTGAAGCTGCGACTTGAGCTTTCGCTTCGTCTTTTTTGCCGCAGCCAGCAATCGATAATGCTCCAATAGCAATTAGTACCGCGAAGAGGAAAGTAGCCTTCTTGTTCATCGTTTTGAATCCTTGGAAACCTTAGAGTGCTGAACCTGTGTGGTGTCTGTCGTGTCTGGAATTCCCGCCACATGCGCCCAGTAGCGGGTGAGCGCGAGCGATGCTTCCTCCTGATAGCTGCCCATGCCGGGAAGAATCGGGCACTTTGGATCGTTGGTTTGTTCGCCGCGCATCAGCGCGTAGAGCCCGATCATCATGGCGTAGCTGTGTTTGAGCAGGCGCACGCCTTCCCCGGGCGCGAGCTTGGTGAAGTGCCGCTCAAGTCCTTCGCCAGCGGTGAGCAACCAGTGGGTCATGTGCTGCTGAAAATTCTTTGCCGCCTCCAGCGGGACGGCGTCTCCGGCGAAACCAACGCATACGGCGCTGAGCGGCATGTAGATTGGCGCGGTCAGAAGGTGCTCTTCAGCGAGCGCCATCATTTCGGGAAACAGAAACGGCTGCCCACTGATCATGCGCGCGATAAGCGTCGTGAAAAAGTGTTCAACCTGACGCAAGTGCAGCGCGAGATAGATCTCTTCTTTGGTCTGAAAATAAAGATAAACGGTGCCTTTCGCGAGGCCAGCAGAATGAGCCACGTCGGCAACGTTCGCCAGCTCATGACGCTCGGCAAAGAGCCGCTCGGCCGCGTCAAGAATGGTCTGCCGACGTGCTTCTTTGTCGTCGCCATCAAGCGCGCGAACGCGCTTGATGCCATCCGGGGATCGGCGTCCATTCTGTAAATCGTGCGCGCTTTGCCGCAGCGATTTCAGTGGGCTGCAAGCCTCACGTTCAACACCATGACGTTCATCTTGAGCGTGTCGCGCTTGATGTGCGTTAATCGCTTCGCGAATGATTTTTTTGAAGGGTGGCATGGCGGAAGTTGGCCAAAACCAACCCAAACTGACTGTGAGTCATTAACACGCCGAATGCTAAATGACTCGCGGTCAGTTGTAAAGTGCCAACCTTGTCTTGACCCTTCTGAAAGGCCAAACTCGCTGTAAACGACGCTCCACTGCAATAGTTCGCGGTCCGGGAAATCGCGGTAAAACCGCTCCCACACCGCTGAAAGAGTCTGTTCAAACGCGCTCAAGCACCACCGCGATACCCTGCCCCACACCAATGCACATGGTGCAAAGCGCGTAACGACCGCCCGTTTGGTGCAATTGATTCACGGCGGTCGTCGCGAGGCGTGCCCCAGAAGCGCCAAGCGGATGTCCAAGCGCAATCGCGCCGCCGTTCGGATTGACACGCGGGTCGGCATCGTCAACACCGAGCTCACGCAATACAGCTAGCCCCTGCGCCGCAAACGCCTCGTTCAGCTCAATCACGTCCATCTGATTGATGGTCAATCCGGTCAATGCCAACACTTTTTTCGTCGCTGGTGCGGGGCCGATACCCATAATGCGAGGCGCGACACCCGCTGTCGCCATGGCAACGATGCGAGCGCGGGGCATGAGGTTGTGCGTTTTCAGCGCCGACTCGGAAGCCACCAGGATCGCACACGAACCATCGTTCACGCCACTGGCATTACCGGCGGTAACCGTGCCGTCGGGTCGCACAATACCTTTGAGTTTCGCCAACACTTCGAGCGAAGTATCACGCGGATGCTCGTCTTTGCTAACGACGACCGCATCGCCTTTCTTTTGGGCGATCGTCACCGGCGTGATCTCCGCGTCAAAGAATCCGCTTCTCTGCGCGGCAACGGCTTTCAGCTGCGACGCGAGCGCCATTCTGTCCTGCGCTTCCCGCTCGATCTTGAATTCGGTTGCAACGTTTTCTGCGGTCTCAGGCATCGAGTCGACGCCGTATTTTTCTTTCATCAGTTTGTTGATGAATCGCCAGCCAATCGTGGTGTCGTACACCGCGTTGTTGCGAGCGAAGGCGCTGTCGGCTTTGGGCATCACAAACGGCGCACGGCTCATGCTCTCGACGCCACCAGCGATCATTAACTGGGCCTCGCCTGATTTAATCGCGCGCGCAGCGGTGCCTAGCGCATCGAGGCCCGAGCCACAAAGGCGATTGATCGTCGCACCCGGAACCGACGTCGGCAATCCGGCGAGCAGTGCGGACATATGCGCTACGTTGCGATTGTCCTCACCGGCCTGATTGGCGCAACCGTAAATCACGTCGTCAATCGCCGCCCAATCGAAATTTGGATGTCGGGCCATCAACGCCGCAATCGGGACCGCGCCCAGATCGTCGGTGCGAACGGAAGACAACGAACCGCCATAGCGGCCGATAGGAGTGCGGAGGGCATCAACGATGTAGGCATTCATAGGTGTGGTGTGCTTAAGCAGCAATTGAAAGTTTGGAAAGAGAAATCAGCTCAGCGAGCGACAAGCCCGCCACCGCTTCAACGAGTTTGAAACCTTGCGCTGTGACATCGATCACCGCAAGGTCAGTGTAGACACGGGTCACGCAGCCGACGCCGGTTAATGGATAAGTGCAACGCTCAACCAGTTTGCTTTCGCCCGAGCGCGTGAGGTGCTCCATCATCACCCACGTCTGTTTGGCTCCGACCGCGAGATCCATCGCGCCACCGACGGCGGGAATGTCATCTTTGCCGCCCGTGTGCCAGTTCGCAAGATCACCGTTGGCAGCGACCTGAAATGCACCAAGCACTGCGATGTCGAGATGCCCGGCGCGCATCATGGCGAATGAATCTGCGCTGTGAAAATATGAGCCGCCGCGCAACAGCGTCACGGGCTGTTTGCCAGCATTGATGAGATCGAAGTCTTCGCTGCCGGGCGTTGGCGCGGGCCCCATGCCCAGAATTCCATTTTCGCTTTGCAGGATGATTTCGCGATCAGCAGGCAAATGATTGGCGACGAGCGTTGGCATGCCGATGCCCAAGTTGACGTACGCCCCTTCAAAAATGTCTTTTGCGATACGAGCGGCGATCTGATCGCGCGTGAGTTTGATGTAGCTCATCAAGATGCCTTGAAGCCGGAAGCGACTGTCGCCGAGCGCGCAATTTTTACGATACGTTGCACGAAGATTCCGGGCGTCACCACGGCCTCCGGATCAAGCTGCCCCAGTTCAACGATGTCATGCACCGTGGCGATGGTGGTCTTTGCAGCCATCGCCATCACTGGCCCGAAATTGCGTGCCGCCATGCGATAGGTTAGATTGCCCCAGCGATCGCCCTGCTCCGCTTTTACGAGCGCGAAATCGGCGTGAATCGGCGCTTCGAACACATACATTTCGCCATTGATATTGCGAACTTCTTTACCGTTCGCCAGCTCGGTGCCGAATCCAACTTTCGTGAAAAATCCACCGATACCTGCGCCCGCTGCTCGAATGCGCTCGGAGAGATTGCCCTGCGGCACCAACTCCAGTTCAACCTTGCCAGCGCGATACAGCCCGTCAAACACATACGAATCGGCCTGTCGTGGAAACGAGCAGATGAGCTTGCGCACTCGGCCAGCCTTGAGCAGCGCTGCGAGGCCGAACTCCGCGTTACCCGCGTTGTTCGCCACAATGGTCAGCTCACTTGCGCCTTGAGCAATCAAGCCATCGATCAACTCGTTCGGCATGCCCGCCCCACCAAAGCCGCCGACCATCACGGTCGCGCCATCCTGCACATCGGCAAGCGCTTCGGCAGTTGAAGGAACGATTTTATTAGTCACGCCAATGGTTTTCCGTGCGATGTCTGAGTTTGCGCTTGGGTTTTGTTCGCCTATGCAGCGCGATTTCTAATGTTAGCGTTGACAACACTGACTTCGCCGGTGCCGAAGTCTAGTTTGTGTGATTTGTTGAAACCAGCACCGGCGGGTTGACGCTATAGTCGCAGCCATCGACCGGCACAACTTGGCATACGATTGTTTCGAAAAAAACAAAAGTGCGCCACCCAGCACCACGCCAAAACCAAAAGGAGATTTGAATGTTCTACGCATCCGAACTATCGCCCGCGCTGCGGCGACGCTTGACACTACTTGCCCTCATCGGCACCGCATTTGCTAGCCACATTCCCGCGGCACAATCAGAGGCTTTGCCGACGGCCAAACCCGAAGCAGTCGGGATGTCCGCCGAGCGCTTGGATCGCGTCGGCGACTGGATGCGCAACGAAGTCGCACAGAAGCGAATCCCCGGCGCGACGGTCATGGTCGTGCGCGGAGGCAAAGTGGTCTACGCTGAAACGGTTGGCCAGCGCGGCCCGGGCAACGCTGCGCCCATGAAATCCGACGATATCTTCCGTATTTATTCGATGACTAAACCCATCGTCAGCGTCGCTGCAATGATGCTGGTAGAAGAAGGCAAACTGCTGCTCGAAGCGCCGGTCGCTCGCTACATCCCGTCGTTCGCGAACGTGAAAGTCGGTGTTGAAAAGACGGACGCCCAGGGCGTTAAATCGCTCGAGCTCGTCGCACCGCGTCGTGCGATGACCGTGCAGGATTTGATGCGCCACACGTCGGGGCTCACCTATGGCTTCTTCGGCGACGGTATGGTCAAAAAAGCCTATCAAGACGCCAACGTCGGTACCGGTGGCGACATCACGAACGCTGAATTCGCAGAGCGCATCGCCAAGATGCCGCTCGCCTTTCAGCCCGGTAGCACCTGGGATTACAGCAACTCAACCGACGTACTGGGTCGGGTGATTGAAGTCGTTTCTGGCCAGACATTATTCACCCATTTGAACGAGCGTCTGCTTGTACCGCTCGGCATGAAAGACACATCGTTCTATGTGCCCGATGCGGCTCGACAGGCGCGCATCGCAGAGCCGTTTAATGATGACCGCTCGATCGGCATTAACGCGCCCGTGTTCGATCCGCGTCGTGTGGTGGCCATGGAATCCGGTGGCGGAGGCCTGATGAGCACTGCGGTTGACTACGCGCGCTTCCTGATGATGCTGCGAAACGGCGGACAACTCGACGGTCGTCGCTACATCAGCCCGGCTACGCTCGCGTTCATGACGACCGATCAGTTAAACCCAACCGTGACCCGCACCCCGCTCTACCTGCCCGGCCCCGGTTATGGCTTCGGCCTCGGATTCGCAGTACGCACCAGCGCCGGCGAAGCGGCCTATCCCGCCGCACTCGGCGAGTATTACTGGGGTGGCGCCGGCGGCACTTACATGTGGGTTGATCCGGCGAACGATCTGTTTGTGGTCTACATGATGCAAAGCCCTAAACAGCGCGTGCCGTCACGCTCAGTTTTGCGCAACATGGTTTATGGCGCAATCACTGACGCAAAGCTACCCGTCGGGCGCTGAGCAGTTAGAACTTGCCTTTAATCCGTTCACTCACTGGGCCAGCGCAGCGTATGGCCCGTGCGCTGGGTGAACTGGACGATGTCTTCGGGCGTATCAATGTCAACGCGAAAGTGCGGGTTCTCGGTGTCCATCCATTGCACGCGCTGCGGGTTAGCTTCACGCCACCCACGCCCCATAACATTGGTGTCACCGCGCAACCATTCATCGCGCAATACAGCGTCAAATATCACTGGATTTCCCGGTGAACCCGACACACGCGGCACCACCATCGATGCCGCATCGCTCCGATCCGCGAACGCGATCATCAGCGCCAACACGTCGTCTTCGTTGAGCAGCGGTTGATCGGCCAGAGCGACGATGACCGCATCCAGTTTTCCGGTCAGGTTTTGTAAGCCGATGCGTACCGAAGACGGTTGGCCGTCGTCGGGACTGGGATTGCTAACGGTCTCTACCTCCGCCGCAACCGGACACGCACGCACCGCCGCCTCGATCATCGCGGAGTAGTGTCCGAGCACCACCACAATCTCTTCAACCCCAGCGCCCGAGAGCGCTTTGAGTTGCCGATGGATGAGCGGCACGCCGTCAAGCTCAAGCAGAGATTTCGGCTTATACCCAAGCCGACTGCCCGCGCCCGCCGCGAGCAGAACGGCACCGATGCTGAGGCACTTTGGGAGAGGCGAAGAATGACTGATATTCATGGCGTGGCGCAGCGGCGAATTCGTTTGCAAGACGGACTTTAGCCGATGAATAGGTTATTAAAATCGGTCGAGCGCAAACACATCGATTTCGCTTCGTTAATCAAACTTCACCACTATCAGCTTTTCGTTGAAACATCCGCTGCATAAGGGCTGAGCATAAAAATATACAAAACTCGACAATTAGATTTTATGGCATCCAGCCCCAATGCAGGCTTAATTCCATGCAAAAGCCAATCACCCGAAAACATCACAATGCTGGACCGTCCGACGACGGGTCGGACGTAACATTAGCCGATGACAACGAACGCTCCTTCCCCCGCCACCGACCCGATTGACATTGACGACGGCGACGCCGCCGTCCCGGTGAAAGAACCCAGACTCTGGCAAGACGACGGCTGGACCGCCAGGGTCGTCAAAAACGAAGACGACGAAGGCTGGGCCGTCGAAATGTACAAAGACGGCGAACGCGAACCCGCGCTGATCGGCCCGTGGACAATGGGCCGTAACAAAAAAGACCCGAAACCGCTCGACGTCAACGCGTTTCACACGCTGATAAAAACCGCCAGCGAAGTCATCACCCGCCACGAGCAATCGCAACACGCCAAGCTCAATAAATCGGTCACTGTTGACGTGGGCGACGCCCGCTGGAAAGTAGCGCTGCAAATCGTGCCGGATGACGACGACGCGCATGCGCTTTTGTCTGCCACCGACAGTCTCGGCGAAGAAGTGGCAAAGGTACGCGTTCCGGCGGATTTTCGGTTGAATGTGGCGAGTGCTGCCGCGTGGGTCGATGACGAATTCCGTCGGCCACGCTAGTCGCAGCGCGGGCTTAGCACCGCAGCTCACCCGCGCAAAGGGAGCATTGATCTAGCGTGGCAGCGAAGAACAAGTATGCGCCCCGGATTTCATGTGTGGCGCACTTTGCGTTGACGGGCACCGCGCCTTTACTCAAAACTGTTAGACCCGAACCCGCAGCTTCATCTGCAAACCCACTGGCGCCATCGTGAACGCAAGATACTCACGCGCCTCCAATCCATCAGGCGTGGTTACCGCTTCGATATCAAAATTACCGAGCAAAACGGCCATCAGCATTTTCATTTCCAAGAGCGCCAAATAGCGCCCTGGACAGATGCGCGGCCCCGCGCCAAACGGCATCGAAACTCGCTTTGCCGAGTTAGCGTTGATCGTGGGCGCATTCGCCGCAGCGATCAGCCAACGTTCGGGATCAAACGCGGCAGCGTTGGGCACGTGACCGTCGCTCACACTGTCGCGCCGCATCAGGCTGGTTACGATGATGCCAGCGGGCACGCGCACGTCGCCAATCGTCATCTCGCGGAGTGTCTCCAAAGGCAGGATCGGAGCGACGGGTTTGAGGCGCATCGTTTCATGCGCGCACGCCTCCACAAAATCGAGCTTCGCCATCTCCTCGAAACTCGGGTTATTCACGTCGCGCACCACCGCGCGCACCTCATCAACTGCGCGAGCGAGCGCGGCCGGATTTCGCCACAGCAAATGAATCATCCAAGCGATGGTGTTGGCCGTCGTATCTTCGCCCGCGAGCAGCATCGTGAGCACATTGCCGGCGACTTGGTGGTCATCAATACCACTGGCCGGCACGTCCGCCGCCGCGATCATCGCCTCTAGCAAATTATTCGGCTTTTCGCGCAACGACGAATCGGCCTGCAGGCGCCCACGCGCCTCGGCGACGAAGCCGTTCACCGCCCGGTTCACCTCAGCAATACTGCGCTCAAGCTCGCGATTGGCTGCTGAAGGCAGATAGCGCCATGTCGGAAACGGCGACAAAAGCCGCTTGAACAACGCCGGGAAAATTTTGTCCAGATGCTGCTGAATCACGTCGCCCTCGGTCTCCAAAGTATTGACTTCAGCGCCGAACGCCAAACCGGCAATGGTGTCGACCGTGTAGCGCATCAAATCGGGTTGCAAGTGGATGCTTGTCTTCGCGCTCGCGGCCAACTGCCAACGGCGCACCACGCGTTGTGCCACCGTCTGCAGTGACGGAAAATAGCGCTTCACATGCGCCGGATCAAACCCGGCCATCACCATGCGCCGCTGACGCTGCCATTCATCGCCGTTCGAGCCGAACACACCGGGCGGCATATTCATTTCACGCCAAATCGCCTCCAGGCGCGCAGTGCGGCGCAAGCCGTCGGGCCGGTCGCGCAAAATCGCAGCCACCATCTGATGATCACCCACGACCAACATCTTGCGCTTACCAAGGTGCAATTTGAAAAGCGGCCCGAATTCCTCAGACCACGCCGTAAGTTGCTGATGAAAGCGCGTCGATTCGATCTGCAATGCGTTGCCCAGAATTGGAATGCCGCGCGGGCCGGGTATCGCATCAAACTCACGTAATGCGGGCGGCGTGTCAGGCGTCGTCGCAATCGATGTGTGGACGGTTTCACTCTGCATAGAGGCTCTGCTTCAGCGGGTTGATCAAGCGTTATGTTTGAACGGCTGATAAAGCGCCGTACTTTGCAGATTACAACATCAAAGACCTACACGCAAAAGCAAAAAAAGGCCCACGGCAGTGGGCCTTTCATTTCGACGGAGGGCGACAGCGACTATCGTTTATTCAACATCGGCAACATCGCCGTCACCACTTGCTTGCCGTCTTTCACTTCCACGAGGAAGCTTTCACGATCAATGTCGCCTTTGTCGTCAAAGCACACGTCAAGCAGGATGCCGGGATTGTCTTTGACTTTGAAGCATGAGTTTTTCATCGCG
>CAJDUD010000075.1_pt1 | contig 17405 bp, 15 predicted proteins | sample 7390161 | NCBI WGS metagenome assembly CAJDUD01 (sample SAMEA7055664, study PRJEB34461) | soil metagenome | biome: terrestrial ecosystem; feature: Peninsula; material: soil | place: Antarctica | collected 2016
GAATCTGATGGGTCACGGATAGTCACGTGAAGCCCGCTGCCTTTGCCTATTTACGGCCCGACTCGTTCGAAGCGGCGTTGCGGCAACTGTCCGAGATTGACGGACAGGCGAAAGTAATTGCCGGGGGCCAAAGCCTGGGACCGATGCTGAATATGCGCTTGGCAACACCCAGCGCAATCATTGATCTCAATGATCTGGTCGAGCTAGCCCTGATCCGCGACAGGGGTGACGCCATAGAAGTTGGGGCAATGACTCGTCACTTTCAGATCGCTGAGTCGTCCTTGATCCAGGCTAGCTGCCCGCTTCTGGCGCAAGCTGCGCGTACCATTGGCCACTACTCGATTCGCCAGCGCGGTACCCTGGGCGGAAGTCTCGCGAACGCTGATCCTGTGGCCCAATTGTCACTCGTTGCCGTGACGTTGCAAGCCACGATTGAGGTGGTAAGTCAGCGAGGTCGGCGTGATGTACCGGCGACAGAATTTTTTCTCTCGGCCATGACAACGGCGCTCCAGCCCGATGAATTAATTCGGAGCGTGAGCTTTCCCAAGTTCGAGGATGGTGAAGGGTCATCATTCCAACTGTTCAATCGACGGCGTGGCGACTATGCCATTGTGGCTGTCGCGGCCACCGTTGCGCTGGCGCAAGACCGCGTGACGGGACTGCGACTCGGAATTAGTGGCGTCGGGCCGGTGCCAGTTTCCCTCGCGTCTCTGGTTATGCCCTTCGTGGGTAGGGGGCCAAACATTGACTGGATCGCAGAGCTTGCGCGTTCGGTGCGCACGGCCGTGGTGCCGCAAGACGAAGCCCAGATTCCCGCGCTTTACCGGCAGGAGCTGGCACAGACACTGACTGCAAAATCCTTGCTGCGTGCACTGGAGAGGACGCGAGCATGAGCGCAATGGACCAACAAATGATTACGCTGACGGTCAACGGCGAAAACCGGGAGGTATCGGTCGCGCCGCGCAAGCTATTGGTCGATGTGCTGCGGGAAGATTGCCGCCTCACGGGAACCCATGTGGGTTGTGAGCACGGCGTGTGTGGCGCCTGCACCGTGCAGGTGGATGGCCGACCCCTGCGCGCCTGCCTGACCTATGCCATTCAGATGGAAGGGCACGAAGTGCTGACCATCGAATCAGTGGCCGCCAACGGCAAGCTCTCGCCGCTGCAACAGGCGTTGCATGAGGAGCACGGACTGCAATGCGGTTTTTGCACGCCAGGCATCGTGATGACCTTCGAGGCGTTCCTCAGGCAAAACCCAGCACCGACCGAGGATGAAGTTCGAGAGGCACTTTCTGGCAATCTGTGTCGCTGCACGGGGTATCAAAACATTGTCAAGGCGATCCTTAAAGCAGCCACGCAGATTCGGTTGGATTCAGACTATGTCGCTTCCTGAATTTCACTCTATCGGCAAAGCGCTGCCGCGCAAGGAAGATTATCGGCTGCTGACAGGGCACGGCTGTTATATCGACGATCTGGAGGTGCCGGGTGCGTTGCATGCCTGCTTCGTCCGCTCGCCGCATGCCCACGCCCGCATTCTGGCGTTTGATGTCAAGCTCGCCGTTGCGATGCCAGGCGTGGTTGCCGTCGTAACCGGTGAGGACCTTGCGCAATGGACCACGCGAGCACGCATGGCGCCACCCATTGAGGGTTTGCAGCCGATGGAGATGGACACGTTGCCGATTGACAAAGTGCGCTTCCAAGGTGATCCGGTGGCTTGTGTTATTGCGACGGACCGCTATCTGGCCGAAGACGCGATGGAGCAAGTTCGAGTCGACTACGACCCGCTGCCCGCCGTCACAGACATGTGGCAAGCATTGGATCCGGCGGCGCCCCGCGTTGACGAGACCCTGTCATCCAATCTGGTTTCGCATCAGCACGCTGTTCATGGCGACCCAAAAGGCCGTCAACGTGGCGCACATCGTGTCGTTGAACGAACGTTTGCCATGCACCGCCAGACCCATCTCCCGATCGAAACACGGGGGTGCATCGCTATATGGGATGAGGGGCGATCGCATCTGACGTTTCATGTCGGCACCCAAGTGCCACACCCTTACCGCACGACCCTCGCGGGTCGCTTACGATTGTCCGAGTCTCAAGTGACGGTAATCTCGCAGGACGTTGGAGGCGGTTTTGGCCAAAAGATTGTGCTGTACCGCGAGGAGCTGACGGTCGCTGCGATGGCTCGGCATTTGAAGCGCCCGATTCGCTGGCGTGAAGACCGACTTGAAAATTTGCTTTCGTCTTCACAGGCACGCGAAGACTTTTGCCGTACCCGTGCGGCAGTAGATGCCCAAGGTCGGCTGCTGAGCCTAGAGCTGGAGATCCTCGAGGATTTTGGTGCCTACAGTTTCTATCCCGGCAACTACCTCGCGCGCGTCGTGGCCATGATTTTGACCGGCCCCTACAAGGTTCAGGACTACAGTTACGACGTGCGTGTGGTGCTCAGCAACAAGGTAGGTAACGGCCCGATGCGGGCGCCGATGGCGATCACCAGTTGGTTGATGGAAGGCACGCTCGATGCGGTCGCTCGCGAGCTTGAGCTCGATCCGCTGGAGGTGCGCCGAATCAACATGCTGCATGCGCACGAGCTGCCGTATCGTATGGCCACAGGCGAGGTGCTGGCCGACATTACACCGCGCGAAACGTTGGAGGCGGCGGTCGCTGCGATCGGCTATCAGGCTTTCAGAACACGCCAGCAAGAAGCGCGTGCCAGGGGCGTTTATCTGGGGCTGGGCATTTGTACGGTGGTTGAATCCACTACCTATGGTTCGCAGTGGCGCGACCGGCCAGGGGTACGAGACGTCTTTGGCTCATGCAGTCGCCGAAGGCTTGGGCGTGTCAACCGACCGTGTGCGAATCTATCTGGGGCATACCGACATCGCTCCTTACGGGATGGGAAGTCGCGGCGCACGCGGTGGCACTGCAGGCGGTGGCACGCTGTATTTGTGCGCACAGGAGGCTCAGGACAAGGTGCTGTCGATTGCGGGCAAGCTGCTCGGCATTGCTGAGCTCAACGCGTTGCGTTTACGCGATTCGCGCGTCGAGCAGATGATTGACGGTGCATGGGTTGCAACGACCGTCTCGCTGGCAGATGTTGCGCGTATCGCCTATCTGGACCCGACCCATTTGCCGGATGGTGTGAGTCCTGGACTTGAATTTCACAAGACCTATGATCCGCCGCCGATGACTTACTCCAACTCCACCCATGTGTGTGAGATCGAGGTTGACGCGGCGACCGGCGCAATACATTTTGGTCGCTATGTGGTGGCTGAGGACTGCGGCACGGTGCTCAGTCCGGTCGTTGTCGAAGGTCAGCAGCACGGCGCCATTGCCATGGGACTGTCGGGGACGCTGTTTGAACATGTCGTGTACGACGAGACGGGTCAAAATCTTTCCGGCTCGCTGGCCGACTACTTACTCGCAACCGCTGACGATTTGCCTCATATTGAAATCCTCTCTATGCACACGCCCAACCGCGCCACACCCGGCGGCATCAAAGGCATGGCCGAGGGCGGAGTGATGGGCGCGATCGGTGCGCTGACCAACGCGGTCAGCGATGCGCTCAGTTGCCTCGGTGTGGAAGTCAACCGCCAGCCCCTGACCCCTATGTACTTGCGCGGACTGATCCGTCAGGCAGCACACTCATCAACGAAAACAGCATCATGAGCAACACCGATAAAAAACTTCGCATTGGTTTCATTGGCCTCGGCAATATGGGCCGCTATATGGCCGGCCACCTTCTGGCGGCTGGCCACGCGCTGACGGTCTACAACCGCTCCCGTAACAAAGCGGAAGATTTACTGGCGCGCGGGGCCACCTGGTCCGCCACACCGGGTGATGTGGCAGCGGCGGCCGATATCGTGATCACCATGGTGGGTTACCCGCGTGATGTTGAGGAAGTTTATCTCAGTGCGGACGGCATACTCGCTCACGCCAACAAAGCACTGCTGATCGATATGACCACCTCGAGTCCGGATCTGGCTGCGCGCATTGCCAGTGCGGCGGCGAATGTGGGGTGTCGCAGTCTCGATGCCCCAGTTTCCGGGGGTGACGTCGGGGCGCGTGACGCGAAGCTGTCGATCATGGTGGGCGGGGATCAGACCGCCTTCAACGATGCGTTGCCGATTCTGAAGTTAATGGGGGCAAATGTTGTGCTTCAGGGCGCAGCCGGCGCCGGGCAGCACACCAAAATGTGTAACCAGATTGTGATTGCCTCGACCATCATGGGCGTGAGCGAGGGGCTGGCCTACGCCAAAGCGGCCGGGCTTGATCTGCCTACCGTTCTTCAGTCGATTGGTGGGGGAGCCGCATCGGGTTTTCAGCTGACCGTGATGGGCGGCAAGATGATCGCAGGTGATTTTGCGCCCGGCTTCTACATCGAACACTTCATCAAGGATCTCGGCATTGCCCTGGCCGAAGCCGAACGCATGAAAATGGCGCTGCCCGGTCTTGCACTGGCGCGCAAACTCTTCGATGGCCTGGCGCAACAGGGCATGAGCCGATTGGGCACCCAGGCGCTGATCAAACACTACGGGGGGTAACCATGGCCATGGAATTTTCAGGCGAGTACCGCGTCCCGGCGAGCCAGCAAAAAGTCTGGGAAGCACTGAACGATCCCGCCGTGCTTCAGGCTTGCATCGCCGGTTGCAAGCAACTCGAGAAAATTTCGGAACATGAGTTTCTCGCTACCGTGGTGGCAAAAGTCGGGCCTATTTCAGCCACATTCAGAGGGCAGCTTGATTTGACCGAATTGAATCCGCCAAACAGCTATTGCCTGACCGGCCACGGGCAAGGGGGTGCTGCGGGTTTTGCGAAGATGCGTGCGACGGTGAACCTCACGCCAGATGACGACGCCACTGTGCTGGCGTACACAGCCAGCGCGGACATTGGCGGCAAGCTGGCCAGTGTCGGCAGCCGTCTTGTTCAGACCGTGGCCAAAAAGAATGCCGATGATTTCTTCATGGCATTGACGCGCCAGTTGGGTGGTGGGCAAGTCGCAGAACAGCTGCAGAACATTCCTGTTGGCTCACCAGTTTCTGCACCAGAAGTGCGCACAGCGGCACTGCCGATTGCCCCTGGCGGAAGCACACTGGCCGCACTGGTGCCAGCCTGGCTGGTTGTTTTTGTCGCCGCACTGAGCTTTGCCCTCGGGTACTGCGTGGCGCTTCTACGCTGAGGCTCACCCGCAATTTCAGGCCCAGTCTACGAGGCCATCTCGGCTTTCGATTTGTGCAAGTAGCGCGTTGGATTGATTGGCTCCGAGGGCCGGACGAAGACGCTTCAGGGACGCTCGCCCTCAATCGTTTTCTCCCAAACCCCTGCCTTCATCACGCCAAGAAAATTCTTCTCTGGATCGCCCATGAGCAAGATATCCAGCGTCGGATCGCCTTCGACGACGACCAAATCAGCGTGCGCGCCCGGCGCGATCACGCCCAGTTTGCCCTCTTGATTGAGCAACGTCGCGGCAACACTGGTCGCGCTTCGCAGAATTTCGACTGGCGTCTGCACGGTTGACCGCAATTTCCATTCGATGGCCTGTTGTGGGTGCATTGCGCCCAGCAAATCAGTCCCAAACGCAATCGGAATTCCCATTGACTTCGCAATCGCAATAGCGCGTGTCCCGGCATCCTTCACCCGATCCAGCTTGCCGAGCATTTCATCGCTCCACGCGAGACGCTTGCCCTCTTCCGCAAGTACGGCATAAGTCGCGAGCGTCGGCACCAGAAATGCACCCGACGATTTCATGACCTTCGCGGTCGCTTCATCGAGCAAATTGCCATGCTCAATCGAGCGCACACCGCATTGCACGGCGCGGGTGATGGCGCGCGGCGAATAGGCATGTGCCATCACGTAGGTGTTGGCCGCTGCGGCCTCTTCGCACGCCGCGGTAATCTCTTCGAGCGAATATTGCGTGCCGTCGATCGGATCGGTCGGGCTGGCCACGCCGCCGCCCGCCATGATTTTGATCTGGTTCGCGCCGTGCCGCAATTGTTCACGCACCGCGCGGCGCACTTCGGGAACGCCATCGGCCATCGCTGGAAACAAGCCCAGTCCGGCGCAGGCACAAATGAATTCGCCGACGCCGCGCGGTCGGATGTCGGCGTGCCCGCCCGTTTGCGACAGCGGACGACCGGCGATAAATAGCCTTGGCCCGCGCAAATAGCCGCGCTCAACCGCGAGTTGCACGCCGTAGTCGGCGCCCGCCGCATCGCGCACGGTGGTGAAGCCCCGCATCAGCATGCCTTCCATCACATGCTTTGCCTGCGCCGTGATGAGCGAAGGCGGCTGCATCGATAGTTGCCAGACGTCGTGATGTACGGCCATCACATGCACGTGGCAATCGATCAGGCCCGGCAACACAATGCGCCCTTTGAGATCAATGCTGTCGGCGAGATCGGTCGAAATTTCACCCATCGTGACCGAGGCAATACGCCCGTCAACGATCACGATGGTACCGGAGGGTTGAACCACGCCCGTCACGCTATCGAACACCCGTGCGTTGCGCAAAACCTGTCGTGTCATGTCGATCACCCCGTCGCTTTCAAAAAAAATGTCGCTGCACCGCAATAAATCCATGCTGACAGCATGATGCCCGGTAAATATCTCTTACGTCCAACGCAGCAAAAAGATAAAAAGACGTAACCATCGAAGAAACCATGCCAAAAGTCACTCAAGATTTATTCGAACGCGCCGCTAGCGGCGACTCCGAGGCCATGAGCTCGCTCTATGCCGAACTGTATCCCGAAATCAAACGGGTGGCACGGTCGCGTCTCGCTCAGGTCGGCGGCGTGACCGGACTCAACGCAACAGCGCTGGTACACGAAGGCTTCATGCGCATGGCCGAGCGCGAGGGTTTACAGGGCAATACACGCGTGCAATTCTTCGCTTATGTCGGAAAAGTGCTGCGCTCAATCGTGATCGATTTTGTGCGGGCGCGCGATGCCGAGAAGCGCGGCGGTGGCGCAACGTTGTTGACCATGTCTCATGCGGAATCGTCGGCCGATGCGCTGATGTCGGCGGTTGACGTGATCGCGCTGGATCGAGCGCTCGAGCGGCTCAAGGCGGTGGACGAAGGCATGTATCACACCGCGGAGCTGCATTTTTTCTGCGGTATGACGATTGTCGAAACCGCCGAAGCGCGTGAGATTTCTACTCGAACGGTGAATCGCGAAATTACGAAAGCCCGCGCGCTGCTTGCCGAATGGCTCGACGTTTCACCTGCCTGACGAAGATTGACGCGACAAAGTCGCCTGACGCAATTTTTCGATCAATCTCGTCTATCTCAAGGCGATGACACCCGCCGATCCGCCCATTTCCCCTCCATTTCCGCCCACGCCAACGCCTGACGATTCAGCCTTTGACGCGACGTTCTGGAAGGCGGTCAACTCGGCGTTTGATGACGCGCTGGAGTGTGACGAAATCGCCCGTCCGGCCTTCGTTAAATCATTGCACGAGCGCGATCCGCGTGTCGCGCAGGAAGTCAGGAAGCTCCTCGGTCGCGCTCACGCGCAAACACTGGCGACAAACTTTGTGCGCCGCCCCGCGGCAACTGCGGGTAACGTCACCGCATCAGGCCTGACCACGCAACTCGCTCCGGTTTTGGGCGACGGCAGCGAACGCGGCTTCGATCATCTGCTTCAGCGTGCTTTGCGGGCCGAGCGTTCGCGCACCCAAGAGCGTCGACATGCAGGTGAGCTCTGTGGAGCGTGGCGCTTGCAGGAAGTCATCGGCATCGGTGGCATGGGCGAGGTCTGGCTTGCCACGCGAGCCGACGGCCTGTATCAGGCCACAGCCGCCGTCAAATTTCTGCGAGCCGATGGTGACACCGAGCGTTTTGAGGCGCGATTTGCGCAGGAGCGGGCACTTCTGGCGCGGCTCAATCACCCCGGCATCGCACGTCTGCTCGACGCCGGACGGTTGTTCGGGCAACCATTTTTGGTGCTCGAACACGTGGACGGGCAACCGCTCCTCAACTACGTTGCCGAGCATGCAAGCACGGTCGAAGCGCGAGTCGAGCTGATTCGTGAAATTGGCGAAGCGGTGTCGTACGCGCATTCGCAACTGGTCGTTCACCGCGATCTGAAACCGTCCAACGTGCTCGTGACACCGGGCGGACACGTCAAGCTGCTTGACTTCGGTGTCGCTGGCTTACTCGACGACAGCAAGGATGACGAGGCGACGACCTCGGAAGCCACCAAGCTGGGCGGGCGCGGCCTGACGGTGGAATACGCCGCCCCAGAGCAGATCAGCGGCGAGGCAACAGGGGTGGCCAGCGACATCTATTCGCTCGGCAGCCTCGCCTACCACCTTCTTGCGGGTCGCCGAGCGCATCTTCCCGAGAAGTCGGGCCGCGCGGCGCTGGAATATGCCGTGCTTCACGTGACGCCGGAGCGCTTGTCGCATGCCGCGACGCATCGCGACCACGCGACGGTAAAAGACAACATCCCCGCCCCGAGCAACGTCGAGCGTCTTGAGGGTGACGTCGACGCCATCATTGCCCGCGCTATCCGCATCGACCCGGCTGACCGGTACCGGACGATGGAGGCGTTTGTCGCTGATCTCACGCGCTGGATGGCCCACCGACCGATCTCGGCGCGACGCGAAGATCGCAGCTATCGCGCCCGGCTGTGGTTGCGACGAAACTGGTTGCCGGTAAGTCTGACGGCGTCACTTTTCTTCGCGCTGGCGGCGGGCCTCGCGTTCTCGCTATGGCAGTACGAACGAGCGCGTACTGAGACAGCGCGTGCGGTCAAGACAGCGGATTACCTGGTGGAGTTGCTGCGCAGCGCTGACCCCGATACTCATGGTGGCCAATGGCCGAGCGTGCTGACGCTCATCGAGCAGGCGCAGAAGGATCTCGCTACTAAATTTGCCGACGACCCGAGCGTGGAACAGCAGGTCGGCATTCACGTAGCGACCACGCTGCGCCGCCTGTCGCGGTTTAAGGAAGCGCTACCGGTGGCGCAGCGCTCCGTTTTGCTCAGTGCAAAACTGTACGGCGATGAGGCGGAATCAACAAGGCGTGCGAGGTTTCTGCTGGCAGACATCATGTACTGGATCGACGAAACGGCCGCGGCATTGCCGCTGGTCGAGCAAGCCATTGGCAAGGGCCCGCCACCGTCGGTGCAAACCTGGTGGCGCGAGGCGATTCTGTTGCGCGCCAACATGCTGGCGGAGCTCCGACGCTTCCCGGAGAGCAGCGCCGAATTCGACAAATATTTAACGCTCGTTCGCGGCGAACCACTGGAAAAGTGGCTGGTAGCGGAGGCAGAGGTCGATCGGGCGCTGATGCTCAGCCGCGAAGGGCGACGCGCCGAAGCGCTGGCGCTGCACCGGAAGGTGCGCCCGATTCTGGAAAATCCGCCGCCGCATGCAAAACGCGTCGCGCTGAACGCCCTGACCAACGGCGCCTTCGAGCAAGTGCAGGCAGGTGATCCGACCGGCGTCGAGGCGCTGCTTCGCAGCTCGATTGGGCAGTGGGATGAGCTTGCCGGGAACTTTAACGCAAACAGCCTGGACGCTCTGCGGGACCTCGGATTTTTCTACAACCGGTTCGGCCATCCAGAGGCCGCGCTGGCGACTTACGATGAGCGCCTGGCGCGCCTTCGTGCCGGGCCAACGGCTGACGTTGCTGCGGTTCTATTCGGCGAACTGGACCTGCTTGAGGTTCGAACCCGCTTTTTTCTACTCGACAAAACGACAACGCTGACCGAAGCCAAGCGACTTGGGAACGCGTTTGCTGCGCTCGATGCGGCACGTGTCACCGGAGATCAAAAGACACGATTCCGGCAACGCGTGGCCCTGGTCGAACTGACCTACGGAAAAATCGATGGCACGGCGACCAGCATCGTTGCCGAAACGCCGCCGTCCGACGATATCAGCAAATTCGGACCGACCGAGGGTTCACGCCGATTCATTCTGCAATCAATGCTGCAAAGTGCGCGTGGCGAGAACACGGCTGCCTGCAAATCCGCGCTCGCCGCCGTCACCACTTGGGGACCACAAAATCGAGGCTACGTGCTCGCGTCGTTCAAATTGCGCGCGGCGGTCGTCTGCACGCTGGCGGGCGACAGCAACGCAGCAACCTTAGTTCAAGACGCGATCAACGCCATACCAAAAGAGGTTCCCGTGGATCAGCGGCTGCGGCAGGTTGGAACTTACGTCGCGCAACTGCTCGTCGCGCACGACAAAGCTGAAGTCGACGCGGCGCTTGCAGCGTTTCTGCTCAAAGTCAATCCGTCCGCCAGAGATGGAATTCCAGCATCGCTAACCGGACTCGCGTTCTAATTTTTTTTCGACTGGTGCGCAGTGCGCTGTCGCGTTCTGCGTGGAGAAAACGTCTCTACTAACGATCCCGCGTTCAACCTCGACTGACGTGGGTTTGATGCAGCAATCATTCCCCGATTTGCCGCATCGCTGATGTGCTGCGTCCCCGTCGCTCCCCGCGACGGATCGCGCCATCAGCAACGCCGACACGCCCTGCGTGGTTGGCGAGCGCGAATGCAGTTCCTCCCTGCACTTCGTGCCAAACCTCAAGCCCGCCTTTTGGTGGGCTTTTTTTTCGCTTGCTTGTACTACAGCTTTTTCGTGCAATGGCTTTTAGTGCGCGGGCTGGTGATTGCTTATTGATAAAGGCGACTTGTCATCGAAATATCGCCTAGCCCTTTTAAAATATAGCTTTAATAGAAAAGCTGATTGAATCGGCCAGCCAGCATTAGACATTTAATAGCTATTAATTTAATTTTTAAGATATTTAATTTCATTGATTACCGGATATACACCTGTGAACGCAATTTACTTGCTTGAAGTAAAATGGTTGCATTGCAACAAGGATTGATCATGCCCGCTACGCCCGCTGTACTCAACCGCCAGGTCGACGATGTCCGCATCAAAGACATTTTCGAACTCGCGCCGCCTTCGCATCTGTTGCGCGAATTCAAGCCGAACGAAGCGGTCGAGCAACTGGTGTTTGACACCCGACGTGACATTCACAAAGTGCTGCACGGCGCCGATGATCGGCTCGTCGTGATCGTCGGCCCCTGCTCAATGCATGACAAAAAAGCGGCGCTGGAATACACCAAAAAACTCAAGGTGTTGCGCGACGAACTGGCACACGATCTGATCGTTGTCATGCGCGTCTACTTCGAAAAACCGCGCACGACCGTCGGCTGGAAAGGCCTGATCAACGACCCTTTCCTCGACGGCAGCTTCAAGATCAACGATGGTCTACGCCTTGCACGCGAGCTGTTGCTCGACATCAACGAACTGGGTGTCCCCGCCGCCACCGAATTCCTCGACACGCTGACGCCGCAGTATTACGCCGACCTCATCTCCTGGGGCGCGATCGGCGCGCGCACGACCGAGAGTCAGGTGCACCGCCAGCTGGCCTCGGGCATGAGCTGCCCGATGGGTTTCAAAAACGGCACCGACGGCAATATCAAAATCGCCGTTGACGCCATTAAGGCAGCTGCCGCACCACATTTCTTTCTCTCGGTCACCAAGGGTGGCCACAGTGCGATCATTTCGACCAACGGCAATGAAGACTGCCACGTCATCCTGCGCGGTGGAAAAGCCCCCAATTACGACGCGGCAAGCGTCGAAGCTTCAGGCGGCGAGCTGGCCAAAGCTGGTTTGCCGCAGCGCATCATGGTCGATTTTTCGCACGCCAATTCAAGCAAGCAACATGACAAGCAGATTGAAGTTTCAGCCGACGTCGGCCGTCAAATGGCCGCAGGCGACGAGCGAATCTTCGGGGTGATGATCGAATCCCATTTGAAAGGTGGTCGACAGGATTTGACGCCGGGCAAAGAGCTGGCTTATGGCGTGTCGATCACCGATGCCTGCATCGACTGGGCCGCGACCGAAGGCGTTTTGCGCCAGCTAGCAGCGGATGTACAGAGGCGTCGTCTGGCGCAACCGGAGTAGCCGCAAACCGCGTTAGGTTTAGGTCCTACGTCCGGAAACCGCCGCAAATACGCCCAGCGCGATGAACGACACGCCAGCTGTCACGCGGGCTACGTCGCCAGCGGCTTTGCTGCTCGCTAACCGCGGTGCAATGGCGCCGGCGAGCAATGCGTACATGGCGTCGGTCACGGTCGCGATCAGCACAAACATCGCGCTTAACAGCAGCGCCTGCGCAAGGGCGACGCCGCTCGTAGCATTCGCGGTCATGAATTGCGGCAGAAAGGCCGTAAAGAAAATGGCGGTTTTTGGGTTGAGCAGCGCAACGACGAATCCATCACGAAAAATCGGCCATAGGGGCACGATCTTGATCGCTTCCGGCGCAGTGATGGCCGACTTGCTACGCATCGCTTTTATCCCCAGATAAATAAGATAGGCCGCGCCCGCATATTTGACGATTTCAAACGCCAGAGACGACGCTGCAAACAATGCCGCCAGTCCCAGCGACGCGGCGACCGCGTTGCCGAAATTGCCGGCGGCAACGCCAATCACCGAAGCCAAACCAGAACGCCGCCCCTGAGCAACACTGCGGGTAACGATATAGAAAACACCCGGCCCCGGCGTCACCGCGAGCACGAAGCTTGCGAGCAAAAACACACTCAGCAGGGACCACGGGGGCAATAGGTCAGTAATCACGAGACACCTCACACGAATAAACTCACTTCAATGCCACGAATCCTATCAACTTATCAGCGCCCCTGGTGGCTTCCCACGGGTCATCTGCAAAGCATCTACGCGCAATGGCTGCCGCGACCCAAGATTGCGTATCGGCGTGAGCGGCTTGAACTGGTTGACGGCGATTTCATTGATCTTGACTGGTCGGATGGCCGCCATCCCAACGGGCCCCTGCTTGTGTTCTTTCACGGACTGGAGGGTTCCAGTGATTCGCAATACTGCCGCACCACGATGGCCGCGGCCAACCAGCGCGGCTGGACGGGGATGATCGCGCATTTTCGCGGATGTTCAGGTGAGCCCAACCGTCTGCCACGCTCCTATCACTCGGGGGACAGCGAGCATTGCGACATCGTGCTGCGCGAAATGCGGGCTCGCTTTCCGAACCGAACGGTTTTCGCAGTTGGCGTCTCCCTCGGTGGCAACGCACTGACCAAGTGGTGTGGCGAACAGGGCGACTCGGCGACGCAATTTATCAGCGCCGCAGCATCCGTGTCTAACCCGCTAGATCTGGGTATTTCTGCAGAGGCGATTCTGCATTTCAAGAACTGGATTTTCAACAGTTATTTCATGAACGCGATGGGCGCGAGCTACGCCGCTCGCATGGAACAACATCCTCATCTGCGCGAGAAAGGCTTCCTCGTCAAACCAAAAAACTTCCCGCAGTTTGACGAACACTACACCGCGCCGATGCATGGCTACACCAGTTCGTGGGACTACTACGACCGCGCCTCATCGCGTGGATTCATTGCAAAAATCCGAATCCCGTTTCTGTTGCTCAACGCCATGAACGATCCCTTCGTTCCGGCATCCCTCTTCCCGAATTCTGCCGAAGTGCCCGACAACATCACGCTCGAACAACCCACAGAGGGCGGACACGTTGGGTTCGTCACGGGGCCGTTTCCTGGCAGGCTAGGCTGGTTGCCCAATCGTCTGTGCGAATTTTTTGAGAGCGAATCCAAGGCAAAATAGCAGCCGTTATCCGTTGTCGACGCGTTGTCAGCCGCATCGACTGGTCGACGAAAATTTTCGACTCACGCCGATCGCACAAGAACTTACCGAACAACATTCATGCAACTACCCTCAGAAATTTTCAAGGCCTACGACTGAAATCGCCTATGCGATCGGGCAATCGCTCGGCACGCTCTCGCTGGAGCGAGGTGCGCCGTCCATTGCCGTGGGTCGCGATGGCCGGCTCTCCGGCCCCGAACTGTCGCAGGCGCTGCGCGATGGCATCACCTCCACCGGCTGTAACGCGATTGATATTGGTCTGGTGCCGACACCGGTGTCCTACTTCGCGGGGCATGCGCTCGGCACCGGATCATGTGTCAGCGTAACCGGTAGCCACAACCCACCCGACTACAACGGCATCAAGATGGTGGTCGCGGGTGAGGCGATTTGGGGGGACACGATTTTTTCGTTGAAGACGCGCGCGGAGTCAGGCGATGTCAAAACTGCAGAATCCGGAAAAGCGGGCACTCAGTCCACGGCCGACATTAACGACGCTTATGTCGCACGCATCGTCGGCGACGCCAAACTTTCTCGCCCGATGAAAATCGCAGTGGATTGCGGCAACGGCGCAGCAGGCGTTTTAGCTCCGAAAATTTTCCGCGCACTGGGCTGCGAAGTGGTGGAAATGTTCTGCGAAATCGACGGCAATTTTCCGAACCATCACCCCGATCCTTCGAAACTGGAAAACCTTCAGGACTTGATCAAAGTCGTCAAGGAAACCGACGTTGAGTTGGGCTTGGCCTTCGACGGCGACGGTGACCGTTTAGGCATTGTCACCAAATCCGGGGAAGTGATTTTCCCAGACCGGCAGATGATGTTGTTCGCGGGCGATGTGCTGTCGCGCAACCCCGGCGCAACGATCATTTACGACGTCAAATGCACGCGCTTGCTCGACAAGTACATCGTCGATCACGGCGGCGTCCCGCTGATGTGGAAAACAGGGCATTCGCTGGTCAAAGCGAAGCTCAAAGAGACCGGCGCACCGCTCGCAGGCGAGATGAGCGGACACATCTTTTTCAAGGAACGCTGGTACGGATTTGATGATGCAATTTATTGCGGCGCGCGTCTGCTGGAAATCGTTTCTAAATCGGCTGACGCCAGCAAAGTGCTGGAAGATTTACCGGATGCGCCTTCAACGCCGGAGCTGAATCTGAAATGTGCTGAGGGTGAACATTTCACGCTCATGGAGCAACTGAAAGCCACAGCCAAGTTCCCGACTGCGACGCGCATTGCCACGATTGACGGCATGCGCGTTGAGTACGCCGACGGCTTCGGGCTGGCGCGGGCGTCCAACACCACACCGGTGATCGTGCTCCGCTTCGAGGCCGACACGCCAGAAGCACTGAAGCGGATTCAGGAAGATTTCCGCATTCAATTTGCGCAAGTCAACCCAAAACTCGTTCTGCCGTTTTAGTCCTAGAATCTCGCCCTAGTCGCGTCCGTATTGAAGCGGGAATGCGTTCAAATTGATTGGAAGAATCCCACCATGCGTTTCACCACAGTACTCACCGTCGTTGCTGCATCCGTCGCGGCCAGCGTCACCTTCGCTCAAGCTTTTCCATCGAAGCCCATCCGGCTCGTGGTGCCGTTCGCGCCGGGCGGGACCACCGATATCGTGGCTCGCATCATGGCAGCGAAGATGACGCCGCTGCTCGGGCAGCCGGTGATCGTTGAGAACCGGGGTGGCGCGGGCGGCTCGATCGGTGCCGCCGAGATTGCCAAGTCTGCACCAGACGGCTACACGATCGGGATGGGATCAGTGTCGACAATGGGCACCAACATCGTCGCCTATAAGAACAACAAGATGGACCCCGTGACGCAGTTCACGCACATCACGAACTTAGCCTCGGTTCCCGGCATCATTGAGGTTAATAAGAACTTCCCCTACAAAGACTACGCGTCTCTTGTCGCTGCGCTAAAGGCAAACCCTGGCAAATTCAGCTACGCCAGCTCGGGCGCTGGCGGCGTCGGCCACCTGGCGATGGAGCTCTTCCTCGTCGAGACAGGCACTGATGCTCAACACATCGCCTACAAAGGCGCTGGCCCCGCAGTCACAGACGTTTTGGCCGGAAACGTACCGATCATGTGGGACAACCTGTCGTCATCCCTTGCGCAGATTAAGGCGGGCAATTTCATTCCGATCGGACTGGCTTTCCCGAGACGCATTCCGCAGCTGCCGAACGTACCTACCTTTGCTGAACTCGGTTTGAAGGGCTATGAAGCAGACACGTGGTTCGGCCTTATCGGTCCCGCCCACATGCCCAAAGACATCACAAAAAAAATCTACGACGCAGCAATCACCGCGCTGAAAGATCCTGATACCGTGAAGAAATTCGAAGAGAACGGTGCTTTTGTGGTCGGCAGCACGCCTGAGCAATTTACCGAAACCGTTAAGCGCGAAGTTGCCAAATGGAAGCGCGTGGTAGACGCAAAGAAAATTTCGCTCGACATGTAGAGTCGCTGAACCGAAGCTAAAGCCGCCTACGGGCGGCTTTTTTTCTGGGAGGCAAGTTCTACCTTTCCACCAAGTTTGATTGGATCAAACCACGGCGCGACGACGTCGCCAGAAGGCCCACGCTGGGTACATTGGTCGCGCTTCAGAAGGCACCCGCCGTATCAGCCGGTAAACCGCCGGAATCACAAACATCGATAGCAGCGGTGCTGTCACCATACCGCCAACCATCGGCGCGGCGATACGCTGCATCACCTCCGAGCCGGTGCCACCACCATACATGATCGGCACCAACCCCGCGATGATGACAGCAACCGTCATCGCTTTAGGACGCACGCGCAACACCGCACCATCGCGAATGGCATTGAGCAGATCAGCATCGGTTGTTTTGCCCGCCGCAATGCTCGCATCCCAGGCCTGTCGCAGGTAGAGCAGCATGATCACACCGAATTCGGACGCAACACCGGACAGTGCGATGAAACCGACGCCACTGGCAACCGACAGATTGTGTCCCAACAACCACAGCAGCCACACACCGCCTGCCAGAGCGAACGGCAACGTTGCCATGATCAGCAGCGCCTCATCGAAGCGCCGGAAGGTCAGATACAGCAACACAAAGATGATCAGCAAGGTCGCCGGTACGACAATCTTTAACTTCGCCGAAGCACGTTCGAGATATTCAAACTGTCCCGACCACGACACAGACATACCCGGAGGCAGCTTCACCTCTTTCGCCACTGCCACTTGCATGTCTTTCACCGCTGAGCGCAGGTCGCGACCGCGAATATCAACGTACACCCAGCCGGACAGCCGCGCATTGCGGGCCATCGGTGATGACAACGTCCGCCACATCCGACAACCGCAGCCGCGCACCGCGCTCAGTGAGGATCGGCAGCGCGCGCAGCTTCTCCAGCGAATCACGGACTTCACGCGGATAGCGCACGTTGATCGGGAAGCGCTGCAAGCCTTCGACCGTCTCACCCACGTTGTCGCCGCCGATAGCCGCCGAGACGATGCTTTGCACGTCCATGATGTTGAGACCAAAGCGTGCGGCGTTGTCGCGGTTGATGCGAATGTCGATATAGCGCCCCCCAGTGAGCCGCTCAGCCAGCGCCGAGGTCACACCCGGCACTGATTTCACCACGCGCTCAATCTCCGCTGTTACAACATCAATCGCCTTCAAGTCGGTGCCCGCCACTTTGACGCCAACCGGGCTTTTGATACCCGTCGCCAGCATGTCGATCCGGTTGCGGATCGGTGGCACCCAGATGTTGGCAAGTCCCGGCACCTTGACCACGCTATCGAGTTC
>CAJDUD010000155.1_pt1 | contig 17117 bp, 17 predicted proteins | sample 7390161 | NCBI WGS metagenome assembly CAJDUD01 (sample SAMEA7055664, study PRJEB34461) | soil metagenome | biome: terrestrial ecosystem; feature: Peninsula; material: soil | place: Antarctica | collected 2016
CGACGGAGGCCGCTAAATCGTCTGGTAACCGAAGGTCAGCTCTACTGCTCATTTCGATCCGATGAAGGATCACTCCCGGCGATTCTCGTTGAAGCAAAGTGGGGCTGACTGGGCGCATTGCGTGTTCCGTAATAGTCCTCCGTAAGAAGTTGTGCAAGGATGGCGGAATCGTAATTGGCTCAACGTAGTGCCGTTGTAATCCACGGAAATCAGCGGATGTCGGCATTTACCTACATGGCGCCAGTGCGTCCGACCACGATACACCGACCCAGTGCATTCCACGCGAATTTCTGCCAGCGGTGCGCGTTAGCGTTTCTCCTACAACGACTGCAAAAAAAGTCTGATGTGGATGCAGATGAGCGCTGTTTACGATTTGGTTCACACACAGCCCCCGCAAATGACACCGAACCGAAGGAGATTTTTCAATGGAAATAGTCACTCGCCATCCGGCGGATCCCGCCGGATTAGATTCAAGTGTGATCGCTCGTGAACGTGGCGAAAGCTACGACGTCGATCAGGCCGTTTCATGGAGCGCCATCGTCGCGGGCGCTGCAGCTGCTGCTGCGCTTTCGCTCATTCTCTTGATTCTGGGAACTGGCCTCGGATTGGCGTCGGTTTCGCCGTGGACACGCGAAGGTATGAGCGCCGGCGCGCTCGGCGTCACCGCTATCCTTTGGTTGACGATCACGCAGCTTCTGGCATCCGGGTTGGGCGGGTATATCGCCGGGCGACTTGGAGCGCAGTGGAAAACCGTTCACAGTGACGAGGCCTATTTTCGTGACACCGCGCATGGTTTTTTGGCATGGGCGGTCGCGTCATTGGCGACGGCAGCGCTGCTCACTTCAGTCATTGGTTCCATCGTGGGCACCGGCGTTCAAGCAACAGCGGCTGTGGCCGGTGGCGCGGCAGCCACTGCTGCCGCAAAGTCAGTACCAATGGCAAATTCCGAGGGCACCCGCCCGACGTCGGACGTGAGCACGTCTTTAGGTTATCTGGTGGACACCCTGTTTCGCAAAGAAGCCAGTACTGCGGCAACCCCTGGTATCGCGCCGGTCTTGGCTAACGACGCAGAACGATCAACCGTCAATACCGCCGCCGAGACGACCCGGATCTTCACCCATGCGGTAACGACAGGCACATTGCTTCCAGAAGACGCTCGCTATCTCGGTCAGCTCATTTCCCAGCGCACTGGCATCAGTCAGGCTGACGCCGAGAAACGTGTGACGACAGGATATGCGCGCCTTCAGGCAAATTTAAAAGACGCCGAAGTCGCTGCGAGAGAAGCCGCTGACAAAGCCCGCAAAGCATCCGCGTATTCGGCGCTTTGGCTTTTCATCTCGTTACTCATTGGTGCCTTCTGCGCCAGTCTAGCCGCCACCTATGGTGGTCGCCAACGTCGCGCCTAGTTGCGCAATCCAAATTAATTTACAGGAGTTCCCCATGCGATCTTTATTGCTGTTCTTCCTCGGCATACCCATTCCAATCATCATTCTGATCGCACTTTTCGTGCACTGAGATCAAACCGCAATCCAAATTTGAAAGACACCTATGGCAACCTCATCGACCAAGAAACAATCGCCCGCTGCAACTAAAAAAGTCATGGACGCAACTGCACTCCTCCGCGCTGATCACAAGGCAGTCGCCGGGCTCTTCGCAGAATACAAAACGCTGCGATCAGCTGCTAAAAAGAAAGCGCTGGTGACGAAGATTTGCACTGAGCTTTCGGTGCATGCCCAGATCGAAGAAGAGATTTTTTATCCCGCAGTTCAAAAGGCTTTGAAAGATCGCACGCTAGTACCCGAGGCGACTGTCGAACACGCCACCATGAGGGGCCTGATCGCGCAGGTTGAAGGCAAGGAACCTGATGGCGACATGTTTGACGCGAAGATCACTGTGCTGGCTGAATACGTCACTCATCACGTCAAAGAGGAACAGGGTGAGATGTTTGCCAAGGCAAAAACGACGTCGCTCGACATGCGTGCTTTGGGTGCAAAACTGGCCGCACGTAAAGATGAGCTGCTTGCCGCTCGCGGAACGCGACAATGAAGGCGACCAAATCGACAATAGCGCCAAAAAAAGCGCTCAAATTGACGGATGAATCTGGCGCGGGTGGCGAGCTGCATCAGAGCGCGACGGGTGGCCACCCAGCGCTCACCACCAATCAGGGAACGGTCGTCGCCGACAACCAGAACTCGCTTCGCGCCAGTCCTCCCGGCCCGACGCTGCTTGAGGACTTTATCCTGCGAGAGAAGATCACGCACTTCGATCACGAGCGCATTCCTGAGCGCATCGTGCATGCCCGCGGCAGCGGTGCACATGGGTTTTTCGAACTAACCAAATCCCTTGACAAATACACCACGGCTAAGGTGCTCACCGAAGTTGGCATCAAGACGCCGACCTTCACGCGAATCTCGACCGTGGCCGGTGGTTCAGGCTCGGTCGATACGCCGCGAGACGTGCGCGGATTTGCGATTAAGTTCTACACCAAAGAAGGAAACTGGGACGTCGTGGGCAACGACATTCCGGTGTTTTTCATTCAGGACGCCATCAAGTTTCCGGATCTCGTTCATGCCGTGAAGATGGAGCCAGATCGCGGCTTTCCGCAGGCGGCGAGCGCGCACGATAATTTCTGGGACTTCATCTCACTGACGCCGGAGTCGATGCACATGGTGATGTGGATCATGTCTGATCGCACCCTACCGCGATCACTGCGCATGATTGAAGGCTTTGGCGTGCATAGTTTTCGACTAATTAACGCCAACGGCGAATCGACGTTTGTAAAATTCCACTGGCGTCCGAAGTTGGGGCTGCAATCAACCATTTGGGACGAAGCGGTCAAAATCGCCGGCGCTGATCCGGACTTCCATCGTCGCGATTTGTTCGAAGCGCTGTCGGACGGCAAGACTGTCGAATGGGAATTCGCGGTGCAGTTATTCACGCAGGCTGAAGCAGATGCTTTTCCGTTCGATCATCTCGACGCGACGAAGCTCATTCCGGAAGAATTAGTGCCGTTGCAGGTCATCGGTCGGTTGGTGATGGATCGCTGGCCGGACAACTTCTTCGCGGAGACTGAGCAGGTGGCCTTTTGCCCATCGCACGTCGTTCCGGGTATCGATTTTTCGAATGATCCGCTGTTGCAAGGGCGGCTGTTCTCGTATCTTGATACACAGTTATCTCGCTTGGGCTCGCCCAATTTTCATCAGATTCCGGTGAACGCGCCACAGTGTCCTTTTGCCAACCATCAGCGTGATGGACATATGCAGATGAGTCGTCCGAAAGGTCGTGTCAATTATGAGCCGAGCTCGCTGGCGGCTGACTCGCCGCGTGAGTCGCCGATGGCAGGATTTCGAAGTGTAGCGGTGCATGAAGGCGGCGATACGTCGGAAACGAAAGGTCGAATCCGCGCTGAGAGCTTCGCCGATCACTACAGTCAGGCGCACCAGTTTTATCTTAGCCAAACGGCCCACGAGCAAGCGCACCTTGCATCCGCTTTGGTGTTTGAGCTGTCGAAGGTTGAGCATCCACATGTGCGGGAAGCGATCGTCGGTCACCTGCGCCATATCGAGGCAGCACTGGCCAAACGCGTAGCAGACGGACTTGGCATGGCATCGCTACCCCCTGCCCCGAAAGCGGCAGCACCGGTACAGGACTTACCGCCTTCGCCCGCGCTGCAAATTATCGGCAAGATGAAGGCCACGCTCGAAGGTCGCGCCGTAGGGATTTTGGTGGCAGACGGCTCCGACGGTGCCGTGATTGCCGCACTAAAAAAGGCGGCAATCGCAGCCGGAGCCAGCGTAAAGATCGTGGCACCGAAGATCGGTGGCGCGACGCTGGCTGATGGATCGTTGTTACCTGCCGATGGTCAGCTCGCGGGAACGCCGTCGGTCATGTTTGACGCGGTCGCCGTTGTGCTGAGCGCCAAAGGCGCGAAGACCATGTGCGCGGAGGCAGCGGCGATAGATTTCGTGCGCGATGCGTTCGGACACCTGAAGGCTGCTACAGCACGCAGGTATTAAGGGTGATGCGGGCGTGGTGAATGCCGTCGACACGAAGGGCTTCATCGCTGCTGCCAAATTGCGCTACTGGGATCGCGAGGCGTCAGTCAGAACACTCGCCTAGAAGGATGTGTCGATACTTGGCGCTTGATCTCGCAAACGCGGACGGTCGGCGGCGGGACTGCGTTTGAAAACAGGCATCAACTTTTATCTGAACCCCATATTTTACTGGGGCTAGTGCGCTATTTTTTGCAAAGTCGACTTTTGATCAAATAAGTCGCTAGCCCCTATATAACGGCGCTTCTATGATATAGCTGATAAAAACCATTAGTCGAAATTTGAGAAGATGACCACTTTAGCGCTGGCTTTCTCGATTGTTAGCGCAGATCTCCGCGTTACTTCGGCTGTCTCCGCAGTCAGGTCAACGACCTTCGCGTTCTGACGATCGCTCCTCTGACCTCGAATTTTGCATTTTTTCCGAAATCTAGGTGTTGTCCTACAGTCATCGGCGAATAGATCCCGTATGATTTTCAGAATGCAATCGCTCGACGAAAGGAAGTATGCGTGCGGTTTTGTTGTACAGCCCGGAGTTGAAATGTTGCGTATTTATCTCGTCGAAGACAACCCGATCATTCGCGAAAACCTGACGGAAACACTGACGGAGCTGGTTGGCTCTTCGACCGTCGGATGGAGCGAGACAGAGCAAGGCGCTACGGCGTGGTTTGCTACGAATGACGACCAGTGGGATCTAGCCATCGTAGACCTCTTCCTTAAAAGGGGCAGCGGCATTGCAGTCATAGCCGCACTTCGTCAGCGCACGAGCGCCAAAAAAGTCATTGTGCTTACAAATTATTCGACGCCCGAAGTTCGCGCGGAGTGTCTGCGGCTAGGCGCCGACAAAGTGTTCGACAAGACTAAAGAAATTGATCCGCTGATTGATTTTTGCAAAGCGCTGGCGCCAGCCTAACTGTCAGGGTGTTAGTCAATGAGCTTTGTTTTTAATGCGTAATACGTCAGATCGCTATTACTGCTCAGGCCCATCTTTTCCATGATGCGGGTCCGGTAAGTACTCACCGTTTTAACGCTCAACGATAGCGCGTCTCCTATGTCAGTCACCTTATCGCCTTTGGCCAACCGAGTGAACACTTGCATTTCTCGATCCGAGAGTCTTTCGTGCGGCGCACCGGCTTCCGGTCGGTTGAGTTGCTGCGCCAGCAACTCCGAAACCTCTGGCGTGATGAATCGATGACCGCTAGCGACCCGACGGATCGCGGCAATGATGTTGTCAGGGTCACATTGTTTGTTGAGATAACCGCTCGCGCCTTGCCGGATCAAACTGACAGCATATTGCTCCTCGGCATAGCTACTCAAAATGATGATGCCCACATCCGGTGCCTTCGCGCGCAGCATCGCCAGCGCCTCCAATCCCGACTGCCCCGGCATAGAGATGTCCATTAAAAGCACGTCAAGTTCGTGGTCACGCACCATGTCGATGGCGTCGCGTCCGGAGGCGCCTTCTGCGACCACCTCAAATTCTGAGTCTTCCTCGAGAAAGGCGCGAATTCCCTTACGCAGGATCGCGTGATCATCGACTAAACCTATCTTGATTTTGATCATTTCTTAGCACCTAACAGTGATGCAGGGCAGTCTAGGCGTTTAGAATCAAAACGCGCGTAGGACAGAGTCCCGTTTCAACGCCCACTCCAGGCTATTCCGACGTCAGACCGCCATGAAAATCCTTCCCGCATCTGCGATCTACAGGTTTCTCAGAAACAATTATTTGTTTCCGCTGACGCTATCGATCCTTGTGGTGGCGGCGCTAATGGCGATTAACGAAATGGGATTTCGCCAGTCCAACGAAGCAGCACTGCGAGCGAAAGCAGCCCAGCAAAAGCGAGGAAACATTGGCCTACTGCTGCAACAAATGCTCGACGCCGAAACCGGTCAGCGGGGTTATTTATTGACCGGTCAAAAAAGATATCTTGAGCCTTACAACACAGCGGTTAGCGCCGTTGCCGCGACGCTCGATAAACTCCGGACTGCATACCTGAACGAACCGAAATCTCTTCAGGCATTTGCCAACCTGTCTCGCGCCATTTCTCGCAAGATGGGCGAGATGGATGTGTCGATCAAGCTTCGCGATGTGAGCGTTGACGCGGACAAATGGCTAGCAGTGCTTGATACCGGTGTGGGCGACGCGCAGATGGATCTTGTGCGTGCTTCTGCGAACGAACTTTTGAACAGCGCGACCTCCGAACTGAGCGACAGCTTCGCCAAAATTCACAGCAGCCTCGACCTGTCACGCATCGGAATCGCCTTGACAGCGCTTCTGGGCGTGTTTGCGTTCTATCAATATTTGCGCAAAACGCAGGAGGTCGAACGACTGGCACGACGCGAACAGCTGTCGTTGGCCAGCGAAGCCAAGCGACTCGACGCGCTGGTGAACGAGCGGACCGACGCACTCACTGAGCTGGCGACTCACCTGCAAACTGTGCAGGAAAAAGAACGCGAACTGCTGGCGCGAGAACTGCATGACGAGCTTGGCGCAATGCTCACCGCTGCGAAACTTGATATCGCCCGAACGAAAGGCAGCCTGCCACCCGGCAGCGATAAAGCGATCGCTCGATTGGCTCATTTGAACGATACGATTAACGATGTGGTGAAACTAAAGCGACGCATCATTGAGGACTTGCGACCGTCATCGCTTGCCAATCTCGGTCTGACGGCAGCGCTGGAAGTTTTGGCGCGCGACTATCGAGAAAGATCGGAGATCGAGGTCACGCTGAACCTTGAACAGGTTGAGCTTTCGGCAGAAGCTGAACTGACAATTTTCCGCCTGGTACAAGAATCGTTGACCAACGTTGCAAAGTATGCCGAAGCCAGCGAGGTTGTGATTACGCTGCATGTGTACTCAGGCCACGTCGAGGTGTCGGTCGCCGACAATGGTCGCGGCTTCGACACCGCGGTGCTTACGTCAAAAACGCACGGCCTCAATGGCATGCGTCACAGGATTGGTGCACTCAGAGGCAATTTGCGGGTTAAGTCGAGCCCCGAGGCTGGCACCCGCATCGAAGCTGTGATCCCCAAGGCGGTGACACAACAATCGTAGGCGGAAGACTACAGGTGATAGGTCAGCCTCACCTACCAAAGTTTTCGCGTGCCGCTTATGCCCTCTGACTCGTTGCCTCATTAAATTCTCTCTATCGCGGTTGATTCGACGACCGCCCAAATTAAGGGAGTTTGTCATGTTGCATTACGCCATTGTTTTTTTGGTCATCGCGCTCATCGCCGCTGTGTTTGGATTCGGCGGTATCGCCGCTGGTGCAGCCGGCATTGCAAAGATTCTTTTCTACATCTTCCTTGCAGTTGCAGCTGTCACATTTCTGATCAGCTTAACGCGATAGTGCCGAGCTTCGGTAGTCCGACCCAGTAACCCATCCGCTAGAAAAAACAGAAGCGCGTTCCCCCGCAATTGATTCGCGCCTGCCTCCTCCTCCCCCCTCACCGCCTTCGGGCGGTTTTTTTTGCGTGCCGTTCAGCGGACACTGGTGATCCAATGTTTGAAAAAGTGCATCACGAACGCGCGCAACATCACCGCAAATGGATTCACTCAACGTCTAATTCATCGCAAAGTTCTACAGCTTCCACATGGTATGTATGAGAGGCGTTCCCTTGATTCCATTTTGCCGAGCATCGAGCTGATTGATTGGACGCCGGAGAAGCTGAAATACGACAACACATATCATGAAGGCAATGAGCCAAAGGTGAAGCGTAGCGGCGCGGTCCAGGACGGCTGTTGGTGTGATCGCCCACAAGAAAAGCACGCACACCATGTATAGCAAACACGTGATCGCTGCCAACGCGAACAGTGCTCTCAAGCCCCGCAAAAAGTTAAGCATAAATCACCCGTAAAGTGGTTATCGCGATTATGACGAGTCGTTCAAGGAGGCGCAATGAGTGTCGCGATTTGCAACTATACATGCGCAAAAAAATTGTTGCGCAGCCCGGCATCTGCTCAATTTGAACCCCCGGCCCGGCGACCTGGTTGCGGCGCCGAGGAAGCCGGATGAGCGTCTTCTAGTGACGAATCATTCGATGCTCACCAAGCGTTAATCAGGCGTTATAGCCACACTTTTTTTGTGATCGTATTCGATCACTTGCAAATACGCTCCCTGGACTTGCCGCTAACCCGCACATAAGATATATTACAAATAAATCTTTAATATTTATTGACTGTCTGGCACCTGCCAACAGAAGGAAAACATGGTAGCCGTCGTCTGCACCGAAGAAGAAATTACACAGCTCGTGCATGCCTTTTATACCTCCGTACGGCGTGACAAGATCCTGGGCCCAATCTTTGAACACCACGTCGATGATTGGGATTCGCATCTTGCGAAGCTTGTGGATTTTTGGTCATCGCTGCTGCGCCGCACCGGACGCTTTGCTGGCACACCCATGCCCACGCACATTGGCCTGCCGGGCCTAAGCGCGGAGCTGTTCCAGCGCTGGCTCACTCTATTTCGTGAAACAACCGCTGCGCAGCCCAATCCCCTGATGCGCGAACAGGCCAACGTGCTGGCGGAGCGTATCGCGCGCAGCCTCTGGTACGGCTATCAGCTGAGTCATCATCCTGAAGCAATGCCCGATGAGTTAACCCATGCCTGAGTACCTTCGAATCGAGGAACCGACTCGCGCTAAGGCGACTGCTCCTCAGTGGCGCGCCTTTCTTGAGTTGGCCTTTCGGCCGCTCTATCTCGGCGGCTGCCTGTGGGCGGCAGTCTCCATTGCACTATGGGTGTACGCCCCTTCATGGTTGAACGGGCCGCTTCCGGGTGTGCTTTGGCATGCTCACGAAATGTTGTGGGGATTCATTGCCACCATCGCGATTGGTTTTTTGCTGACCGCAGTTGGCACCTGGACGGGCATCAACCCGTTGAGTGGTCGCCCTCTCGGTGCGCTTGTCGCGCTTTGGGTGACGGCGCGACTGGCCTATCTCATTCCGGAGCCCAGTGCATTCTGGGTTGGCGCATGCAGCGAAGTCGTGTTTTTCGTCTGGGCAGCGCTGGCGATGGGCCGATGCATTTACAAGACGCGCAATCAGCGCAACTACGGCGTGCCTGTACTGGTGCTGGGGCTCGGAATCATCGACGCCTTGTATCTTGCAGCAGTATGGCAAGGTAATTACGTACTCGTCATGGAGCGCCTGAGCACGGGCCTCCTGTGCATGGCATTGATTGCCCTTTTGGTGGCACGACGGGTCATTCCATTTTTCGCCATGCGCGCGATGCCAGGACTTCAGATTCCCATGCTTACGCATAGTGGTCACTGGCAATTGGCTGCGTGCGCGCTGGCGGTTGTCTTCGGATTGCTAAGCCTCCCTGAGGCCATGGCAGTCAGTCTGGCGACGGCAGGCATTCTGGCGCTGGTGCAAACGATCTCCTGGAAACCGTGGGCCGTATTGCACAAACCACTGCTTTGGATTCTCTACATTGGCTACGCCTCGCTCGGCGTGGGGCTCACCACTGCTGCAGCCCATGCCGTCGGCTGGGTCGAGCGAGCCGCCTGGTCAGTTCACGTAATCGGTGTGGCAGGATTTTCGGTGTTGATTATCGGCATGGTGACACGCACTGCACTCGGCCACCTGGGACGACCACTGCAGACAGATTGGCGCATGGTCACTGCCTATATTTTGGTGATCACTGCAGCAATACTGCGCCTCATGGCGTTACTACCTGTGGGTTTTGCGACGATTGCGCTTGATCTGTCAGCCGCGACGTGGGTGCTCGCCTTCGCACTCTACCTCTGGCATTTCTTTCCCATGTTGATTCGCCCTCGCCTCGACGCTGCCGCATCTACGCCGATTGTGACGCCAACCGTGAACGCAGCGCTCAGTCAGCGCACTCGCCAATGATCGGGAAATCGCAATGCGTTTGACCACGATGACCGACTATGCAATGCGACTGCTGATGCACGTTGCGCAGCACTCCGATCGACTTTGCACGATTGCCGAAATCGCTGAGACGTATGCCATTTCAGAGGCGCATCTCATGAAAATTACCCATCAGTTGGGGCTGCGCGGGTGGGTCACCACGGTTCGCGGGAAAGGTGGCGGCATGCGATTGGCTCAACCCCCTGAAAACATCAATCTCGGAGCCGTTGTGCGCAGCATCGAGCCAGACTTTAATCTGGTCGAATGTTTCGGCACCAGCAACACGTGCGTCATCTCGGGCAGCTGCGGATTGACCAGCGTGTTGGACGGAGCGTTACAACGCTTTCTGTCGCATCTCGATGAATTCACGTTAGCGGATATTCTGCCGAGAGCTATAGCGCCCACGACGGCTTCCGTCCGACCTGTCGCTCTCCATCGAATGGGCGTTAAATGAAAAATGTAGTGTTGTTCAAGCTGAGTGTGCCCGTTACTATCGCGCCGATGCGTACGTTTATTGGCGAGGCTGGGAAGTTTTAAATGCTTTGTTTCGACGTCAATAGAATCAAACGAAGCGGCGCCACCCAAAAAAAGAACGTATCGATCAAGGAGCATGCGATGAATCTGGAACTAGCGAAACTTAGCGCGTCCGGGGGGTGCTCGTAATGGACAGCGCCATCCTGAGTCTTTTAGGGGCTTTCCTGCTATCCATCATTGGGCTGTTCGGGTTCATCTGGTCACTGCGGAAAGGATTGCTGGTCGAAAATCCAGCCGCCGCCTCGGTGATTTTTGCGCGTGGCGAAGTCGGAAAAATCGATGACCCTGCGCTTTCAGAAGACGAGCAGCAAGAAATGCAAGCGGCGGTGCAAACTGGCACCGTGCTGGCGGTCGACGCTGCGGAGATTGCAGACCGCGTTGATGCTGATCGTTCAAGCGCTTTCCCTGTATTCATGTTCATCGCATTCGCCTGCTTCTGGCTGCTAATTGGAGTCCAGCAGGCCTGGTTGAGCTTCGGGCGGATTCGTTCCGTTCACCTGAATGCCGTGATCTACGGCTGGTCGTCTAACGCGGCTCTCGCCGTAATTCTCTGGGTGCTTCCACGGCTCCTGCGTACACGATTGCACGGTGCGATCTGGGCAATGGTCGGAGGCACTTTCATCAATGCCGGCATTGTTGCGGGCATCGGTGCGATCGCGGCGGGTTGGACCGACGGAATGGAATATCTGGAGATCCCGTGGCAGATCGACATTTTCATTTTTGCGGGATTCGCACTCATCATTCTTTCGGCGCTCTACACACTCGTCAATCGACGCGTTGAGCATCTCTATGTCAGCGTCTGGTACATGATCGCCGCGCTGCTCTGGTTCGCCGTGCTGTTTTTTGTGGCCAATCTACCGGGCGTTCACACAGGCGTTCAGCAGGCCACGACTAACTGGTGGTACGGGCACAACGCGCTCGGGCTGTGGTTTACACCCGTGTCTGTGGGTGCGATCTATTACTTTCTACCGAAGATCATCGGACGACCGGTGGTGTCATACAACTTGTCGCTGCTGGGCTTCTGGACACTTGCGTTTTTTTACGGACAGGTCGGTGGCCATCACCTGATCGGCGGACCGATACCCGGTTGGTTGACGACGTTATCGATCGTGCAAAGTGTGATGATGATCATCCCGGTCATCGCCTTCACGATCAACATGAAGGGAACGCTCAAGGGACAGATGCATTTGGCGCGCTATTCGCCTACGCTGCGGTTCATGATGTTTGGTGGATTGATGTATTTGGCGTCGTCGGTTCAGGGATCCTTTGAAGCGTTACGCAGCGTCAACTCAGTGACCCACTTCACGCACTTCACCGTAGCCCATGCCCACCTGGGTATGTATGCGTTCGTGTCGATGGTGATGTTTGGTGCCATTTATTTCATGCTGCCACGTGTGCTGGATTGGGAGTGGCCGTATCCGCGATTGATCACTTTGCATTTCTGGCTTGCAGCGGTGGGCATGGCGATCTACTTCATCGGCCTGAGCATTGGCGGTTGGTTGCAAGGGATGGCGATGCTAGACGCCGCCCGATCATTCAACGAATCCGTGACGTTAACCGCGCCGTGGCTCAAGTCGCGCAGCGTCGGTGGCTTATTGATGACGCTCGGACACCTGGTGTTCGTCGGCCACTTCTTTGCGATGGCCCTGCGCTTCGGGCCACACCGCACCGGGGCCGCACTGTTCTGGCAATCGAAGGAGCTGGCACATGGAAAATGAACTTAAGCTTGTCTCAGGCGCTATGGTGGCATTGGCGGTTGCCACCGCTGCACTCGTCGTGCTGCCCTACATGCAGGTGCGCGATCTGAAGGCTCCGGTCGGACTCAAACCCTATACAGAACAGCAGCTTCGTGGACGAGCGGTATACGTTTCCAACGGCTGTGTGTACTGTCACAGCCAGCAGCCTCGAGATCGCAATCTCGCTCCCGACTTCTCGCGCGGTTGGGGTCGGGCCTCGGTACCCGCCGACTACGTCTATGACAAACCGCACTTACTAGGCTCGATGCGCACCGGCCCAGATCTGTTCAATATCGGCGCACGGCAGCCTAGCAAGGACTGGCATTTGGGGCATCTCTATCAACCGCGCGCGTACGTACCCGAATCGATCATGCCGGCCTATCCGTTTTTGTTTCGGCTGAAAGATGCCGCCGAAACAGGTGATCAGTTGGTGACACTGCCACCTAGCGCCGCGCCCGTGGGCAAGGTTGTAGTCGCGTCGGAAGACGCGCTGGACCTGGTGAAGTATCTGCAGGGACTTGATCACACGTATCCGGTGCTGGCCGTCACGCTAGTGATGGTGCTTTTCGGTGCCGGATACGTGCTGATGTCCGACCCTTTCGGCGATGCTACGTTGGGCGACCGACGCACGGTGGCGGACCTTCGCGCTGCAAAGCCAGGAGCCCCCGGCGCGCCCACGGCAGCAGCCGATGGCAAGGCGATTTTTACCGGCAACTGCGTCGCTTGCCATCAGGCGACGGGCAAAGGCTTGCCCGGTCTGTTCCCCCCCCTCGATGGCTCAGAGTGGGTCCGAGGTGATGAGCGTACTCTGATCAATATTCTGCTGCACGGTATTAGCGGCGAGATAGAGGTGCTTGGCGCATCGTACAAAGGGGTGATGCCTCCGTTCAAACAACTTAGTGATGCCGAGATTGCCGCGGTGGCGACCCACATCCGTTCGCAATGGTCAAACACCGCGAAACCCATCACCACCGACGCCGTGACCGCAGAGCGTAAGGTGAGCACGCGTGATACGCCGTTTGATGGAGGCGCTGCACTCAAGGCATTGGCGGCTCCGAAGTAATGTGGCGCACCGCCAGCCTCACAGTCTTAGCCGCGCTGTTGGCTTATGCGGCGAGCGCATGGCTGACGATGGACTTCAACGTCTGGACAGCAGAAGGCGCGCGCAGGCTTCACGTCGCCCGTGCAAAAGTACCGGCGCCCAGTGTTGCGCTGCGTGGGCCGGGGATTGATGCCACGTTGCCCGCGTTACTCAAGCGCGATGGACAAGTCACGATCATCGACTTTGTTTACACCCGCTGCACGACGGTTTGTTTAGCGTTGGGCAGTACATTTCAGCAGATGCAGTCAACGCTGGCGGCGTTACCGCGGCTGGACAGCGCTGCGGCTCCGCGAGTGCAACTGCTGTCCATCAGTTTCGACCCCGAGCACGACACGACCGCCGTGTTGGCAGCGTACGCAAAAGGCCTGAATGCCGATCCCGCACGCTGGCGTTTCGCAGCGCCGGTTGACTCTGATGGGCTCACGAAGTTGCTCGCCAGCTTCGAGGTCGTCGTGATTCCAGACGGAATGGGCGGTTTCGAGCACAACGCAGCACTGTTGGTCGTCGACGCTCATGGTCACTTGGTGCGCATCTTCGACTACGCGGAAATGGAAGCGGCCCTGGCGTATGCACAGTATCTTTCGACGCAATCAGCGCCCGCTTCGCAAAAAGCAGCGAGCTGATGAACGCGTTGAAATGCGCGCTTGATCGTTACGGGGCAGTCGTTGGGCTCGTCCTGCTCATCGCACTGATCACTCAGCCGCTCCGCCATGCGCTTGAGGCGCAAATGTCGATGCATATGCTTGTGCAATTTCTAGCGCTAATTTTGACCGGCATGTTGCTCGCCGGAGCGCTATCGATAAAGGCTCGCGCGCAGCTCGCACAATGGAACGCGCACGGCATTGCTGGCTTAACGTTTGCGGCGCTGGTACTCGCGCTCGCAATGATCCCTCGCCTGCTTGACCTCGCATTGGTTGATGCGCATGTCGAATTCGTCAAATTTATCGCGCTGCTGCTGTGTGGTGCAGCGTTGCGCGTTTCGTGGCGCAACGCCGGTGTCATCGTTCAAGGGTTTTTCTTGGGCAATGTATTGCCTATGATGGCGATTGCCGGCTCGCTTTACGAGACGGCACCTGCGCGTGTTTGCAATGCCTACCGTCTCGACGAACAGCAGTGGGTCGGGCAGTGCCTGACCATTGTCGCTGGCTGCATTGCCGTCGTCTGGCTCGCACGCGTTTTCTGGAACATGACCGACAAACAACGACCGGCTGCTGCGGTTACGCCTGCGCCATTTCATCCGCCGATCAATCGCGAAGCTGTGGAAGCGCCTCGGAGCGAGGCAATCCACGCAGCCGCGACTAAAGAAGCACGTGTTGCGTCATGACGTCAAACGGTGTTTTCGGATCGCCGCGCACACTGTCGGTTTCAAAATAATCGTTCCATCCGTTCTCGGCGAGCACGCTCAGATAAGCGTCTCCCATGGCTGCGTTCGGAAACCGCCAGATGCAGAAGAATTGGTAACGATCAATCGTCGGCACGTGGCTGTTTTGCCCCCATGCGACTGCCTCCGCCTTGCTGCCGAGGCGCAGGCGAGTGAGCGCAGTCACTTTGCTCAGATACGCCGTCCGGGCCGGTTGCGAGAGCGCGAGCCAACTCTGTTTTGGTTTCCAAAGGCCGATAAAAACGTGCATATGCGGTGACCTCAAAACGACAAGGTAGGGATCGGAAGACTAGCGCTTTGCCAGTGCCTGCGCGGCCACGCCGACAAAGAAAGCATGCAGCATGTGCTGCACAATTTCCTCGCCAGAGTAGCTGTTGCCACGCTGCATGTAGTCGAGCGTCGGGTCGCAGGAGCGCGCATAAATGGCAGTGACGATGTAGTCGGTCGGCAGCTCACGCGACAGCGTGCCGTCGGCTTTGGCCTGATCGACCAGCGACGACAGTGCTGCGTTCAGCGTGAACAGCGCTGCCAGATAAACCTCATCGGTCATCAGTGAGTGCTCGAGCGAGCCGTTGGTCGACGGCAGGTGCGGAATGCTGCCTTGCAGCCGCTCTTGCAACACCCATTCCAGCATTTGTCGCAACTTTTCGATAGCGGGCAGCTGGGGAGGCAGTGCCGACAGCCGCTCGATCGTGCGCTCGAAAAGGCGCGTCATGGTGCGCGCGGCGAGCTTTTCTTTCGACGCGAAATGTTTATACAGACTGGCTTTGGCGATACCGACTTCCGCGGCAACCGCGTCCATCGTCATCTCTTCGTAGCCGAGCTTGCCGAGCAGCTGATGCGCTGCGTCGAGGATGGCTTCCTCACGCATTTCTAACTGGCGCAAACGATAGGGCGTTGACAAAATTTAACTTTCCGGTAATAATTTGAACTTGGTAGTTCAATTATTTACTAATAAGTATGAATCAAGGCTCTAATGCTTGAAATTCAGACCACTCAGTAGCTTTGTGACCATTTATTTATTCTAGGAGTTTAACCATGATGTTTCGTCCCCTCAAATCCGTTCTTGCTGGCTTTGTCAGCGTTGCCCTGATGTCCGGTGCCGCCTTTGCGACCACTGGAACTATCGTTGACGTCGCCGTCGCCAACGGCAATTTCAAAACCCTCGTCACCGCCATCAAAGCGGCAGGTCTTGCCGACACCCTTTCCGGCAAAGGCCCGTTCACCGTGTTCGCGCCCACAGACGCTGCGTTTGCCAAGCTGCCAGCTGGCACGGTTGACGCGCTTTTGAAGGACATCCCCAAGCTGAAAGCAATCTTGACGTATCACGTCGTTTCTGGCGCAGTGATGGCCAAAGACGTGAAAACCGGCATGGTTCCAACCGTCAACGGCCAATCGCTTGACGTGAAAGCTGATGCGATGGGCGTTATGGTCAACGGCGCAAAAGTCACAACCGCCGATGTGAAAGCATCGAACGGCGTCATCCATGTGATCGACACTGTGTTGCTGCCTAAGTAATAGATCCCGGCAGACCAAAACTCCAGCTTCGCCAACAGCGTTGCTGGAGTTTTTTTTAACTTTTTTTCGCGTCCTTTCTTTTCTGGAGCACCTGATGAAATTGCACACTTGTCTTCGCTACTTCACTGCACTCACCGCAACCGCCCTGCTCGCTGCCTGTGGGTCGGACAGCCATGAGCCGACGCCAGCTGCGCCCGTGTCCATTCTTGCGACCGCACAAGCGACAGCCGATTTATCTTCCCTCGTCGCTGCGGTGCAATTTGCCAGCGATAACAATGACCTCGTTAATCTTTTGGGATCGGCTGGAACCCTCACCGTGTTCGCTCCGACCAATGCCGCTTTTGACAAATTAGCCCAAACATTGACAGGCAACGCCAACGCAAAAGGCCCAGACATTCTGGTGCCCGCGAACAAAACACTGGTGAGAGCCGTGCTCCAGTATCACGTGTTAACTAGCGTGGTGAAAGCCGCCGACATCCCTTTTGGCAAGGCGATCACGTCCGCAGGCGGCGGTTTCTTTAAGATTGACGTGGTGGCTGCCAAACCCGTCATCACTGATGGCCGCAATCGCAAAGCGAACATCACCGCAACCGACATCGCCACCGCAACCGACATCGCCGCAAGTAATGGTGTCGTGCACCTGATTGACCAAGTGCTTCTGCCTGCCGACAAAACTATCTTGCAAACCGCGATTGCCTTAGCGCCAGAATTCACTAGTCTGGTTGCAGCGCTGCAATTTGCCAGCAACGACGGCGATTTGGTCGCAACGCTTTCGGGCACCGGGTCGTTCACCGTTTTCGCACCAACCAACGCCGCCTTTGATGCACTGGCAAAAGAGCTGACTGGTAACGCCGCCGCCACCGGACCAGATTTGCTTACGCCCGCCAATAAAGCATTACTGCGATCCGTGCTCGCGTATCAC
>CAJDUD010000080.1_pt1 | contig 17094 bp, 14 predicted proteins | sample 7390161 | NCBI WGS metagenome assembly CAJDUD01 (sample SAMEA7055664, study PRJEB34461) | soil metagenome | biome: terrestrial ecosystem; feature: Peninsula; material: soil | place: Antarctica | collected 2016
TTCAGTCTTAGAAGAACCGAAAGACTAGCCGCTGAAGCGCTCACTTCTCCAGTCTTTCCGCTTCACCTGAAGTGCTTCACTTCGTTTGGGATTCCGCCTTTATCGCAAAAGTCGACAAATGACGAAATGGCGACGCAGCCCATGCGCAGGCGTGGTAAAACGAAAAAGCTGTTTAGTCAAAGAGCGTAGCCTATCGGCGACATTCACGAAGTTTTGCAGGATTGCTGGTCGTCGCGCGGTTTCGCAAACTTGATGGAAGCCAGCGGCACGCAGAGCACAGATTGTGAGCCTTGCCCGTAATCGTGAACATAGGGTGAGGCGGCCGTACGATCAGTATCGCAAATGCGCCGACGCGGTTGGCGAATTTCATTGTGCCTTTTATCGACCGCGGTTCACGTGGACATCAAGGTGGCGGAGGGTGAGCAGCCGCCAATTCAGGATACAGGGCGGTGCCAAGAAAGTGTCGCGATCGCCTACCGCTTCAAATCTACTTCCGTACCGCTTCGCGCTCTAGCGCGTCGAGACGATTTTGTAGGGTTTGAATCCGACTTAGTAAGGCGCCAACATTAACGAAGGTCACGTTTTCTGCAGGCGCGTTGAGCTCGCCCGCGTAACCGAGCCACGATGAGTCGTAGACCTTCACGTTTTTAAAGCCCAGTTGCTGCAACACGCCCGCTGATTCGCTGGCGCGTGCGCCACTTTGGCAATACACGATGGTCTCCTTGTCTTTGTCGAGCCCCGCGTAGAGTTTGTGCAACTCATCGACCGACTTCAGTGACATGCCCACACTCGAGTTCACCTGCTTTTTGCCGAGCTTGGCAAGCGTGTCGGGTTCCCGCCAATTCTGCTCGTACGGAATGTTCACCGCGCCTGGCACGTGACCACCTCGAATCGCGCGAATGTCGTTTCCCTGAAATTCTGCAGGCGTGCGGGCGTCAACAATTTGCACGCCTGCCTTGCCCACTTTTTCAATCACCTCGCGAGTCGACGCCACACGCGAATGATCCACCGTGAGCTTCAAGGCGACCGGCGGCAGTTTGGTTTCGATCTGGACCAGCGGCTTGCCTGCTTCCATCCAGTCTTCAATTCCGTCGTGATACACCGACACGCGATTGCCGCCGAAATATTGCACCGTGTAGAGTCCAAAGTACGGGTTCCATGTGCCGCGATTGCCATACACCACGATCTCCCGCGAAGGGTCAATTCCAGCGCCGCCGAGGATTCGCTCAATCGCGGCAACACTGATGAAATCTTCGCGGTTAGCGTCGCGCAGCACGGTGGGCGCATCGCCAATCGACACCGCGCCGGGCACGTGGCCCTTCTGATAGTCCGCTGGCGCACGCACATCCCACAAGAGCGCGCCGCGCTGAAGCGCTTGCTCAACGCTTGCACGGTCGACAATAGTTGAGGCGGTCACCACATTGGCGATTAGTGCAAATGCCACGCCGCTGCAGACGCGTTTCCCATACTGACGCAAAACGGATACGAGACTGGAATAATTATCGCGAGAAAAGCAGTGCATGGTTTGCTCCCAGTGTGTAGGTAAGGTGGACGCGAAGCTGTGCCGAGGTCCAGCCAGCTGCAATACAGAACAACCCGGTGGAAATAGGGGTTCAGGTTGATTTATTCCGCGAGTGATCATACTTGACACTTCGCCAAGTCTCCAATGAATTAATCTCTTGGCGCGTCCATGCGGCACTTCGCCTTGACGTTGTTCAGAATTTCTCTGAACCGGATGTTCGATGATTCCTTTGAATCGATCTGCCCTTTCATTGCTTGAGCAACAGCTTTTTTACAGAATGACGTTTTTGAAGGGACTGGATGGCAATTTGTTTATAAGTCGATATTTGACGTTTTGTGGATTTAGCCCCGGTCAATTGGTCATCTCACTATAAAGCTGATCAGTTTGAAAAGCGACACGCGGACTCGTGCTTAACAGACCTGCACCTCGGCGTGCTGTGGAACGAACTGCCAACGTGCGCGGTCTGTCGCCACTCTCGACGCGTAGAATTCAGTCCGATGTCCCTCCTTTCCCGCTACGAGTTGGAGCTTGGTGTTCGTTACGTGCGTGCCAAGCGTCGCAACAGTTTCATCTCCTTCATTTCGCTCATCTCAATGCTCGGCATTGCGTTGGGCGTTGCTGCGTTGATCATCGTCATTTCGGTGATGAACGGATTTCAGAGCGAGCTGCGCGAGCGCATGCTGGCGGCGACGGCGCATGTGGAGGTCAAGGGGTTTGATTCGCCGCTCGCCGACTGGCAGGGTGTGGCCGCTACTCTCAAAAGCAATCCCGAGGTGGAAGCGGTTGCACCGTATGTAGAGGGCGAGGGAATGTGGCTCAATGGTGAAATCAGCAAGCCTTCACTCGTGCGTGGCATTGAGCCGACGAATGAAGCGCAGATTGCGACCATTCAGAAGCATATGAAAGTGGGCACGCTCGATTCGCTGCAACCGGGCGCATGGGGCGTGATTTTGGGCGTTGACCTGGCGAGGAATCTCGGCGTTCGCGTGGGTGAGAAAGTGGCGCTCGTCTCTACGCAAACCACCGTGACGCCTGCCGGATCCGTGCCGCGACTCAAAAATTTCACGGTAGTTGGTTTGTTCGAAATCGGCTGGATTGAGGCCGACAGTCGCGTGGCGCTAGTGCACATGAATGACGCGCAAAAACTCTATCAATTTGGCGATACTGTCACCGGCATTCGCGTCAAGTTGCGCGATTTGATGCAGGCCGATGTGGTCACGGATCACTGGCTCAAAACGCTGCCAGCGGGCGTTGAAGTGAAGCCGTGGACGCGCATGAACGCGAGCTTTTTCAAAGCAGTGCAGATGGAAAAGCGCGTCATGTTCATCATCCTGACGTTGATCGTGGCGGTGGCGGCGTTCAACCTCGTGAGCACGCTCGTCATGGTGGTGACCGACAAGCAATCCGACATCGCCATTCTGCGTACGCTGGGGGCGCGTCCGTTCAGCATCATGCAGATATTTATTGTCCAAGGCAGCATTATCGGCGTTATTGGCACCTTGATTGGGCTCGTGCTGGGCTTGCTCGTGGCGTTCAATCTTGACCATGTGGTGGGTGCGATTGAGCGCGTGTTTGGCGTGACGTTCATCGACAAAACGGTGTATCTCATCACCGAGTTACCGTCTAAAGTTCTGATGAGCGACGTGACGACGATCACGCTGATGAGTCTCGGGCTCTCGCTGTTGGCGACTTTGTACCCGAGCTGGCACGCCAGTCGCGTCAATCCGGCCGAGGCGCTGCGTTATGAATAGACCCATCGTTGAGGCCATCAGTCTCGGCAAGCGCTATGAGAGCGGCCCGGCGTCGACGCAGGTGTTGACCGATGTGTCGTTTGCGGTGGCGGGCGGCGAGTCGGTGGCGATTATCGGCGCTTCGGGTTCCGGCAAGAGCACGCTCTTGCATTTGCTCGGAGGGCTCGATTCACCGAGCAAGGGCAGCGTGAATCTGCTCGGGCATAGGCTGGCGAATATGTCGGATGCTGCGCGTGGCGATTTGCGCAATCGGGCGCTCGGATTTGTCTATCAATTTCATCATCTGCTCGCAGAGTTGACGGCCGTGCAGAACGTTGCGCTGGCGCTGCGAATTCGGCGCACGCCAGTGGCAGTGGCGGACGCCAAAGCCACCGAGCTTCTGGCGTCAGTTGGCCTGTCGCATCGCCTGCAACACTTACCATCCGAGCTCTCCGGTGGTGAGCGCCAGCGCGTCGCCATCGCCCGAGCGCTTGTCACGGAACCCGCCTGCGTGCTGGCGGACGAGCCGACCGGTAATCTCGATCAGGAAAACGGTGATCGCGTGTTCGCGATGTTGCTGGACGCGACGAGGAGCCGTAACGCGTCGCTCGTTCTCGTTACGCATGATCGCGATCTCGCCGCGCGCTGTGATCGCGTGTTGCACCTCACGCAGGGGCATCTGCAGACGCTCGGGGAGTGGCAATTGACGCCGTATCCAGAAACGCCACAAACCGCGGACCTGCCGCTTGCAACCTAGTCAACGTCCGGCGCTGTACTGGCTGTTCGTGGGCATCACGCTGTTCGCCACGATGGACGCAGCCGCAAAATGGGTGGCACGCACCTATCCGTTGACCGCCGCAGTGTGGCTACGTTATCTCGTGCCCACGATTTTGGTGGGTAGCTATCTGGTGGCTACCCGAGGCGTCAAATTTGCGCACGCGGCACGCCCCGGCATACAGATTTTGCGCGGCATCACGCTGGTGGCGAGTACGCTTTGTTTCTGGACGGCGCTGTCGCATCTCAAACTGATTGAAGCCGCCACCGTGTCATTTATCGGACCGACGATGGTGGTGGTGCTGTCAGCGTTTCTGCTCGGCGAAAGGCCGCAACGCGCGCACTGGATCGCGCTTGCGGCGGGTTTTATTGGTGTGCTGATTGCTCTGCGACCCGGCATGGCACCCACGGGCATTGGCGCGATTGCCGCGCTCAGCTCGGCTGCGTTTTATTCGCTCTATCTGGTGCTGACACGAATGGTGGCGGACGAAGCAGACTCTTTGGTGCTGCTGCTACATGCCAATGCCATTGGCGCAATGGCGCTCACCGTCATTGCCCCGGGCGTGGCGCGCATGCCGATCAATTTGAGTGAGTGGCTAATTCTTCCGTTTCTCGGTTTGTTCGGCATGGTCGGCCATTGGTGCATGATTAAGGCGTATTCCATTGCCGACGCGTCGACGCTGGCGCCGTTTATGTACGTGCAACTTTTGATCGCGACGTTTTACGGTTGGCTGGTGTTTGGCAACTTGCCCGATGGATTCACCCTGCTTGGCATGCTGGTGATTTTGGCCAGTGGGCTCTATGTGTTGAACGAAGGACGTCGTAGCGCGCACCGCGCACGCGCCAAGGAAGTCTCCGCTACGCCTGAGTGATTGGGTTGTCGGAATGCGCTGCACGCTAAAATTGGTGCACCGCAATGGGCAATAGTCTCGTCCCGACGTCGCGATCCGTCGCTCGGCAGCAGACTTCCCCGCAAAACCATTTTTTGTCACTGGACGGCTTGGGCGCGCATCTCGCTTTTGCATGGCCCTTGCTCCCGGTACGCACATAAATCCCCTCTGCTCAAACTTATTCTGCAATCATGACAACTCCAACCTACGGTCCCGGCATTGAAATCAATGCCCCTATTTCCTCTGACTTTGCCGCTATCCTGACGCCTGAGGCGATGGCGCTCGTCGCCAGGCTGCATCGCGCCTTCGAGCCACGGCGCCAGGAACTGCTGATGGCGCGTGTGGCGCTCGCCAAGCGCCTCGACGCGGGCGAAAAGCTGGATTTCCTCGCTGAAACAAAGCACATCCGCGACGACCCATCGTGGAAGATCGCGCCACTGCCGAAATCGCTCGCATGCCGTCGCGTGGAAATCACCGGCCCGGTCGATGCCAAGATGGTAATCAACGCGTTCAATTCGGGCGCAGACAGCTACATGACCGACTTCGAGGATTCGAATTCGCCGTCGTGGGACAACCAGATTCAGGGCCAGATCAACCTTGGCAAGGCGATTCGTCGCACGCTGACGCTGGAACAAAAAGGCAAGACGTACAAGTTAAACGACAAAATCGCGACGTTGCAAGTGCGTCCGCGCGGCTGGCATCTCGAAGAAAAGCATGTGCTGATCGACGGCAAGCGAGTGAACGGCGGCATCTTCGACTTCGCGCTGTTCATGTTCCACAACGCGAAAGAGCAGATCGCGCGTGGCTACGGCCCGTTTTTCTACCTGCCGAAGCTTGAGTCGCATCTGGAAGCGCGCTTGTGGAATGACGTGTTCGTGATGACGCAGAACGAGCTGGGTCTGCCGCAGGGCAGCATCAAGGCGACGGTGTTGGTTGAGACGATCAATGCCGCCTTTGAGATGGAAGAAATGCTGTACGAATTGCGCGAACACAGCTCGGGTCTCAACGCCGGTCGTTGGGATTACATCTTCTCGTGCATCAAAAAATTCAAGCTCGACAAGAATTTCTGTCTCGCCGATCGCGCCAAGGTCACGATGACGGCACCGTTTATGCGGTCTTATGCTTTGCTGCTGCTGGAAACCTGTCACCGTCGCGGAGCTCCGGCCATTGGCGGCATGAGCGCGCTGATCCCGATCAAGAGCGATCCTGAGAAGAATGCCATCGCGATGGGTGGCATCATTGCCGACAAAAAGCGCGACGCGACTGATGGATACGACGGCGGCTGGGTAGCGCATCCGGGGCTCGTCGAAGCGTCGATGAAGGAATTTGTTGATGTGCTCGGCGACAAGCCAAACCAGTGGGAAAAGCAGCGTCCGGACGTTAAGGTGTCTGCAGCTGATCTCTTGAATTTCCAGCCGGAAACGCCGATCACGGAGTTTGGCCTGCGCATGAACATCAACGTCGGTATTCACTATCTGGGCGCATGGCTCGCTGGTAACGGCTGCGTGCCGATTCACAACCTGATGGAAGATGCGGCGACCGCTGAAATCTCGCGCTCGCAGGTGTGGCAATGGATTCGGACGCCCAAAGGCGTGCTTGACGATGGCCGCAAAGTGACCGCCGAAATGGTCAAAGCAATGGTGCCGGAAGAGTTGGCCAAAATCAAAGCAGGCGGCTTTGAAGGTAAATTTGATCGTGCTGCCGTTATCTTCGCTGATATGGCGACCAAAGATTCTTTTGAAGAATTTTTGACTTTGCCCTTGTACGAAGAGATTTAACGACTCGGCCTCGCCGCGTTCCCATTCATCAGGGTTTTTCCGGTAAGCATGCGCTTACCGGGGAGGTTTGATCTCGCCTGAATTTGGTGCAAATGAGTTAGGAATGATCCGTATTAGAGCGATTTACTGAGTTTCTGAGACGCAGGGGACTGGCTTTTCTGGAACCGGACACCTAAAATCACTGTCTACCGTACATAACGGTGCGCGCAGGAGAAAGGGTGCAGAAACTTAGGTTTCCAAGCATCGCGCAGCATCGGATTCGGTATTTCGCGCAGGGTGCCACCAGAAGTCGCCCGCCGATTTGATGTATCGACTACCTACGGATTGGAATATGGCTAAGAAGTCAACGCCTGTATTAACACGGGCTAATCTTTGGTCGCTTGAAGAATATACAAAGCGTCGTCCCACCTTTCGACCAGAGGTGATGGCGCACAAAAAAAATCGCACCGTTCATCTGGGCAATCATCTCGCGCTTCAGTTTGAAGACGAAATGACAGTGCGCTACCAGATTCAGGAAATGCTTCGTGAAGACAGCGAAGTAGAAGGCTCCGACGGCGGCGACAACGTGCAGAATGAGCTCGATGCTTATCTGCCGCTGATTCCTGACGGCAGCAACCTCAAAGCCACGATGATGCTTGAATACACCGACGAGGTGGAGCGCAAGCGTCAACTCGCGCAGTTGATCGGCATCGAAGACCGCATCTGGATTCAGGTGGAAGGCAGCTCCAAGCTGTACTCGATCGCTGACGAAGATCTGGATCGTGAAAACGACTATAAAACGTCGTCAGTGCACTTCCTGCGCTTCGAGTTGACCAAAGAGATGAAGGCCGCTCTTAAATACGGCGTAGGGCTCGCTGTTGGCGTAGATCACCCGCGTTACAAGGCGGCGATCAACCCGATTCCGCAGACCGTGCGCAACGCGCTGGTGGCTGACCTCAAATAGGGGTCGGAATACTGGGCGTGAAAAAGCGGCTTTTTGGGCCGCTTTTTTGCGTCCGTATTTTTATCAACTTTTTCATAAAAGCACCTTCTTAACGGGGCTAGCGCATGATTAAGTCAATAGTCGAGTTTCGTCATTTATCGCATCTAGCCCCTGTGCAGACGGAATTTCACGACAAAGCTGATCATACAACGGATGCATTCGGAGTCGCTGAAACCCTGATCGCATTCTTCGGGCGAAACGCCTTACATACCGCTTCTACGGTCTCGATGTACGGTCCACCGATCAGATCGACGCAATACGGCACGGCTGCAAAAATACCGTGCACGGTTGACTGGCCATCGGTGTCACGCAAGCCCTCCAGCGTCTCCTTGATACTTTTCGGTTGTCCCGGCAGGTTTATCACCAGCGCGCTGCCGCGAATCACCGCGACCTGCCGCGACAGTATCGCCGTGGGCACAAAATTGAGGCTGATTTGACGCATTTGTTCGCCGAAACCGGGCATCGTCTTGTGCGCGATGGCCAACGTTGCCTCAGGCGTCACGTCGCGCCGAGCGGGGCCGGTGCCGCCCGTCGTCAGCACCAGATCGCAGCGCTCAATGTCGCACAGTTCAATCAGCGCTGATTCGATGACGGGCTGCTCATCGGCGATCAGCCGCGATGCGAAAGTAATGGGGTTCTGCAACGCGCGTGCCAACCAGTCCTGCAACGCGGGAATGCCTTTATCAACGTACACGCCCGTGGATGCGCGGTCGGATACAGAAACCAGTCCAATTTTTACGGGCTCAAACGACATAAGCGCTAAACCTTTAGCAGTACACGATAAATCGCGCGAAACACCTGTCGCGACGCCGCGGGCGCATCGCCCCGCGCAGCCTGCGTCCGGGCCAGCGTCACCAGCTTCTGCAACTCCGCGCGCTCAACCGCAGGCCATTCCAGCAAAAATTCATCAATCGCCGCAGGCTCCGCGATCAAGCGGTCCCGCCAGCGCTCAGAGGTTTTGAACGCGGCCTTGTTAGCCTTGGTGCCCATTTCCCAGCGATCAATCTGGGCGCGGATTGGCTCCGGGTCGACGTCGCGCATGCGTTTGCCGATGTATTGCATCTGGCGGCGCGTCGCCTCGTGTTTGCCGACGTGCTTCAATTCGTCGATCGCGTCGCGCAGGCCTTCCGGCAAATCGAGCTGATCAAGCTGATCTCTGGTCATCTCTGCGAGATGTTCTCCCAACAGCTGCAACTCATGCGCATCGGCTTTGAGTTGCGTTTTTGACGGTCGATCTTCGATGACGCGAGGGGTTTTTGGAGGGCGTGACATTTGCTAATTTTGCCGTAACGGGTCGGATGGACGTCGCCCGCTATGCTTCAGGCAAATTTAGTTTGAGTTTTTTATGCCGCTAGCCTTATCCAGTGAAGCCCTCCGTGACGTAGCCCTTGCCGTGTTGGACCGTGCCAAACGGGGTGGCGCCGATCAGGCAGAGGCCGAGGCAACACAAGGTAACGGCCTCAACGTGACCGTGCGCATGGGCGAGCTGGAAACGCTGGAACACAACGTAGACAAGGGCGTCGGTGTCACTGTGTACGTCAACGGGCGCAGAGGCAACGCGTCCACGGGCGATTTTTCGCGCGCTGCACTTGAAGCGGCTGTCGATAAAGCGTTGAGCATCGCCAAATTCACCAGCCCTGATTCCTTCGCGGGCCTGGCTGATGCCAGCGCGATGGCGACGGTGATCCCGGAGCTGGATCTGTATCACCCGTGGGCAATTGACGCCGAAGCGGCGACGGCGCTCGCCAAGCGCTGTGAAGACGCAGGTTTTGATGTAGATGAACGCATCGACAATAGCGAAGGCGCGTCGGTCAGCGCGACGGAGTCCGAATTTGTCTACGCCAACAGCCACGGTTTCACCGGTGGCTACAAAGGCAGCGCGCACTACATCGGCTGTGCGATGGTTGCGTCGGAAGGTGACGCTATGGAGCGCGATGACTGGTACACGTCGCATCGCGTTGCTGCTGAGCTGGAAGCTGCTGAAGATGTCGGTCGCAAGGCGGGCGAACGTGCGGTCGCACGATTGAATCCGCGCAAAATTTCAACGCAATCTGCGCCCGTTATTTTCACGCCGCAGGTAGCCGGCGGCTTCATCGGACATGCCATTGGCGCTTTGTTCGGCGGTTCGTTGTATCGCAAGACATCGTTCTTGCTTGACTCGATGGGCACGCAAAAATTTGCGTCGCTCGTCAACATCATCGATGACCCCTACATTCCACGCGCCTACGCCAGTTCGCCGTTCGATGGTGAAGGCGTGGCATGCCAGCGTCGCGCAATCATTGAAAACGGAATCGTGCGCGGCTACTTTTTATCTGCGTATTCAGCACGCAAACTGGGTCTGACGACTACCGGAAATGCCGGCGGCAATCACAATTTGCTGGTCGCACCCACCATCAAAGGCGATACCGCAACACTTGCCAAACAAATGGGCCGTGGACTCATCGTGACGGAGTTGATGGGGCAGGGCGTTAACGGTGTTACCGGCGACTACTCGCGGGGCGCGGCGGGCTTTTGGGTCGAAGGCGGCGAGATTGTCCATGCAGTTTCCGAGATCACCATCGCAGGTAATTTGCTGGACCTGTATCAAAACATCGTTGCGATTGGCGACGACATAGATCGACGCGGGTCAAAACACGTCGGCTCGATGCTCATCGACTCGATGCAGATTGCAGGCGGCTGACCGTTACCAGACTAAGCGGCTGCGCCTAGTCGCGCGCCCTTTGAGCACGGGTTTACTCGGTGTCGACGCGGGTCTGCTTGACTGCAAAATATAGTCAATAACAATTGTTTTTTCTCGAGGAGAAACGCGTGCGCGGTTTGTTGTCTATTTCAACGCTGATTGATCATTTCAGCAACTGGGTCGGGTCACTGATGAAGTGGCTGATTTTTGGCTCAACAATTGTTAGCTGCGTCAATGCGATTGTGCGCAAAGCGTTCGATATCGGTTCCAACGCATTCCTCGAAATTCAGTGGTATCTGTTCGCAACTTCGTTTTTGCTGGCAGCGGGCTACACATTGCTCAACAACGAGCATGTGCGTATCGATGTGGTCTCTGGCAGGTTCTCAAAACGGGGCCAAATCTGGATCGACATATTTGGATTGATCTGTTTCCTCATTCCGGTTTGCCTTACGGTGATCTGGTTCTCAACGCCATTGTTTTTGCAGTCATTTCGATCGCACGAGGTCTCGGCAAACGCGGGTGGTCTTATTTTGTGGCCGATTTATATGATGCTGCCGTTGGGCTTTCTGTTTTTGTTATTTCAGGCGATTTCGGAGCTGATCAAGCGATGAGCTTGCCGAAGCGATCCGTCTGCGTACAGAGGCTGCGGCCCTGTCGGCCAAATAGCAGGAATTCGAGACTATGGAATTTCTGCTTCATAACTTCGCCCCGATCATGTTTGTCGGGCTTATTTTCTTTCTGCTGATTGGCTTTCCGGTCGCGTTTAGTCTGGGGGCTTGCGGGCTATTTTTCGCTTTCATCGGCATCGAAGTCGGAGCGTTACCGGAGCCGTTGCTGCAAGCCTTGCCGCTTCGCATCATTGGCATCATGCGTAATGACACGCTGCTTGCGATTCCATTTTTTACGCTGATGGGCTTAATTCTCGAACGAAGCGGGATGGCCGAGGACTTGCTCGATACCATCGGACAGTTATTCGGTCCGGTTCGAGGCGGTCTCGGTTTTGCGGTTATTTTTGTCGGCGCGTTGCTCGCGGCTACGACGGGCGTGGTTGCCGCGTCTGTGATCTCGATGGGACTGATTTCCCTGCCCATCATGCTGCGCTATGGGTACGACAGGCGAGTTGCCAGCGGCGTGATTACCGCGTCCGGAACACTGGCGCAAATTATTCCGCCCTCACTCGTACTGATTATCCTCGCCGATCAATTGGGCCGAAGCGTAGGCGACATGTACAAGGGCGCATTTCTTCCGGGATTCATCCTCACTGGCTTCTACGCGCTCTACGTGGTCGGTGTTGCATTGTTCAAGCCGACCTGGGTACCGGCGCTTCCACCGGAGGCACGCACCATCCGGGAAGACAACGGCAAGAGTGGGCTGCCATCGCTTTTAGTTTTGGTGGTTTTATCGGCGAGCGTTTCAGTATGGTTTGGCACCCACTATGGCGAGGTGCTCGGATGGTGGAGGGGCACACCCGCCGTTGAAATAGCGCTTGACGAAACGATCGTCATTTCAATGTGTCTCGGCGTCTTTCTCGCATTTGCGATTGCAGTGATAAACAACATTACTCACGCCAGTTTGCTGTCCAGAATGGCCGAGCGTGTGACGTTTGTGTTGATCCCTCCGCTGCTTCTAATTTTTCTTGTTTTGGGAACTATTTTCCTCGGCATTGCAACGCCAACCGAGGGCGGCGCCATGGGCGCGGTCGGCGCACTGGTCATGGCACTGGCGCGCAAACGCCTCAGCATGACGCTACTTAAACAGGCCCTTAACAGCACAGTCAAGTTGTCCTGTTTTGTGGTGTTCATCCTGATTGGTTCCACAATATTCAGCCTGGCGTTTCAGGGCGTAGACGGGCCAAAGTGGGTAGAACACTTGTTGACTGGTTTGCCCGGAGGTCAGGTTGGATTCCTGATCGTGGTGAATCTGCTGATCTTCGTTCTGGCCTTTTTCCTGGACTTTTTTGAGCTCTCGTTCATCGTTGTGCCGCTGCTGGCTCCCGTCGCAGATAAACTGGGCATTGATCTGATCTGGTTTGGTGTGTTGCTTGGCGTCAATATGCAAACGTCGTTCCTGCACCCACCCTTCGGATTTGCGCTGTTCTACCTCCGCAGTGTCGCCGCCACCAAGGAATATGTCGACCGCGTCACCAAGAAGATTGTGCAGCCTGTCACCACGATGCAAATTTATTGGGGAGCCGTACCTTTCGTAATCATCCAGATGGTCATGGTGGGTTTGATAATTGCCTTCCCTGGCATTGTGTCCGGCGGACGGAATACGGCGGCGCCGATTGATCTCGATAAGGTGAAAATTGAACGCCCAATCGAGCAAAATGACACGCCGCGCACAGACGACGACATCATGCGTGGATTTGACAAAGTGAAGCCATCGTCAACCCCGGCTGGCGCTTCGCCGCTCGAACCCAAGCCATCGACACCAACATCGCAACCGGATGATCCGATGAAGGCAATTCTTGATGCCGTAAAGAAGGACGAAGCAAAGAAGTAAGCAGTAGCATTTGTCGCATTCGATACCCTGCGAGGGCACCTTCGGGTGCCCTTTTTTCTGTGACTGAGTGCAAGCTATGACCGAACCAATCCGACTTTCAAAGCGCATGAGCGAGCTGGGCCTTGCATCGAGGCGCGAAGCAGATGAGTGGATTACGCGCGGCTGGATACGCGTGGACGGTGTGCCAGCCGTGCTTGGGCAAAAAGTCACGTCGACGCAAACGGTCACGGTTGATCGGGCAGCGAATGTTGAGCAGGCGGCGCGGGTCACCGTCCTGATCAATAAGCCGATTGGCTATGTGAGCGGTCAAGCGGAGGATGGTTACGAACCAGCGGTGGTGCTCGTGAAACCCGAAAATCGCTGGCAGGACGATCATTCGCCGTTGAGATTCCAGCGCGAGCAACTTAAGAGTCTCGTACCCGCTGGGCGACTCGATATCGATTCAACGGGTCTTCTCGTCCTTACGCAGGATGGTCGCATCGCGAAGCAGCTGATTGGTGAAAATTCACTGGTCGAAAAAGAGTACCTCGTCCGGGTGCAGTCGCTACGTGGCGGCCGACTGCATGATTCGGATTTGCGTTTGCTGAATCATGGACTGTCTCTGGATGGGGCGGCGCTAAAACCAGCGAAAGTCTGGTGGCAGAACGAAGGGCAGTTGCGCTTCATTCTGAGAGAAGGCAAGAAGCGCCAGATTCGACGGATGTGTGAGCTTGTCGGACTTCACGTCGTTGCGTTGAAGCGCATCCGCGTTGGCGAGGTGCTTCTCGGCGATTTGCCTATCGGTGCGTGGCGCTATCTTGCTACCAGCGAAACGTTTGTCGTCCAGTCAACCAAAGTAGCACCACCCGAGCTTTAAGCATCATTGTCTGCTGCGGCTTTTAGGATTGCTGAGCATCGCACGGCCGGACCGTATTACATCGAAGTTTGCGCACGGTCGCTCGACATCTGTTGTCGCGACAAGACCCGTATCATGCAGAACACAATAATTTCCGCCATAAAAAAGCCCGCAGGACTTTCGCCGTGCGGGCCTGAGCAGAGGATGTCAGGCTACAGTTTTTGTGACTGCATAAACGTATCGAAGCTCATCTCCGTAAAGCGGAACCATAGATTCTGGTCAGCACGGAACTTTGAGTAATCTTCGTAGATTTTCTTCCACATCGGATTTTTCGCAGAGATTTCCGCGTACAGCGCCATCGATTCCGAGAAGGCCTTGTCCATCACGTCTTTCGGGAAGCGGTGCAGCTTGGTGCCACCCGCTACGAGTTGCTTAAGTGCAGCTGGGTTTTTGGCATCATATTTGGCCTGCATCTCGGTATGTGCAAATGAAGCTGCGTTTTCAACGATAGCTTTGTATTCGGGAGTCAGCGCGTCGAACGCCTTTTGATTTATGAAGAAGTCAAGCTCTGGCCCGCCTTCCCACCAGCCTGGGTAGTAATAGTGCGGAGCAACCTTGTTGAAACCGAGCTTCTGATCGTCGTACGGACCCACCCATTCGGCTGCATCGATCGTTCCTTTTTCCAGCGCTTGATAAATCTCGCCACCTGGAATGTTTTGCGCAACCATGCCCATACGTTCGCAGACGCGACCGGCGAAACCACCAACGCGGAATTTGAGGCCTTTAACGTCGGCAACAGACTTGATTTCCTTGCGATACCAGCCGCCCATTTGTGCGCCGGTGTTGCCGCCAGGGAAGTTGACGATGCCGTATTTAGAGTAGAACTCGCGCATCAGTTTCAGGCCATTGCCTTCATACATCCATGCCGTCATCTGGCGGCTGTTTAGACCGAACGGAATGGCGCATCCCAGTGCGAAACAGTCGTCCTTGCCAAAGAAGTAGTACGGTGCTGTGTGGCCCGCCTCAACCGTTCCGTTTTGCACGGCGTCAACAAGGCCAGGTGCCGGAACGATTTCACCAGCGGCATGTACGGAAACCTGGAATTTCCCACCAGTCATTTTGCTGACTTGTGAAGCAAATACTTCAGCCGCGCCGTAAATCGTATCGAGCGATTTCGGGAACGACGAAGTCATGCGCCAACGGACTGCGGGCGACTGGCCGATAACAGCTGGTGCAGCTAGAACGGCTCCACCCGCTGCTGCACTGGCAGCGGCTTTGGTTAGAAAATCACGACGTTGCATAGTTTCTCCTCAATTGATTTGTTGTCGCCATGCTGAAATGGCTGTTCACGGCCGTAAATGTTACTTAACTGTGACCTTGGGTGGATTGTAAGTTCGTTCAATCACTACGTTGTAATGGGTTTTCCCGTGCTTCGATCGGACGCTATTGCGTGGGGGATGCCTACAATCAACTCATGTCACCAATGGTCGGTGATTGGTTAGCGTCGCTAAATAATTGACGCGGCTACTCAAGTTTTTGTCAGAAACTTCTTATTCGAATCTACTCGCATCGATGAACCCAACTACGACCGAACTTGTTGCTGCCGTACTCTTCGCGCTGGCGATTGTGCATACGTTTCTCGCGCCAAAGATTGCATCAATGGGACACCGTTATCCGTCACACGAAGGTCTCTTTCACCTTCTCGGTGAAGTTGAAGCGGTTTTTGGCCTGTGGTCCGCGATCTTGCTCTTATTCTTATTCGTCACAGGCGGTTTCGCGGCGGGTACGGGCTACATTGACGCTCGCAACTTCACTGAACCGCTTTTTGTGATCGCGATCATGGTTGTGGCTGGTAGCAAGCCAGTGTTGCATGTAGCCAAGCTCGCTGTCACCGGTATCGCAGCCGTCGTTCCGGTACCCCGTACCGTGGCGCTTTATTGGCTCATTTTGGTGCTCGTTCCATTGCTTGGATCGTTCATCACTGAGCCAGCCGCGATGACTCTCGCCGCCTTCATGTTGCGGGACCGTTTCTACAAGGCGCGGATGTCGTCGCGATTAATGTACGCGACCATTGGCGTTCTGTTCGTTAACGTGTCGATTGGCGGCGTACTCACTCCCTACGCCGCTCCGCCGGTTTTGATGGTAGCCACAAAATGGGACTGGAATCTGAGCTTCATGCTCACCCATTTTGGATGGCGTTCGGCGCTTGCGGTGGCGGTGAATGCGACGGTCGTGACGCTGTTGTTCGTTCGCGAAATCACATCGCTGCCTGCGACGCACGACGGCACCTCGGAAGGCAACATTCCTGTATCCGTTTGTATTGCGCACATCGCGTTGCTCGCGGGCGTCGTCGTATTTGCGCACCACCCGGCGTTGTTCATGGGTTTTCTTCTGATGTTTTTGGGTGTGGCGAGCGCCTATCCGCAGCATCAGGATCGCCTGATACTGCGCGAAGCGCTGATGGTTGGTTTTTTTCTGGCCGGGCTCGTTGTCCTCGGCGGTATGCAGCAGTGGTGGCTACAGCCAGTGCTTTTGAGCATGTCACCGGACCAGGTGTACTTCGGTGCGACCGCGCTCACTGCGATTACTGATAACGCCGCGCTGACCTATCTGGGCTCACTGGTGCCCGGCCTGTCGCCTGAGTTCAAGTACATGTTAGTCGCGGGCGCCGTCACGGGCGGCGGCTTGACTGTCATCGCCAATGCACCCAACCCGGCGGGGTACTCGATCCTCAAGAGTTACTTTAACGATGAGCACATCAGCCCGCTAGGGCTATTGGTCGCTGCTCTCGGCCCAACAGTCACCGCCATCATCACTATTGGTCGCTGCTCTCGGCCCAACAGTCACCGCCATCATCACCTTCTGGGCGCTGCGATAAAGTGCTTGGGTAGCACAAGGGTTTAGCTTGGTCACAGTTCCCCACTGGGCTGGGAGCCGCACGGCGCAATTGCTGTTGCTCACCCTGCAATACGTTCGCGGGAAATTGCCGCAAAGCTCGGTACAAAGTCCAGTCAATCGCATTGCATTCTCGACTGGTTTGCCGACGAAACGTTGCCAAAGCGCTTGTCGACAGCGTTTTGCCTCAGTTCGTCTTGGTGAAATGCGATCATCCGGCTCACGTGCGCCAGCAACGGTATGATTTCGCTATGACGCGATCCAAAAGCGCTTTCACGGCAAACAGTGAGCCTGTTCTTTCATCCCCGTTAACTACCGAGCGCGCCGCTCAGGTACTGCGACATTTCCGGGTGGTGTTCAATTCGATCAAATCCCACTTTCAGCAGATGGAACGGCAAGCTGGAGTCGGTGGGGCTCAGGTGTGGGCGCTCAGCATTATTCGCGACAACCCTGGAATCGGCGTAAACGGCCTGGCACAGTCGATGGACGTACACCAAACTACCGCC
>CAJDUD010000038.1_pt1 | contig 17022 bp, 15 predicted proteins | sample 7390161 | NCBI WGS metagenome assembly CAJDUD01 (sample SAMEA7055664, study PRJEB34461) | soil metagenome | biome: terrestrial ecosystem; feature: Peninsula; material: soil | place: Antarctica | collected 2016
CGCGAATGTCGAGTAACGGCTCGCTCATGGTCAGGAACGCCGCATTTTGGGATCAAGCGCGTCGCGCAAGCCATCGCCCGCCAGATTAATGGACACCACTGTAATTAAGATTGCGATGCCTGGCAGCGTCACCAGCCAGGGGTCAGATCGGATAAATTCGCGCGCATCAGCCAGCATGGTGCCCCATTCCGCCGTAGGCGGCTGCGCACCCAAACCGAGAAAGCCCAGCGCAGCTGCTTCAAGAATGGCGTCTGAAACGCCGAGCGCTGCCTGCACAATGAGTGGCGACAAACAATTCGGCAACACCGTCGTAAACATCAACCGCCACGGACCAACACCTGCCACACGTGCGGCAGTCACGTAGTCCTTGCCCAATTCGGTCAACGCCGATGCACGCACGAGTCGTACATATCGAGGCAAATAGACAATCGTCACCGCGACGATGGTATTGGTCAAACTCGGGCCAAGCACCGCGACCACCAGAATCGCCAGTACCAAACTCGGCACTGCCATGATCAAGTCCATCAACCGAGTCACGACGACATCCACCGTGTTGCCCAACGATACACAGGCCAGTCCAAGCAACACGCCAATGATGAACGACACGCCCATCACGGCCACGCCAATGAACAACGAAATCCGTGCGCCGTGAATGAGTCGCGACAGCATGTCGCGCCCTAAGCCATCAGTGCCCAATATAAAGCGGCCACTTCCACCGTCAATCCACATGGGTGCTACTCGCACCGCATCGCGAAATTGATCGTTCGGCCCGTACGGCGCTACCACGTCCGCAAGAATTGCAATCAACACGATCAGCAATACGACGACGAGCCCAGCGACTGCACCGCGATTTTCTTTGAATGCATCCCAGAACGCGCGCAGCGGCGACACGTCTTGCGAAACGGTTGGCGACATGTCTGGCAAAACAACCTCAGCCATGTCGAATCCTCGGATTGATGAACCCGTAGGTCAAATCCACAAGCAAATTCACGCCGATCACCACCGAGGAAATCAGCATCACGCCACCCTGCAACGCCGGATAGTCGCGGCGACCAATCGATTCAATCAGCCACTTGCCAACACCCGGCCACGAAAAGATCGTCTCGGTTAGCACGGCTCCAGCCATCAACGCGCCAACCTGCAAGCCGATAATCGTGACTACCGGAATCAACGCATTGCGCAGCGCATGTACGCCGATTACGCGCCAGACCGGAAGGCCCTTTGCACGCGCCGTACGCACGTAATCTTCACCCAACACCTCAAGCATTGCCGAGCGCGTCATGCGTGCAATCACGGCCAGCGGAATCGTTCCTAAAACAATCGCAGGCAACACCAAATGATGCAGCGCATCTTTCACTGCGCCCGCTTGGCCAGATAACCACGCATCAATCACCATAAACCCGGTGACCGGCTCAAAGTAATACTTGATGAGATCTATTCGCCCCGAGACAGGGGTCAGTCCCCAGCGTTCGGCCACGAACATGATTAACAGCAAACCCCACCAGAAAATCGGCATCGAATAGCCGGTGACGGAGAGCCCCATCAAGGTCTGATCGTAGATACTGCCTCGCTTCGCCGCCGCAATCGTGCCTGCTGGAATTCCAAGCAAGACGGCGAACAGCATGCCGGCCACCGACAACTCAATCGTCGCCGGAAACAGCGCGGCAAATTCGGTGAGCACTTTTTGATTGGTCGCGATGGATGATCCAAAATCGCCGTGCGCTAACTGCCATGCATAGTCAGCAAACTGTTTCCAGACCGGCTGATCGAGACCGAGTTCGTGACGAAACATTTCCAGCCGCTCGGCCGAGATGCCACGCTCACCGACGCGCACTTCCACCGGATCGCCCGGCACCATACGAATCGCAACGAAAGTGACGAACATCAACGCGATGAACGTCGGGATTGTCAGCGCCAATCGGCGCAGCAGGAAACGGAGCATCGCGCTTAACTGAACAAAAACGCGACGCGCCAGTGCTCAGCACTAGCGCGGAAGGCTGCCAACTTGAAAATCCTGGGCTTTACTTAATGTCCACCCCATTGAACTGGTGCGATCCAAATGGGCTTTGTTTGTAGCCCGTTACACCGGCACGCATCACTTCATACACAATTGAGTGCGCAATGGTGAAGCTCGGCGCTTCTTCATGCTCGATGACTTGCATTTCTTGATATAGCTTGGTTCGCTCTTTCACATCAGCGACTGAACGCGCCTTCGTAAGACGTCCGTCAAACTGCTTGTCGCACCATTTCGAAAGATTTTGCCCACCTGGGCGAGCAGCTTCGCAACCCAGCAGGAAGAAGAAGTTATCCGGGTCACCGTTATCGCCTGTCCAACCTAGCATGCCGGTCATGTGCTCGCCCTGCTGCATACGCTTCCGATATTCGCCCCACTCGTACGTCACGAGCTTCGCGTTCACGCCGACCTTTGCAAGGTCCGCCTGCATCATCTCTGCGATTCGCTTGGCGTTAGGGTTGTAAGGGCGCTGCACCGGCATATACCAGAGGTCAATCTCAAGCGGCGTTTTTACGCCTGCTTTAGCCAGCATGTCTTTCGCTTTCGCTGTGTCGAAAGCGTACTCCTTCACAGCGTCGTTGTATGACCATAGCGTTGGAGGAATCAGATTCTTCGCGCCTTGACCCGCGCCCAGATACACATCCTTGATGATCGAGGCCTTATCAATCGCCATCGACAGCGCCTGACGGACTTCTTTCTTGTCAAACGGAGGTTTCTGCGTGTTGAACGCCCAATAGGCAATGTTCAAACCGGGCTGGTTGATCACGCGAAGCGTGCCGTCTTTCTGCATTTCCGGCAAATCGGCAGGACGCGGCGCGATCACGAAATGGCATTCACCCGCTTTAAGTTTGCTGTAGCGAGCCGTCGGGTCTGGCGTGATCGCAAAGACGAGATCGTCCACCAGCGCCTTTTCGCCCCAATAAGCCTTGTTGGCCTTGTAGCGAATGACCGCATCTTTTTGGTACGTAACAAACGAGAATGGCCCAGTGCCGACCGGTATTTGGTCGAACTGTTCTTTCTTGTTCGCTTTTGCCAAAAAGTCTGCATATTCCGCTGACTGGATGCTCGCAAAATCCATCGCGAGATTAGCAATCATAGTGACGTTAGTCTTCTTAAGCGTCATGCGAACGGTCATCGGATCAAGTTTTTCCAGCACAGCCAGATCATCCTTGAGACCCATGTCCGCGAAATAGTCATATTTGCCGCCAGAGATTTTCGCGTACGGATGCGAGTCTTTCCACTGCCGCTCAAACGAGAACATAACGTCGTCTGCATTGAAGTCACGCGTTGGCTTAAAGCCATTCACGCCTGAGTGAAATTTGACGCCCTTGCGCAGCTTAAACGTGAACACCTTGCCGTCCGGCGACACCGTCCAGCTCTCGGCCAGACCTGGTTCAACCTGTGTACTGCCGCGAGCAAACTCAGTCAGCTTGTCATAAACGGGGCGCGCAGCGTCAAAGCTGGTCCCCGTCGTGTTAAGCGCTGGGGTGAAGTTCTCCGGCGAGCCTTCAGAGCAATAGACCAGCGTCTTTGCCACAGCGACCTGTGAACCGATCGACAGCGCGATTGCAGCGGCGAGTAGCGCGCTAACCTTTAATATGCGGATTGTGCTCATGGCAGCCTCCAAATTTCGACTGGCGAAGCGTATCAGAGCGCGAGGCACAATAAATACAAATCTCGAAACACAGTCGACATTTGCCGGGTGTATTTCCGTGCAGGCTAAAAGGTAAAAAGCCCGCAGCTGCGGGCCTTAAACAAAAAAGAAATCTGGCGGAGGATCGGGGATTCGAACCCCGGTTAGGCTATTAACCTAAACACGCTTTCCAGGCGTGCGACTTAAACCACTCATCCAACCCTCCGGTGAGCAACGCAAATTCTAGCGTGCTGCGCGAATTTGCCTCCGTCTTTTGCACGGCTTCGCACCCATGCCCGCGTTCGCCTTCAATTTCGCTTTATGCGAAAAGACATATGAAGTAATTTCGTTTGGAGTCGCTAGCGACATGCCCGCGCTGTCTAGCATCGTCGGCATGTCAGAGCTATTTACTTCCGCCGTTGCTCACATTCACCTGCCCGCTATTGGGTTCGCCATCGGCAGCATCATCGGCCTCACGGGCGTGGGTGGCGGTTCATTGATGACGCCGATCCTCGTTGGTGGTTTCGGCGTTCCACCGATGATTGCCGTCGGAACCGACCTTGTATTCGCAGCCGTTACCAAGTCGTTTGGCGCAGTCGCGCATTGGCGCGTGGGTAATGTCGCCAAGCGACTGCTGGCCGTCTTGATCACCGCTAGTCTGACCGGAGCCGCGTTGGCGTTCGCTGTGATTCATGAGCTGAGGCCTAGCGTCGTCGCGCTCAACGGCGTGATCCGTTTCGCCCTCGGCGTAGCGTTAATCGGAACTGCGTCCGCACTGCTGATCCGGCCCTGGCTCATGCGAATACGCCGCGATCGGCCACCGCACGAGCCTAGCCAGGGCGTCTCAAACCAGCTTTGGCCGACTGTCGTCCTCGGAATGGCTATCGGCGCGGTCGTCACGCTCTCATCTGTGGGAGCCGGTGCGATCGGCCTCACGGCGTTGCTGTTACTGCACCCAACCCTGCCAGTCGCGCGTATCGTCGGCACTGACATCGCGTACGCCGTGCCGCTCACGGCCGCAGCGGGACTCGCACATGCCAGCGTCGGTCACCTTGACGGCGATCTGCTGATCGGCCTCCTCGTTGGCTCCGTGCCTGGAATTCTGCTCGGCGCGCGACTAGCCAAGCGAGTGCCTGAACTGGCAACCCGCAGCCTACTGGTTGCGACGCTCTCGATTGCTGGCGTCAAGCTGGTGGCCTGACTATGACTACGAAATCCGCGCTCGACTCAAACTTTTCTGGCAACCAGAGCAAGCCGTGGTATCAGCGGCCACGTGTGAACGACGTTCCCGAGGGATTCGCCGATTTGCTGGCCCTGACCAAGGCAGTGCTCAATACAGCGTCCCGGCATGCGCCGTGCGTCCTCGCGAGCAGTCTGTCTGCCGAGGACATGGTGCTATTTCATTTGATCGTGCGTGAACGATTGCCAATCCACACCTTCGCTCTCGATACCAATCGATTGCCCCAGGCCACGCTGACGCTGTGGCTTCACGCGGAAGCACATTACGGTCGCGATATTGAGCGTATCAATCCAGCACCCGATCATTTGCAAACGTTAACGGCAACGCAAACCAACAGCGCGATTTTCGAGAGCAAGACAGCGCGCGAACTTTGCTGCACCGTGCGCAAAACCGAGCCCCTGCGTCGATTGCTCGCAGACAAAACCGCGTGGGTTACAGGGCTACGCAAAGCGCAGAGCGCGGGACGCACACAGGTGGCGCATCAGCAATGGGACGCGAGCTTCGGGCTGGAAAAATTCAACCCACTAGTCGACTGGTCCGATGCGGCGCTGTGGTACTTCATCGAGCACGAAAGGATCCCGTTCAGCGCACTCTACGACAAGGGCTACGCCAGCATCGGCTGCGACCCGTGCACGCGCGCAATCCGCGCCGGTGAGCACTCGCGCGCGGGCCGCTGGTGGTGGGAAGCTGCTGCTGCCGCAAGCGGCAGTGCAACGGAGTGCGGCATTCACGTGGTCGCGCGCAATGCATCGACCCAACAACACAACAAGGCAACTGTATGACAGCCCGCGACGCATTTTTGAGCGCCCGCACTCCAGCCATCGGAGCTGATAAATCAGTGACCAACGACCATCTCGATTGGCTCGAAGACGAAGCCATGAGCATCCTGCGCGAAGTGCTCGGCGGCTTCGAACGTCCGGCAATTCTCTGCTCGTTTGGCAAGGATTCATTGGTAGTGTTGCATCTTGCAATGAAGGCGGCTGCCCCGGGCAAACTGCCGCTGCCGATTGTGCACATCGACACCGGTCACAACTTCCCTGAGGTCATCACTTTTCGCGAGCAGCTGGTCAAAAAGCATGACCTCAATCTGATCGTCGGTCAGCTTGATGATTCGATCAAAAAGGGCACGATACGCCTCGCGCATGAGCTTGAAAGCCGCAACCCGTATCAGACCATTACGCTCCTCGAAACCATCGAAGCCAACCGCTTCGACGCAATGGTCGGGGGCGCTCGACGTGACGAAGAAAAAGCCCGCGCCAAAGAGCGCGTTTTCTCGCATCGGGACAGCTTCGGCCAATGGCAACCGCGCGCGCAACGGCCCGAGCTCTGGAACCTCTATAACACGCGAATCGCGCAGGGCGAAAACTTCCGTGTCTTCCCAATCTCAAACTGGACAGAGCTTGATGTCTGGAACTACATCGCGCGGGAAGCGATTGAACTACCGTCGATTTATTACACGCATCGACGTGAAGTGATTGAAAGGAACGGATTGCTGGTTCCCGTGACTGGCATCACACCGCCACGTTCCGGCGAAATCGTGGTCACCAAGGAAGTTCGATTCCGCACAGTCGGTGATATTTCCTGCACCTGTCCGGTCGCGAGCACGGCTACGAATGCCGATGAAGTGATTCTCGAAACCATTGGCGCAACCGCCAGTGAGCGCGGTGCGACGCGTATGGATGATCGCGCCCACGATGCCGCGATGGAGCGGCGAAAAAAGGAAGGCTACTTTTAAGCCGTCCCGTAAGAAAATAAGAGCCCAAATGTCAAATCCCCATCACTACGCCATCTCCCGACCACTCCGCTTTATTACTTGCGGCAGCGTCGACGATGGCAAAAGCACCCTCATCGGACGCCTGCTCTACGACAGCAAAGCGCTGATGCTTGATCAGCTTGAATCGCTAGGCAAAGCGCGCGGTTCGCAAAGTAAACCAGGTCAATTAGACCTCTCGCTCGTCACCGACGGATTGGAGGCCGAGCGCGAGCAAGGTATCACCATTGATGTCGCTTATCGCTACTTCGCGACGCCAGAGCGCAAATTCATCATTGCCGACGCACCGGGTCATGAGCAGTACACGCGCAACATGGTTACCGGTGCATCGAAGTGCGACGCAGCGGTCGTGCTCGTTGATGTGACAAAGCTCGATTTTTCTCAGTCCGACATCGCGCTTTTGCCACAGACCAAACGTCATACGGCGCTCGCTGGATTACTCGGCCTGCAACACATCGTCGTCGCCGTCAACAAAATGGACGCGATAGCTTTTGACGCAACCAAATTCGACCGCGTGGTGACCGCATTTAGCACTCTGGCGGCGTCACTCAACATCAAACACTTCACCGCGATTCCGATGTCGGCACTTGATGGTGATGGCGTCGTTGCGCACACCGCTCGCAGCGCATGGTTTCAGGGTCTTGCGCTGCTGCCCTATCTCGAATCGCTGGTGCTTTCTGACGCTCACGAAACATCCGTTGCAGCCAGATCGCACATCGCCGTCCAGTGGGTCACTCGCGACGAGTCCGACGATCATCTGCGCTGGGTCACCGGCGATGTCGCCGAGGCCGCAATCAGCGTCGGCGACGCGATCTGCGTGTTCCCGAGCGGCGCAACAGCAGTCGTGGCAGCGCTGCACACCGGGCGCGGAGAGGCTACGATAGTGCGGCCGGGAGAAGCCGTGGCCATTCGATTTGATCGTCAGGTTGACGTAGCACGCGGCGACTGGATCATGTCCGGACGCGCGGGCGACACGCCCCTTACGCAACGCGCCCGCGCCACCCTGGCGTGGCTCGACAACGCGCCACTCACGCTAGGTCGCCGCTACATGGTCCGCCACGGAGCCCGCTGGCTTCCTGCACGTGTCAGCGCGATCACTTCCCGCCTCGATCTGGCAAGTGCCGAGTGGCGAGTAGATGGCGACGCAGAGGCATGCGTCAAGGCAAACGATCTGGTGCGCGTCGAAATCGAATTTGCACAAGCCCTACCGCTGGCACTGTTCTCCGAAAGCACTGCTAGAGGAGCGTTTGTATTCGTCGATCCAGCTACCAACGCGACCGCCGCAGCCGGGATGATTCGATAACAGCTTTCCGCTCTATCTGTTATTTTGTAGGGGCTAAAGCCTAAAAAATGCATAAGTCGATAATTGCTAATATTTGATGTCAGCCCCCGTACAGCGGTTAATTCATCACAAAGATGTATCGTCGCGCACTTGATTGTCGACACTGGTCACGAGACTCAATTTCTTCGTGCTCGACCTCATTTGGTCTGCACCCTGTGCCACGCTTGCCCAAGCGTCGTCGCGCCGGGTGCGACATGCCTCATCGTGAGCGCCAGCACCACAAACATCGCCAACAAAATCACCACGGGCCACACGCTGCGGCGTACGGCAGTGGATAGCCAGTCTGGGCGATTGGCGACATCGGCCCGCTTGTAAAGCCAGGTGCCCACGCCACCGTCAACAAGCAGTTCCGCGAAAAAAGTGGGCGCGCTGTACACCGCGTAAAACACGACCCCAAACACGGCGGCAGCGACTACGGCGATTGCGATCAGCAACACCACAAACTCTCCGTCACCATCGAAGTCAAACCCCCAGTCTCCGCCCGTCCCGCCACTACTTCTGCCGCCCGAAACGAATCCACTGCCCATGCCATCGGCTGGGCCCTCCGCAAACGATTCGCTGGCGCCACCGCCACCGAAGCGGCCGCCTCCTCCGCTCCAGGACGAGCCGCTCGAACTGGAGGAACTAGTCGACCCGCCTGAGCCGACGCCATCCGACCAGCCCCTTGACGAGTCATTACCGCGCACTGAATTGCGGGCAACGTTGGCGCGCTCTGCCGCCCGCACATTCTCCCTTCGCAACCACCAAACCCACACGCTAACGAGAATCAGGAATGCCGCCCAGCCCGCGAGCACGGCAAGTGGGTAGCGCACGATAGGCGCGCTCAGCCCAATGCGATGCAGTGTGATCGAGGTGATGAAGCCACAACCGATGGTTGAGGCGAGCATGAGCGACATCACAAATCGCGGCGAGCCGTGATCACGAAGCCATGTCAGCGCGCGTTGCCGGGGGTCGGTCCGCTGCATGCGAACGCCGTTGGCGTTAGAACTGGTTTTGGCACTGTGTTTGGAAATAGCCATACGAACGATCCTGAATTTGCTGACCCGCTTGAATTCCATGAGTCGGCGAAATTAAACAAGCTCGACTCAAAGAAAATGACTCGAACTTGTAAAAAGACGCAGATGCCGGTGTTATCGTGTCACGTCCTCCGCAGTTAGCATAGCCAACGCGGCCAACTTCCGGACGAACCTCGAAAGTTGTAAGGGTGAGCCCTGAGCCGCGTGCGGCTTAGCCAGAGCGCAATCGCATGACTAAATTCGCCAAGGAGCGCACGATTAAGATGCAAAACACCATCGCAAAATTGCCGCTGACCACCAGCACTGATCGCCGATCGTTTCTTCGCGCGACGACGCTTCTTGGCGGTGCGGTAGTCGGTGCCGCACCGATGGTCAGCGTGGCGAAATCGCCGATCTCGTTCCGCTGGCAGTCAACCTGGCCAGCGCGAGATATCTTCCACGAATACGCGCTGGATTTTGCCGACAAAGTAAACGCCATGTCGGGTGGCCGATTGAAGGTTGAAGTGTTGCCCGCCGGCGCTGTGGTGAAACCGTTTGATTTGATCGATGCCGTCTCGAAGGGCACGCTCGACGGCGGCCACGCTGTGCTCGCATACTGGTACGGCAAAAATTCTGCCATGGCGCTGTGGGGCTCCGGCCCTGCTTTCGGGATGGACGCCAACATGGTTCTGGCGTGGCATGAGTACGGTGGGGGCAAGGCTTTACTGGAAGAAATTTACAAAGGTCTCAACCTCAATGTCGTGTCGTTTCTGTACGGACCGATGCCGACACAACCACTTGGCTGGTTTAAAAAACAGATCACTAAAGTGGAGGATCTCAAGGGCTTGAAATTCCGCACGGTAGGTTTGTCAATCGAGCTGTTCACCGCGCTGGGAGCAACGGTCAACCCGCTGCCTGGCGGCGAAATTGTTGCCGCGCTCGATCGTGGTTTGCTTGATGCAGCCGAGTTCAATAACGCCACGTCAGACCGCCAACTTGGTTTCCCCGATGTAGCCAAAGTGTGCATGTTGCAGTCCTTTCATCAAAGTGCGGAGCAATTTGAAATCATCTTCAACAAAGCGAAGTTCAATTCACTGCCCGCTGATCTGAAAGCCCTCGTCAACGCGGCCGTACAGGCGTCTTCTGCTGAAATGAGCTGGAAGGCGATTGATCGCTATTCGGAGGACTACGCAGCAATGCAAATCGCCGGCGTGAAGTTCTACAAAACGCCCGACGCGATTTTGCGTGCGCAGCTCACAGCCTGGGACGAAATCACGCAAAAAAAATCGACCGAGAATCCGCTATTTAAACGGGTGATGGATTCGATGGAGACTTTCGCCCGGCGCGCATGCCACTGGCAGAACGATACCAACGTCGATTTCAAGATGGCGTTTAATCACGCGTTGGCGAAGAAGCCGTAGCGGGGAGACGGCAGTTACAACGTTCATGCGACAGCGCTCATTCGACAGCGCAGACTCAACGACAGGTTGTCGTCACCGCATTTCGTCAAGCAACGAGACCGTTGACCGCGGCCTCGCTGGCAAAACGCGCCGCCAACTGCGGATGCAAAGCCGCCACACTTGAGCGTATCGCGTCGTCAATCGGTGTCGTCGATGAGAGCCATGCGCGATGCGCCGAGTCAGTCACCAGTTGATGCGGACGTTGCCACAAATACGCCATCTCGGCGAGTTCGCGCCACATTGGCCAGACCAGACCGACGGCTCGAATCAGCGGCCACGGCAACCGGACGACATTGACTGGAGCGCCCACGGCGCCCTCGATCGAAGCAATGAGTTCATGGCCGGTCAGTGTGTGCCCCGTGAAGTGAATGCACTCAAAGCGGCCGAGCGCTGCCCGCGCCTCGGCCACGCGAACGAACGTTTGCGCCAGATCGGGCACGTAGGCCCATGCATGTGGCCGATCAAGCGGCCCGGGATAGGTGAGCTTTCCTTTCAATAAATCCCTGGCAATGGCCTGATCGAACCAGCTTCCGGCGTTGCAACCGAAGAAGTCCCCTGCGCGAATCACGATGGCTTGCGTGCCTGCTTTCGTAGCCGCAAGAATGGCCTGCTCCATCGTGATGCGAATGCGGCCTTTGCGCGTTTGAGCGAGTTGCGGCGTGTCGCTTCGCAGCGCTTCAGGCATGTCAGCGCCATAGTTGTAGACGTTGCCCGGGAACATCAGCGTTGCGCCCAGCGTTTGCGTGATTTCGATGGCGGCGCGATTGAGCGCTTCGGCCTCAGTGGCCCAGCGTGTGTAAATCGGATTGGTCGCATTGATGACGACATCGATCCTGCGTGCGCTGGCGTTCGCGGCGTTAACGATTCCGCCGACGTCGCGCACGTCAGCCGCAATGAGGTGGGTCATGTCGCGTCCGGGCGTTGCTCTTGCCTGCTTCAGCACACGCCACCTGGCACTGGTAAATGCGTCGGAAAGCGCAGAACCCAGTCTGCCTTTCGCGCCAAGAATCAGCACTGTGGATTTCGATTGCACTTGCATTTCAAACACTCCAGAAAAATGCGGCGAACCGCGATGGAGTGAATTGTTCGTACTTGCCCGAGATAAAACAATTCCATAGCATGGCTTATCAGCTATGCATTTATGAATACACGAACACCAAATGTCAAAAATACAAGCAAAAACCGCCTTCGATTTCGATTGGGCGCTGATGCGCTCCTTCCTCGCCGTGCTCGACGCGGGCAGCCTGTTAGGCGCAGCGCGACGATTGCGGCAATCGCAGCCAACGCTCGGTCGGCACATTCAGGTGCTGGAGGGTCAACTTGGCACCGCGCTGTTCGAACGTACTGGGCGGGGACTAACGCCAACCCTCGCTGCACGAGAGATCGCCGAACATGCCCGCACCATGCAGGGAGCAGCCGACGCATTGCAACGTGAACTGTCGCATAGCAGCGGCGACTTGAAGGGCACCGTACGCGTCACCGCCAGCCAAACGGTTGCGACTTACGTGCTGCCCAAACTCATCGCGAAATTGCGCGATGAGACGCCAGAAATTCAAATTGAACTGGTTGCCAGCGATCAGGTTAAAAATCTTCTGCGGCGCGAGGCAGACATCGCGCTGCGCATGGTGCGGCCCGAGCAAGACAGTCTGATCACCCGCAAAATCGCCGAAATTTCGCTCGGCACCTACGCCAGCGCGAAGTATTTAAGCCTACATCGCGCACCAATCGACGTGGCGGAGCTACTGAATCACCAACTCATCGGATACGATCAGGACACGACGATTCTGCAAGGATTTCGCGCATTCGGTGAGACGATTAGTCGCGACAATTTCTGCTTCCGAACGGATGACAACATCGTGCAATGGGAGGCACTGCGCGCCGGTCTCGGCATCGGATTTGTCGCCGACTATGTCGCAAAAACAGATGTCACAGTGACGCGTGTGTTGCCTGAGCTCAACATACCGAACTTGCCAATCTGGCTAACAACGCATCGTGAAATTCACGGTAACCCACGTATTCGCCGTGTTTATGACTTTCTGGCGGACGAGATATCCACTGTGGTTTCTGTGCTTCACAGCTAGCGGCTTCTCGCTAGCGTCTACCGGAGTTGGGTGACAATAAAGCGACAAGTCGACTTTCAGCGATATACCTACTTTCCCCTAATGAAATGGTCGTTTCAAGAAAAAGCTGTATTGGCAATTCGCCGTTTTCACAAAAATAAAATAGAACTACCGTATTGTTGGCGGGAAACATCTGGTAGAAATCCGATATCTGACCGGCGCTCGATCACAAGTCAACACGCCAAAAGATAGCGACGCTCGCTGACCGCGCGACACTTGGGGTGTATTTGCAGTGCCGCGAGGGTTGGGAATGTCGTTGCACTCAACAATAAATCGCGCAACACGCGCTTCACGTCGAGCCATTCATGTCAACGTCTACCTTCGATACTGCTGCCTTGTGGAGCGCCACGACGCTCGCCACTGATCAGAACAAAATCGGGGCCGCAGGCCTTTCGGTTCGACAGAGGAAGCTGCTGACGCTTTTGTCACAGCCGATGTCAGTTTCACAACTCGCCAGCAGCATCGCGCTGCCCATCGAAGAGGTGCACGTGGCGCTGGATCGTTTCGCCAAGCTTGGTCTCGCGCAATCCGGCGAGCCCGTGCCGCTTGACCCCATGCAACTGCGCGCAGCATCGAACGTCAGCGCGGGCGGCACCGACTCGCCGTCCCGCATGCCGATGATGATCGGCATTGCCATCGCGGTACTTGCGCTAGTGGCAGCAGCAGCGTGGATGTTGCGAGGAGGCTCATCGGGCAACTCTCCCGTGCCAGCACAAGTTGCGTCTAGCGCAACGGCAGCGAAAGCGCCCACGCCGACCGGCTCTGCCGACTCTGCTGATACCGTCCTGCCAAAAGGCGCGGCTGTCGCACCCGCGCCGACCGCCCCTGCGGTTGCGCCAGCAGCAACGCCTGCGCAAGTCGCTGCCGCACAGCCCAACACCGCTGCGACGCGCGCCGCAGCTGCAGCGGTGCTCGCAGCCGCTGCGCCAGCGAAGCTGGCGGCAACACCACCTGCGGCAGCGCCCCCAGTCGCAGCCACCGCCAAACCTCCGACTCAAGCCGCACCCACCGGCACAGCACCCGTCGCTGCGACCGTTAGCGCACCGACCCTCACGCCAGTCCCAACTCCAGCGGCAACGCCTGCACCGGTTACCGCTGCGCCTGCTACCGCTCCGGTTACTGTGGCTCCGGCGACAGTAGCGGCCGCCGCTCCGGCGACAGTAGCGGCCGCTGCGCCGACTGCCGCCACACCCGCACGCCCGACCCCTGCGCCAGCGCGTGCGGCAGCCGCGCCAGCGCGTGAAATCAAATTGGTCAATCGCGTCGAACCGTTGTTTCCACGCAGCTCCGATGCCGACAAGGGTACGGTTCGTGCACGTCTGCAAGTTGATGCACGCGGCACCGTCACCGGCGTAGAAATTATCGAGGCCAATCCACCGCGCGTCTTTGACCGCACCGTGCGCAACGCCTTGCAACAGTGGCGCTATGAACCCACGGGCGAGGCGTTTAACACACTGGCTGAGATTAGTTTCACCCGCTAGACTGTCCTGCTTAAGGGCGAATGTCCTTCACCAGAGAGGCCAGCGTCTCTGGGCTGATCTCGCAATGCTGCGGGTAGTTGGTGTGGTCACAACCGAGTTTCACACCCGCGCCTGCGAGCAATGCGGCGCGCATCGCGGCGGTGAATTCAAAGCGCAGGAAATGTACGGCTGACGTCTTCTCGTCGGTCTCTCGATCCAGGTCTTCGTCAGCGATCGCGTAAACACGCGCTTGACCTTCCACCTCGACAAACATGCGATCTTCGCAATCGATCAGCCGTGCGAGTTCGCGCTTTCGTTCGTTGACGTCGCCGTACTCGATCAACATCGTCGCCTTCCAGTTAGTGCCGTCTGGAATCAGCGCGTTATAGACGTCAAGTTCGTCCTGAATGCCCTGCTCTTCAAATACCTTTTCGATACGCAGCATTTCCTGAATCTGATAACGAATAGTTTGTTCGTCTTCAAACTGGATCATGAAATGCTCACCCAGCAAAACCTTGCGTAACTTGCGATGCGCGATGAGCTGCGGCTTGTTGGCTTTGAGGAATTTGCTGTACGCCTCAAGGCTCATCAGGTCGGAGTGTTTCAGGTGCGTCATGGGTATTTTTCACGATCAGATTGTGGGAGCGGTGCTCAGGACAGTCCGTACGCCTTGGCGATCAGGCTCATGGGGTGCGACAGTTTGGGCGTTTTGTCTGGCGCAAGACCGGCTTCGCGAATGCCCTGCTCGATATGATGACCGGCAAGTTGGCAGTCCGACGAGATGTAGTCAGGCGTATTCAACATCATCGCCTTGAACACCGGCTTGCCGATCTTCATGGCCGTCGCATGATGTTCTTTTTTAACGCCGTAAGTACCCGCATGACCGGAGCAGCGCTCAACCGTATTGACCGTCGTTCCGGGCACAAGCTTCAACATTTCCTCGGTCTTTTTGCCCATGTTTTGCACGCGACTATGACAGGGAACGTGATAGCTCACATGGCCCAACTCCGATTTGAAGTCAGTCTTCAGCAACCCGTCCTTTTGCCGCGCGATCAGGTATTCGAACGGATCCCACATCGCACCTTGCACCACTTTCACGTCGGGGTGATCGGGCATCAGAAGCGGGATTTCCTGCTTGAACATCAGTGTGCAAGAGGGGATCGAGGTCAGGATCGCATAGCCGTCACGTGCATATTTCGCGAGTACCGGCAGATTAAACGACGCGAGCTCTGCCACACCGTCGAGATCGCCCAATTCGAGCTTCGGCATACCGCAACATTTTTCCTTGTTCACAATCTCAAAAGTGACGTCGTTGTGCGTGAGCACTGAAAGCAAGTCCATGCCGATGCCTGGCTCGTTGTAGTTCACGTAGCAGGTGGAAAAGATCACGACCTTTCCTGGTGTGCGTTCACCGTCTTTCACAGGAGCGACGCTGTGCGTCGCGCTCTTTGCCAGTGACCGGAATTTCTTGGTGGCAAGCGACGGAATCCAGGCATCCTTATCCACGCCGAGCTGGCTCTCCATCACGTCCCGCGCGAACTTCGTTCTATTGATCGCGTTGGCCGTTTGCACAATGATGGGAATACCTGCAAATTTGCCTTGCGTATCAGTCGATGCAAGGAATTTTTCAGCGGCGCCTATTTCGCCTTTTTTGTACTTGACGGCCTTCGCGCGAAGCATCAAATGAGGGAAATCCACGTTCCACGCGTGCGGCGGCGTGTAGGGGCATTTCGTCATGTAACAGACGTCGCACAGATAACACTGGTCGACGACTTTCATGAAATCTTTTTTGTCGACGCCGTCGACTTCGAGTGTGCTTGATTCGTCAATCAAATCGAACAACGTTGGGAAGCTGTTGCACAGACTCACGCAGCGACGGCAACCGTGGCAAATATCGTAGACGCGCTCAAGTTCTTTATTCAACGATTCTTCGTTGAAAAAGTCTGGGTTTTTCCAGTCAATGACGTGCCGCGTGGGGGCCTGAAGATTGCCTTCTTGTGCCATGATTTTTTCCCGTGAGGAGTGAGCAGTACGCATGGCGGGCACTGCCCGCCTCGTGAACATCAGGCGCTAGCCCGCGTTCATATTTGCGCGTCGATAGGATTAGAAGGCGGGCACTGCCCGCCCCAAACAACTTAATCGGCCAACGCCTCAAGCGCCTTCGCGTAACGATTCGCGTGTGAACGCTCGGCCTTGGCCAGCGTTTCGAACCAGTCGGCGATTTCGTCAAAGCCTTCTTCACGAGCCGATTTCGCCATGCCTGGGTACATGTCGGTGTACTCGTGCGTCTCACCAGCGACCGCTGCTTTCAAATTGTCGCGACTGGAACCGATTGGCAGATCAGTCGCCGGATCACCAACGATGGCCAAGTAGTCAAGGTGACCGTGCGCATGTCCCGTTTCGCCCTCTGCGGTGGAGCGGAACAGTGCTGCGACGTCGTTTTGACCTTCAATGTCCGCCTTGTTCGCGAAATAGAGGTAGCGGCGGTTGGCCTGGCTCTCGCCTGCGAACGCGTCTTTCAAATTCTGGTGGGTCTTCGTACCTTTGAGATTCATCGGTGCACTCCTGTTTTTCAAACGTGGGTACGCAGCGCAAAACGCGCAACGCGTGCCGCGAAGTATGTCCCTGCCTGCGATCGAATGCGGCGAACAATATCGCTCAGCGTGATCGCTAAATCCATATAAAGCCGTACGCCGGGCATACAAACCGCGTCATTTCTACGGTTAATATCTGATCAACTTTAGCGCTAAAACGATAATACACAGGGGCTAAAGGGGAGATATCCAGGAAGTCGATTTACGCGGTTTTCAGGCGTCAGCCCCCGTGCAATAGTCGTTTCAATACAAAGTTGGAGCATCAACTCTCCAGATTTCACGCGGGTTTTGACGCCTTTAAGCGTAAAATTTAGGCAATGACTAACGAAACACTTGAAAACACATCCGTAGACGCTGATACGTTCACCGCCTCCGAAGCCACCACCGCAGCGC